>Ga0208863_1000289_pt1 | contig 60129 bp, 54 predicted proteins | sample RifOxyD3_FD_184040 | JGI IMG/M metagenome (GOLD analysis project Ga0208863, IMG submission 184040) | Soil microbial communities from Rifle, Colorado - Rifle Oxygen_injection D3 (SPAdes) | ecosystem: Environmental > Terrestrial > Deep subsurface > Rock core/Sediment | place: Rifle, Colorado... | reverse complement strand
GATCGACGCGGCAGGACAGCTCATCCCGGCTCAGACCGTAATCATCTCCATCGGCGATGTCCCAGCCCTTAAATTTCTGCCGGACACCGTGGAGGTTATCACGGTAGGGGGCGCAGGCTGGATCAAATGTAATGCCGCCGGACAAACCAGCGACCCGAAAATCTCGGCGATAGGAGATGTGGAACGGCCAGGGCTTGCTACCAACGCTTTAGGGGCGGGCAAGAAAACCGCGGAAGCCATCCTGGCCGGATTCAAAGGCGAGGAGTGGAAGGACTTTGGCCAGCAGCTTATCCCCCAGGCCAGCCTGACCACAGCCCATTATACTCCAGAGCCTTGCCCCGGGACGTCCGAGGCAACGGAAGCAGAACGTTGCCTGAGCTGCGGCACCTGTCGCGACTGCCATCTCTGCGAGACCATCTGTCCGACCCAAGCCATTTCCAGAGAAAAACTGGAGGGCAAAGAATACCGCTATGTCGTGGACCCCAACAAGTGTATCGCTTGCGGCTTCTGTAGTGATACCTGTCCTTGCGGCATCTGGGTGATGCGTTCTTTCTAATTTATCGTCATCTATAACGTCACAAAAAAAGCCCTGGCTGATAAGCCAGGGCTTTTTTATGTATTTCACAGGTTATTCCATTTCTAAACCGAAGATTTAATCATACAGTAGGGGCACGGCATGCCGTGCCCCTACTCCCATCTCCTGCTTTTAAACACACAATAAACAGCTACAAATATGTACAATACAAACATACATTTTACATATTTGTTCTTTAACTACAGCCGCCCCAGCAAGGAACACACATAAAAAAACAACCCACATTCAACAAGAAAAAAAATTGCTCGCTCATGGCACGATTCTCGCAAACTAACCAAAGGCCAACCAAAGCACATCAATCTGCAATTATAAGGAGATGCCATGTGGCACCGTTTTTTATCCATACTCTGCACCGGCCTTGGTTTTTACCTTATCCCGGGGCTTGCCCTGGCTACCGACACTCAGACCATAGACAGCGGCACCACCGCCTGGATGCTGATCTCCACGGCCTTGGTCTTACTGATGGTACCTGGCCTGGCCATGTTTTACGGCGGCCTGGTGCGCAGCAAGAATGTGCTGGGCACCATGATGCACAGCTTTGTCTCCATGGCCGTGATCGGGGTGCTTTGGGTGGTCTGCGGTTATAGTCTCACCTTTGGCAAAAACATACTCGGTGGCATCATCGGCTGGAACCCGGATTACTTTCTGCTTGGTGGCATCGACGAGACGATCACCAACGGAGTGCCAGAATATGTCCTGGCCATGTTCCAAGGTAAGTTCGCCATCATCACCCCGGCCCTGATCAGCGGGGCCATTGCCGAACGGGTCTATTTCCGCGGCTACATCCTGTTTATCGTTCTCTGGTTTCTCTTTGTTTACAGTCCGCTATGCCATTGGGTCTGGGCCACAGACGGCTGGCTGTTCAAAGCCGGCGCCAATGGGGTTATCGACCTGGCCGGTGGCCTGGTGATCCATGTCTCCGCTGGCGTCAGCGCCCTGGTCGCTGCCCTGTTCCTCGGCCCACGACTGGGCTATCCCAAAACCACCATGCATCCAAACAATCTGGTTATGACCATGATGGGGGCAGGCCTTCTCTGGGTCGGCTGGTATGGCTTCAACGCTGGTTCTACCGTACAGAGCGGCCTGGACACCGCCCGCGCCCTGACCATGACCCAGATCTCTGCAGCCAGCGGAGCGCTAACCTGGCTGATCATCGAGGCCATCGCCTTCAAAAAGGCTACTTCGCTGGGATTTGTTTCCGGGATTCTCGCTGGGCTGGTGGTGATCACCCCTGCGGCCGGAGTGGTGCAGCCCGTAGGGGCCCTCACCCTTGGCGCCGCCTCTTCGCTGCTCTGTTACTTCGCCCTGACCATGAAAATGCGGCTTGGCTATGATGACAGCCTTGACTGCTTCGGCATCCACGGAATAGGCAGTGGCCTTGGCGTACTGCTGCTCTCTTTCTTCATTCGCGACTCGTGGATGGCAAAAGCCTCCACCGCCGCGGGAAAGACCTGGACCGCCTTTGATCAGTTGCAGGTGCAGCTTCTGGGGATGGGCGCCACAATTGTCCTGGCCGCGTCCGTTACCTTCCTGATCTGTCTGGTGGTGGAAAAAACCGTGGGCTTCAGGATCGATCAACAAAGCGAGATTGAGGGGCTTGACAAATCCCTCCATGGTGAATCCGGCTACGGTATGGCAGAACGGTAACCCACGTTTTGCGCATCAATAAAAAAAGGCCGGACGCTCCAGCGTTCCGACCTTTTTTTATTGGTTTGTTTCAGAGGCGCAAGTCAGGATAATCTGGAACGGTAATCCTCATAACCAAAGGATCGCACCACCTCGCTCTCGCCGGTGCGCGAATCACAAACCACAATGTTCGGCAGCCGTACCCCGTTGAAGGTAGTGGTCTTGACCATGGTGTAATGGGCCATGTCGCCGAACACCAGCCGTTGGCCGATGGCAAGAGGTTCGGGAAAGGAATAATCTCCCACCACATCACCAGCCAGACAAGAAAGCCCTCCCAGCCGGTAGGTGTGGGCAAATTCGCCGGGCTCCCCCGCGCCGAAAAGCACTGGCCGATAAGGCATCTCTAACACATCCGGCATGTGAGCCGTGGCTGAAGTGTCGAGGATGGCGGTGCTGATCTCGTTGTCCACAATATCCATCACCCTGGTCACCAGCACCCCGATATTTAGCCCGATGGCCTCACCCGGCTCCAGATAAACCTGCACCCCGTATTTTTTCTGAATCCGACTGATGGTAGCACATAAACGGTCGAGGTCGTAACCCTCCCGGGTGATGTGGTGGCCCCCCCCGAAATTGAGCCATTTCATCCCGCCGATAAACTCGCCAAACTTCTCCTCAAAGACAACAACCGTGTGCTCCAGGGCATCGGCATCCTGTTCACAAAGGGCATGAAAATGCAGGCCTTCGATGCCGTCCAGCAGCGCGGGCTTAAACTGGTCGCGCACCACGCCCAAACGTGAAAAGCGACCACAGGGATTATAGAGATCGACATCAACTTCGGAATACTGGGGATTAACCCGGATGCCGCAGGAAATCTTCTTGCCGGCCCCGGCCACCCGATCTTTGAAATGCTGCCACTGATTGAAAGAGTTAAAAACCAGATGATCGGCACAGGCAATAATTTCAGCAAACTCCTCATCGGCGTAAGCCGGGGCATAAACATGCACTTCCCGGCCAAACTCCTCCGCCGCCAGCCGCGCCTCACTTAGCGAACTGGCCGACGCCCCATACAGTACCGCACGGATCTGCCCAAACAGGCTAAACATGGCAAAACCTTTGAGGGCCAGGAGGATCTTACAGCCGGTGCGCTGCTGCACCTGATCGAGGATGGCCAGGTTGCGGGCCAGAGCAGCTCGGTCACAAACGTAGCTGGGGGTTGGCACCTGGCTTAGGTCACAACCGATATTGATTATCTTGTGGCCCATGAATCCCCGACCTTTAACTCATCACCTTCTCAAGCCACGGCAGGCCGTGGATATTCAGCTTCTCCATGAAAGGATCAGGATCCAGCTCTTCCATGTTAAAAACCCCTTCCCCCCGCCACTTGCCGGTAAGCATCAGCATCGCCCCGATCATGGCCGGCACCCCGGTGGTGTAAGAGATGGCCTGGGAACCCACTTCGCGATAGCATTCCTCATGGTCGCAGACATTATAGATGAACATCTTCCGGTGTTTGCCGTTCTTGAGCCCCTCCACCTCACAGCCGATACAGGTTTTCCCTTTGGTGCGCGAACCCAGAGAAGCTGGATCGGGCAACAGAGCCTTCAGAAACTGCAAGGGCACGATCTCGCGGCCCTCAAACAGCACCGGCTTGATAGCGGTCATCCCCACATTCTGCAAGACTTCCAGATGCTTGAGATAGTTATCAGAAAAAGTCATCCAAAAACGGATGCGTTTTAGACCTTTGAGGTTTTTCGCCAGGGATTCCAATTCCTCGTGATACATGAGATAGGCGTTCTTGTGACCAAGCACCGGAAAATCATAGCTCTGCTTAACCGAAAGCGGCTCAGTTTCGACCCAGGCTCCATTTTCCCAATACTTGCCACGAGCCGTTACCTCGCGGATATTGATCTCGGGGTTAAAATTGGTGGCAAAGGGATGGCCGTGATCGCCGGCATTGGCATCAAGGATGTCCACATAATAAATCTCGTCGAAATGGTGCTTGGCCGCGTGAGCGCAGAATACGTTAGTCACCCCCGGATCAAAGCCGCTGCCCAGCAAGGCCATCAGCCCTTTCTTTCGGAAACGCTCCTGATAATCCCACTGCCATTGGTAACAAAATTTTGCCTCATCCGGCGGCTCATAGTTGGCAGTATCCAGATAATCCACCCCGGTTTCCAGACAGGCATCCATGAGATGCAGATCCTGATAGGGCAGGGCCACGTTGATCACCAGCTTTGGTTTGAACTGCCGGATCAGGGCCACGGTCTCGGGCACCCGGTCGGCATCTACCCGGGCAATCTCAATGTTGCAACCAGTCCGTGCCTTAACGGATTTCTGAATATTCTCACACCGGGTAAGGGTCCGACTGCCAAGGCAGATCTCCGAAAAAACCTCCGGCACCTGCGCGCATTTGTGGGCCACCACACTGCCAACCCCTCCGGCCCCGATTATTAGTACTTTGCTCATTAATTATCTCCTTGCTCGTGGCTTATCATCATTCATCAGGGCTAAAAAACCCGATTACATCCTGTATTTTTAAATAATTCCGGCAACAAACTGGATCGTTACAAAATCTTTCCCCTTAATCCAAGCACTATACCTGAAAACATCCTCTTTTGCACCTGCCTGGCTGAATTACCGACAAAAAAATCAACCGCACACACCTCCAAATATTCCGAAAGAAGTTAACGCAACATGGTTGACAAGGCAAAACAGAAGGTGTATATCTTGCCACGATATAAAGAGCAGGGCCGTTAGCTCAACTGGTAGAGCAAGTGACTCTTAATCACTAGGTTTGGGGTTCGAGCCCCCGACGGCCCACCATCTTTTCTCGTGAAACCCACGGCGAACCATGCAAGCATCGTGTTCGTCTGCCCGCCTTTTTCCATGACCGTTTATCCTGTTCTTGCCCAAAAAGACTTTGCAGGCGGTCTGGCGCAACGTATTTCCTCACTGACTATTTGCACAGCAACCCTATACAGCCTCCCTAACATATCATGGTTACCAGGCAACCACCCACACTCGTCATAATGAATCATCTCCATTGAGAGGGTATTTTGGTAAGAAAAATCATCAATCGCTTCCGTGACAAACTAAAAAAAATCATCACTGGTCGGGCAAAACACAACAACCTTGCCGCCACCCCGCCTCCACAGGAACAGATCCTCTCCCGGGAAACGCAACGCCCCTTCCCACGACAGGGCAAAAAAAAGGTGTCCAAGCCTCCACATATCCCGGATAATCTCCGTCCTGGTACAGCAGGGCTTCCCAAAGCCGTCCCAACCCCGCCTTGGAATACAGCACAATTTCTCGTTCCCAAGATCGAGGGCAAAACCCGTTTTCATGACCTTGATCTGCCCGACGAGATCATGCATGCCATTTCCGATCTGGGCTTTTCTTACTGCACCCCCATCCAGGGTCAGATCCTGCCCCATACCCTGACGGGCAAGGATGCCACAGGCCGGGCCCAGACCGGCACCGGCAAAACCGCTGCTTTTCTGACCACCATCTTCACCCACCTGCTAAGAACCGCACCCTCTGGCAAACGACGGCACGGCTCACCTCGGGCCCTGATCCTGGCCCCGACCCGCGAACTGGTCCTCCAGATCGTCGAGGACGCCCGCGAGCTTACCCAATACTGCAATGTCACCACAGTAGCGATCCTGGGCGGCATGGATTATCAAAAGCAGCAGCGCCAGGTCACCAGCCAACAGGTAGACATCGTCGTGGCCACTCCGGGCCGTCTGCTCGATTTCAAACGCCAGCAGTACATCCACCTCGATCAGGTAGAGATTCTGGTAATCGACGAGGCGGACCGCATGCTGGATATGGGCTTTATCCCCGATGTCCGTCAGATCGTCCACTCCACCCCCAACAAGGATAAACGCCAGACCCTGCTTTTTTCCGCCACCCTGACCCCGCAGGTTATCAGCCTCGCCTCGCAATGGACCAAAAACCCGGTAACCGTAGAAATCGAGCCGGAACAGGTGGTGACGGATACCGTAGAACAGCTGGTTTATCTGGTCAGCAGCCGGGAAAAATTTGCCCTGCTCTATAACATCATCACTCGACAGAACCTTGAACGGGTAATGATCTTCTGCAACCGCAAGGACGAAACCCGCCATCTCACCGAAAAACTGCTCCGTTACGACATCCAGTGTGCCATCCTCTCGGGCGACATCCCCCAGCACACCCGCACCAAGACCCTGGAAAACTTCCGGGCCGGCAAGATCCGGGTGCTGGTGGCCACCGATGTGGCAGGCCGGGGAATCCATGTGGATGCGGTCAGCCATGTTATCAACTACACCCTGCCCCATGACCCCGAAGATTATGTGCATCGCATCGGTCGTACCGGCCGGGCCGGCGCCCTGGGCACCTCAGTGAGTTTTGCCGACGAAAACGATTCTTTTCAGTTGCCCGACATCGAGGAATTCATCGGGGCTAAACTGCCTTGTATCCAACCCGATCAGGATTGGCTGTCAACCCCGCCTCCTTCCAGGCCCGCGGTCAAAAGAGAACCCTCCTCCTCGGCACCCCACAGTAGACCAAGCGGCAGCAGGCCCCGCCCCGGCGGGAGAAGACCGCCGCCTCGCCCCCAGAGAACAAAGACCGCCTCCTGATGGCCAGCATTGCTTTAAAGGATATCGTCTTGAGTTTTGGCGGTCTGCCCCTGCTCGCCGGCCTCGACCTGCAGATCGAACCCGGCGAACGCCTCTGTCTGGTGGGCCGCAATGGCGAAGGTAAATCCTCGCTCATGAAGCTCCTGGCCGGAGAAATCGAACCAGACCGGGGAGAAATCATCCGCCAGAAAGGCCTGCGCGTAGCTCGACTCACCCAGGAAGTGCCGGAAGGCATGGGGGGAACCGTCTACGAGGTGGTAGCCGCAGGCCTGGGCGAGATATTCACCCTGCTTGCCCGCTATCACGCGGTGAGCCACCTGCTCCAGACCGATCATTCCGAGGCGGTTCTGGCCGAACTCGAAGAGGCCCAGCATGCCCTGGATGCCGCAGATGGCTGGCAGGCCCAGCAGCGGGTGGATACCGTGCTTTCTCGGTTACAACTCCAGGCAGACCAGGCTTTTTCTGCCCTTTCCGGCGGCTTCAAGCGTCGGGTGTTACTGGCAAAGGCTCTGGTCAACGAACCAGATCTACTGCTCTTGGACGAACCTACCAACCATCTGGACATCGAGGCCATCAACTGGCTGGAAGAGTTTCTCCTAAGCTTTTCCTCTACCCTGCTCTTTGTCACCCATGACCGGATGCTACTGCAAAAAATCGCCACCCGGATCATCGAACTGGACCGAGGCAGACTGACCAGCTGGCCCGGCAACTTTGCCACCTATCTCCAGCGCAAACAGGCAGCTTTAGAGGCCGAAGCAAATCAGAGCTACAAATTTGACAAGAAACTGGCCCAGGAAGAAATCTGGATCCGTCAGGGGATCAAAGCCCGCCGAACTCGCAACGAAGGCAGGGTCAGAGCCCTGATCGACCTGCGCAATGAACGCTCCGCCCGCCGAATCCAGACCGGCAAGGCCCGCATCCAGATGCAGGACGCCGAACGCTCCGGCAAGCTGGTGGCCTCAGTCAAGAAGGTTTCCTTTTATTACGCTGGCGTCCCCATCATCAAGAATCTCTCCACCACCATCATGCGTGGAGACAAGGTAGGAATCATCGGCCCCAACGGGGCGGGCAAGTCCACCCTGCTCAAGCTCCTGCTCGGCCAGCTTGAGCCCACAGAAGGCAGCATTACCCTGGGCACCCGCATCGAGTCCTGTTACTTCGACCAGAACCGGGAACAGCTCGACTATGAAAAGACCGTGGCCGACAACGTGACCGACGGCGGCGACACCGTAATGGTCAATGGGCAGCCCCGTCACATCATCAGCTACCTTCAGGATTTCCTCTTTGCCCCTGATCGAACCCGTTCGCCGGTGCGCGTACTCTCTGGCGGAGAAAAAAACCGACTTCTTCTGGCCAAGCTCTTCACCCAGCCCTTTAATGTGCTGGTGATGGACGAGCCCACCAACGATCTTGATGTGGAAACCCTGGAATTGCTGGAAGAGTTGCTTCTGGATTACCAGGGAACCTTGCTGCTGGTCAGCCATGACCGAGCCTTTTTGAACAATGTGGTCACCTCCACCCTGGTTTTTGAGGGTGAAGGCCGAGTGGAAGAGTACGCAGGCGGTTACGACGACTGGCTCCTACAGCGAGCTCAAGCCCCGGCCCCGGCTGCGAAATCCGAAAAAAGCAGCAAAAAGGAGCCACCCAAAAAAGTTGTCTCCCGAAAACTCTCCTACAAGGAAGAACGGGAGCTTGAAGCCCTGCCCCAGCGGCTTGAAGAAATGGAAGCGGAGCAGGTTGAGCTGCACCGGCAACTGACTGACCCAGAACTGTACCGAAAAGACGCGTTGGCCATCCCTCGAATCCAACAAAGGGTGGCGGAACTTGAGCAGGAGCAAAAAACTGCCTATACCCGCTGGGAAGCGCTTGAAGCGGTTAAGGCAGGCGAGGCGTAACCAGATAAATTCAGATGCGACTCGGCCCAGCCCCGCACCACGGGGAAGGAGTAATCTTCCAGGGCAGCAAAACCGTCGAGTTGTTTGATCTCCCGCGGGCCGAAGGCTGGCATGGCGATCCCGCAGAGAAATCGGGCCAGGCTGGTGCCGGAAAGCCTGGCGCCGGCAAGCTTTATAAACCCGGCAGTCAGTCTCTCAAAATCAAAGCCGGACAAATCCCGGCTTACCACATTCCTCTCTAACCGGGCCGGCTGCCCCTGGCACACCGAACAATGACCGCAACCCGAACCGCTGATCTGTTCTCCGAAATAACCGGCCAATTGATAGCTTAAACACCTGTCGCTTTCCAGAAAATCGATCACCTGCGCCAATCGCCCGATCTCCTGAAGTTCCCGATCCTGAAAAACCTTATAGATCCTGGCGGCCAGCCCCTCGACCTCAATGGGCTCGGAGGTGACTTCGTAGACATCAATCGCCTGTTTGGCCTGCAACTCGATCAAGCCCTGCTCCTCAAAATATTCCAGGGCCACCACCACCCGCTGGCGCTCGGCATTGTACTGATTCATAACGCCCTGGACATCAACAATGGTCCAGATTTTTCTGGTCTGACAATTTTCAAAGAGAGCCCTCACGAATCGCTGCCTTTCCTCGACAAACAGGTTGATGATCTCCTCGGCCGGCCGCAGCAGCTTAAAGGAATACTCCTGCATGAAGGTATACTTCGGCCACAACACGCCCTCCATCTCAAGATAGACCAGTAAGGTCTTTAAAGGCAGCTGACGGATATTGAGCTGCCGGGCAAGATCAGTCAGTTTTATCTCGTATCGACCGGGGTTTTTCGTGAGTTCAAGAAGGAGAGCGATGATCGCCTCTTTTTCCGGGGTATCTCCATAGGTAAAATTCTCCAGGACGTTGAGCCGCTCAAGACCGGCCAGCACCTCACAGAAAGAAGGTTCGCCATCCCGGCCTGAGCGCCCGGTTTCCTGACTGTAATTTTCCAGGGACTTGGGCAGATCGTAATGAATAACCTGCCGGATATCCCGCTTGTCAATGCCCATGCCAAAGGCAATGGTGGCGACCACGCAGCTAAGATGGCCGGTCATGAATCGCTGCTGGATCTCTTCCCGGGCCTCGCTTTGCATGCCGGCATGATAGGCCGAGACCTTGATGCCTGATTTGGCAAGCATAGCGGCCACCTGCTCCGCGGTTTTCTGCAGGGTCACATAGACAATGGTCGGCTGCTCCGGCGCTTCCATAAGCCGCCGGGTAAGACTCGCATCTTTATTGGCCAACAAAACCGGGCTGATCTGCAAAAAAAGATTGTCCCGATAAAACCCGGTGGCTGTGACCCGGTCCCGAGCCACGGCAAATTTTTCGCACATATCATCAACCACCGGCGGGGTCGCCGTGGCGGTCAGCAGCAGGACCTGCTTGATCCCGAACTCCCGCCGATATTCGGGAAGCTTGATATAATCCGGGCGGAAATTATGCCCCCATTCCGAGATGCAATGGGCCTCATCCACTACCAGAAGCGAGATATTCATCCGCTTAAGCTGCAAACGAAAACGCTCGTTACGAAAGCGCTCCACCGAGATCATCAATATCTTCAAACTGCCATTTCGAGCCTTCTCCAGAACGGTGTTGAAGGACTGCCGATCCAGGGTGGAATCAAGACGGGCGGCCGGAATCTCGTGACTCTGCAGAAAATCAATCTGATCCTTCATGAGTGACAGCAGCGGCGACACAACCAGGGTGAGACCCGGCAACATCAGGGCGGGCAACTGATAGCAAAGAGATTTCCCGGCCCCGGTGGGAAAGATCGCCGCCGCCGACTGACCGGCCAGCAGGTTTTCAATGACCTCTTTCTGGCCCTTTTTGAAATTCTTGAAAGCAAAATATTTTGCCAACTGTTCTTCAAGCATTGGTCTTGCGCCTCAAAGTAATTAAAGAACGCCCATGATATTTAAAGTTTTATGACATCCCACTTATCTTTCAACTCTCTCTGCAAGCAGCGTCACCCCAAGGCTCCCTACTTTTTCGGTCTCAGGACAATACCCAGTTTTCGAGCCGCAAGCCGGCGACCCTGCTGAATTCACGGATATTGTTCGTGACGATTATCAAGCCCTGGCTTCTGGCGTGGCCCGCTATCTGGCTGTCATAGGCGCCGATCTTCTCGCCACAGAGTTCCAAAGCGGCAATAATCTGGCCACTGTGGACCGCTGCGTTTCTATCAAAATCGAGGATACTCAACCTGGCTGCAAAGCCCTCTATCACCTCCAGGTTGGCCTCCGATTTTTCTGACTTCTCAACCCCTTTAATCAGCTCCATCAGAGTGACGACGCTGATACACAGCTGACCGTGGTGGCGGCGAAAGGCTTCACGCACCTCGATGGGGCGGTTCTTGATGGTGTATATACAGGTGCAGGTGTCGAGCATGTATTTGATCATCAGAAGCCCTCACGCTCCTGCACCTGAGGTTGGTTGCGCTCGGCCATGAAATCGGTACTCACGCCGGGGCCGTCAAACCAACTCTCCCATGCTTCTCCGGCAGGGGTGATGATCCGAGTCCGCCCTATAGCCACGACATCAACCCGTTTCACTTCTTCCGGGAGAGCTACAGCCTTGGGGAGCCGTACAGCCTGCGAACGGTTGCTTTTGAATACGGTCGTTTGTTCCATTGCCTTCTCCTATTGTAAGGAAATTCCGCAAAAATTCTCTCTGGATACCAGATCTCAGGATAACGAAGTATCGAGGATATGTCAACGGGATATGCCTACTTAATATACTGCCCCCGGAATTTGGCCGGCAATGATCTCCTTCGTGTCCCAGAAAACAAGTTGTTTTAGAACCAGCCTCCCCACCTCCCCCTAAGATGCTCGGAATCACCCGGAGGCCCTCAACTGACGATTGAAACATGCGGATCGGGAAGATGATTGACGATTTCAGCAAAAAAAACTGAAACTGTTTGACAATTAAACTGGTTCTGGCAAAGTGATGGAATCGGATTCTGGCAGGATGTAAATCCGTTTCAGAGTCCGACAAGTAGGTATTATAAGCTACCCCAGTTTCCACGGACAGTTGGGGAAGGAGAATAGGTAGTTTTGCACCTACGTCCCCTCTTACTGCACTAATCAGCACTAATCGGATGTTTTTTTGGGGGGAGTAAAGGGAAAGAGTGTGTACTTTGACGACATAGCCATGATATGGTGATTATACTTGATGTAGGAAAATGACTATAAAATTTGTATGTCAGACAAATGTGAGATTCACACCTTATTAAGTTAAAAATGAGGTGGTGAATGAGGCTATAAGAGTTTAAACGGGGGAACAAAAATATGATGGAGACGAAAAGAAATATCGCTATTACAGCAGCAACTGCACTTCTTTTCACTGGATGTGCCACCGTTAACCGTCCGGATATGCAGTCTGTAGCTGAACAACCTAAAATAAGCAAAACTATCGAAGCAGAAAAAGTTACCATTAAACCAGTTCTTAAACGCAAGGTCGCTGTGGGTAGATTCACCAATGAAACAAAATATGGTCAAAGTTTTTTCCTCGACAAAAATCAGGATCGAATTGGAAAGCAAGCTCTTGACATCTTGAGTAACAAACTTAATGAAACCAGTAGGTTCATACTGTTAGAACGTGCTGATCTTGACAAGATCCAGAAGGAACTTGAGATAGCTCAACTTGGTACGATAAAAAATTCCGCCGATTACCTCATAATTGGATCGGTAACAGAGTTTGGGCGTAAGGAAACTGGTGATGTTGGGGTTTTTTCCAGGACGAAAAAACAACTTGCCTTTGCTAAAGTACATATTCGTCTTGTTGACGTGGCTAATGGCCAAATTCTTTACTCGGAAGAAGGCACAGGGGAAGCCTTTAGTGAAGCCGGAACGGTCATGGGTGTAGGTGCTCAAGCAGGTTATGACTCTACAATTAATGACAAAGCACTTGACGCGGCTATTACCAATCTTGCAAGCAATATCATTGAGAATTTACTGAACAAACCTTGGAAGAGTTATGTGCTTGCCAAAGAAGGTTCGATGTACCTTGTTGCAGGTGGTAAATCGCAGGGTATCAAGCCAGGAAAGATATTCGATGTAGTTGAGAATGGTAAAAAGGTTAATAATCCACAAACTAATGTTCAAATTACATTGCCAGGGAAAAAGATTGCAAAAATCCGGGTTAATTCTCTGCTTGGAAACACTTTAGAAAACGAAGTAGCAGTTTGCGAATTAGTTTCTGGCAATCTCGGCACCGATTTTTCAAATATTCACGTTGAGGAGGTGGGAATATGATAAAAAATATTTTTTATGTTCTGCTCCTGATAGGTCTTACAAGTTGCGGTTTTCGCGAAGGTGTTACAGTCGCCGATCCCGCAGCGTACCTTGCCTTTGGAGGAAACACTACGGGGGCCGTCGTAACAATTGATAGAGGGGTTTCTTTTGCGCTGGATGAGGGACGAGGCACGACCATCGAATCTGACTCAGGGGAAAAAGAAAAGAATCTTGCTGAGACACACTACAAAATAACTCCCGGAAAACATCGAATACAGGTAATGAGAAATGGAGTAATTGTCGTTGACCGTGAACTGTTGATCGGTGATGGCACAACCAGGGGGATTTCTGTACCATGATGAAAAAAAACTTAATAGTATTTTTTGTTGTTATAGCTTTTGCTTGTGCTGGTTGTGTCCCAACAACCCTGTATAATTGGGGAAATTATTCCAATACGCTGTATCATTTCAGGAAAGATGCAAATGATGATACGCGGGATAAACATATGGCCGAACTCGAGGCCATCATCACAGGATCAACCGAACATAATAAGAGGGTGCCCCCTGGGGTATTTTGTGAGTTAGGCTATATGCATGCAAAAAAAGGAAATAAAAATAAAGCCATGGAACTCTTTGCCCTCGAAAAAACAACTTATCCAGAGTCCGCGCATTTTGTCAACCGACTCATGGAAAGTATCAAGACCGTTGAAGAGACAGGCAATAAAACTGTAGAGAAAGAGAGGAAATCATGAAAAAATATCTACAAATAGTTTGCCTGGCAATGATAACTTTCTCGGTGGTACTTCTTTCTGGTTGTGTGCCAGCCATGGTAACGAAATCGGCAAAATTTCCTCTCATGTATGAAGAGAAACCACAATCCATTCTCGTACTACCTCCTATTAACAAGAGTACAGCTGCTGATGCAAAAGAATATTATTCCACAACTATTCAAGAGCCATTATCTCTTCAGGGCTTCTATACCTTTCCCTATGAAGTCACTTCTGAAATCTTAAAGATGGAGGGTATCTATGATTCAGAACTTCTTTACAATATGCCCCTTCCAAAATTTCAGGAGTATTTCGGCGCTGACGCTGTATTGTTTACGACCATCAACAAATGGGATATGCAATATTTAGTTTTAGCTGCCGGACTTACGGTTGAGATCACATGCGAATTAAAATCAACTAAAAGCGACGAAACGCTCTGGAAATACACAGGCACAGTTTACGCTGATCTTTCTGGGGGAAATACAGGCGGTGGCATCGAAGGGCTCATAGCTAAAGCTATAATTACGGCGATTAATGCCTCCTTGGCAGATTATGTGCCTTATGCCAGGCTAGCCAATGGGATTGCTCTCTCTTCAATACCCGCTGGACCTTACCACCAACTGCACGGGAAGGACGGAGAGGTGAAGATTATTGAGCAAAAGCATTCTCAAGTGAATTAAAAAAGCATCAAAGCTGGCCGTAATGGTGCGGGAAAAAGTTGAGATCGTAAATGAGGATTACTTTTACGGCAGGAAACGCATGAAATCGTAGGTGTCTCCTGAATTACCACGGAGAGTTATCTTCGCCTTATCTTCAACAGAAGGTTCCGTTCTGCATAATATATCCGGCCATCTTTCAACCCCTTATGGGAGGAGTAATCCATGTTGGACAAACTCAAGAATTTTGCCGGAAAAGTCAAGGATGTAGTTTCGGGGAAATAACGAAATGGACGCTGGTTCTAAAACGACTTAACAAGTTAGTGTGTTCACTTACAACCACAGTTATATATAATAATAACAAGATGTTAACGTAAAAATTGTAAAGATAAAAAAATATTTTTGCAGCTCCGCAAAAAAGAAACCTCCTGTTCGCTTTGCTCGTGGAGGAATTCCGGGTAGACTAATACTTAGTTCCTGTCATCCAGAGATCCAGTCAAATTATAAGTGAACCACACGCCTCAATCGTCTTGCTGTAATTTGAGCAATCTTTCACTGCGCCAGACCCTGACGATCCTTACCAGATCTCTGTCCACACGATAGACAATCCGAAAAGGAGGCCGGATCAGCTCCAGCAGAAAATCCTGCTCAAATTCCGGCACCATGCGGCCCATGCGCGGCTGGCTGGACAGCAACTCAATGTCAGCAATAATTTCCGCGACTAATCGGCTGCCAACCTGCGGCATTGCCTGGTCGGCATAATAGGCAAGAATATCTTCCAGGTCCTGAACTGCGGACTCCGCGAAGGTTATGGGCATTGTCCCGGACATTTTCTATGTCAGTCCCAACCGATTTTTTACCTCGGCAAGGGGTGTCTCGCGTCCTTGATCCAGTTCCACCACCCCTTTGACCACGGCCCGCATAAAAAAACATTCCTCTTCGGCCTTTTCATAATCCCGCAGATCCTGCACCACCGCCACCCCTCGTCCGCGGCAGGTCAACAAGACCGGCCGGTGCGCCTCGGCGACATGCCGGATGACTTTACCGGTGTTTGCTTTCAGATCGCTTAACGGGATGATATCCTCTGAAAATCTGGTATTCATGATATGGTCCTCCTTGAAGGGCTGTTAATAGCCCTAATTGTAGCAGCCATAAAGAGCACTGTACAGGGGAAATTTTGGCTCACTCCAGCGGACACACCAGCGTCAGGTTTGGCTTTCTACCATTCGATGCCAAGAAAGGCAGAAAGTCTGTCCTGACCCCAGCTTATTCCCAAAGATGCAAGTTTTACTCACCTATCCACAGCCAGCCTTAAACCCGGGTCAGATGCCGGTATTTTATCCGGTGCGGCTGGTTGGCGGCCTCGCCTAAGCGGGCCTTGCGGTCGGCCTCGTATTCGGAGTAGTTGCCGTCGAACCAGAGCACCTGCGAATCCCCCTCAAAGGCGAGGATATGGGTGGCGATCCGATCGAGAAACCAGCGGTCATGGCTGATGATCACGGCGCAGCCGCCGAAATTTTCCAGCGCCTCTTCGAGAGCCCGCAGGGCGTTGATATCCAGGTCGTTGGTGGGCTCGTCCAACAGGATGACGTTGGCCCCTTCCTTAAGCATTCTGGCCAGATGCACCCGATTACGTTGACCGCCGGAAAGCAGCCCCACTTTTTTCTGCTGATCGGTGCCGGAGAAGTTGAATCTGCCCACATAGGCCCGGGAATTCACCTCGCGGTTGCCCATGAGGATAGTTTCCTGGCCTTCGGTGATGGCCTGCCAGATCGTTTGTTCCGGGTCCAGCACCTCGCGGGACTGATCCACATAGGCAAGCTTCACCGCCTCGCCCAGGCGGATGCTGCCGGAATCAGGCTGATCCTGGCCGGTGATCATCTTGAACAACGTGGTCTTGCCCGCGCCATTGGGGCCGATTACCCCGACGATGCCGCCGGGTGGCAGGGAGAAGGTAAGATTATCAAAAAGCAGCCGGTCGCCAAATGATTTGGCTATCCCCTCAGCCTCGATGACTATCTTGCCCAGGCGCGGTCCGGGCGGGATGTAGATCTCCAGATCCTGAGTCCGCTTCTCCGCCTCCTTGCCCAACAGCTCTTCATATGCTTGGATTCTGGCCTTGGACTTGCTGTGCCGCCCCTTGGGGCTTAGACGAATCCACTCCAACTCGTGCTGTAGGGTCTTGCGCCGCTTGCTCTCTTCCTTTTCCTCCTTGGCCAACCGCTTTTCCTTCTGCTCCAGCCAGGATGAATAGTTGCCCTTCCAGGGGATGCCCTGCCCCCGATCCAGCTCCAGAATCCAGCCCGCCACGTTGTCGAGAAAATAACGGTCATGGGTCACGGCGATGACCGTGCCTTCGTAGCGTTGGAGATGCTGCTCCAGCCAGGAGACGGTCTCGGCATCCAGATGGTTGGTGGGCTCATCAAGCAGCAGAATATCTGGCTTTTTCAGGAGCAGACGGCAGAGGGCCACCCGCCGTTTCTCGCCACCGGAGAGCACTGAAACTTCGGTCTCCCCCGGCGGGCAGCGCAGGGCATCCATGGCCATGTCCAGCCGGGCGTCAAGATCCCAGGCATCCAGAGTATCGAGTTTCTCCTGCACCACCCCCTGCCTGGCGATGAGCTTGTCCATGGCCTCGTCATCCATGGGCTCAGCGAACTTGTTGTTGATCTCCTCGAATTCGGCCAGCAGGTCCACTGCCTCCTGTGCCCCTTCGCGGACGATCTCGATCACGGTCCGGCCCTCATCGAGCAGGGGCTCCTGCTCCAGATAGCCCACGGTCAGTCCTTGGGAGATGTGAGTTTCGCCGTTGAACTCCTTGTCCACCCCGGCCAGGATCCGCAACAGCGACGATTTGCCCGAGCCGTTCATGCCCAGAACCCCGATCTTGGCCCCGTAAAAATAAGAGAGGCTGATGTCTTTCAGGATGGGTTTTTTGTCGTAAAACTTGGCGACCCTGATCATAGAATAGATAATTTTATTAGGTTCAACGCTCATTGGGGGCAACTCCTCGGCAAAAAAGATTCTTGATTATTATAAGGTGTGCAAGGATAGCACAAAGTAGAAAAATCTTCACTTTGCAAAATGATGCGCTCGAAAAAAAGGAAAGAGGTTTGAACGTGGCTTGGCTCTTTCTTTTTTTTGCAAAGCAGGGCATGATGATAATCATAATCAAACAGCCTCGTAATCGTTCACCAGGATACCCCATGGAACACCGGATCATCGAACTGGAAACCCGCCTGGCCTTTCAGGAAATCGCCCTCGAAGAGCTGAATGCCGCCCTGATCGGTCAGCAAACCCAGCTTGACGCGCTGGAAAAAGAATGCACCCGTCTGGCCCATCTGCTGGCCGAAAACCTTGCCCCCCGTGACGCAGACCGCCCATGACCATGTTCACCCTTACCGTTGGCGCGCAAGCCTCCCTGCGCGGCGCCTCAGCCTCTCTGGCCGAGGCCCTCAAAAAGCAGCTGACCATCGACAACCCCGAATACCTCGAGGCCAAGAAATACAGCCGCTGGATGGGCAAAAAACTTAAATCCCATCTCTATTTCTACACTGAACAGAACGGTGCCCTCACCTTTCCCCGAGGCTACGCCAACCACGCCATTCTTCTGGCCCGGAAATTCATGCGCCAGGACCCGCGGATCATCGACCAGCGCACAACCGTCTCCCCTGTGGAGTTCAACTTTGCGGGTAAGCTGCGACCTTATCAGGAGGAGGCCATTGCCGCCATAACCCGTCATGATTTCGGAGTGCTTGAGGCCGGCACCGGCTCGGGCAAAACGGTGATTGCCCTGGCGGTGATCGCCAAGCGAGGTCAGCCGACCCTGGTGCTGGTTCACACCAAGGAGCTTCTTTATCAGTGGGTGGAGAGGATCAGGACCTTTCTTGGTCTGGAAGCCGGGATGATCGGTGACGGCCATTTCTCTCTGGCCCCCGTCACCATCGCCATTGTCAACTCGGCCAAAAACAGACTGGAAGGGCTGCCCGCCCATTTCGGCCAGCTCTGCGTGGACGAATGCCACCGGGTGCCGGCCTCGCTGTTCACCGAGGTGGTAAGTGCCTTTGACTGCCAGTACATGCTGGGCCTATCGGCCACCGCCTTCCGCCGAGATGGCCTGACCAAGCTGATCTATATGGCCTTAGGCGACCGGGCCTTCAAGGTGGAAACCCTCGATCTGCACGAAAGCGGGGCCATACTCAAACCGGAATTCATCCAGAGGGCCACCGATTTTCGCTATGTCTACCGGGGCAACTACCAGGCACTAATGAAAGCGCTCTGCGGCAACACGGCAAGAAACCAGCTGATCGCCGAAGATATTCTTAAAGAACGATCCACCTCACCGGGCACCATTCTGGTAGTCAGCGACCGGGTCAAGCATTGCGAGGATCTGGCCGCGCTCCTTAAAAAACAGGACTGTCAGAGCGCGGTACTTACCGGCAAGCTCCCGGCAGAGAAGCGCACCGCCATGGTGGATTCTATCCGCCAGGGAGAGGTCAAGGTGCTGATTTCCACGGTGCAGCTCATCGGCGAAGGCTTCGACTGTCCGGACCTTGCCACCCTCTTTCTCACCACGCCGATCAAGTTCACGGGTCGCCTTCTGCAGGTGGTGGGCCGGGTGCTGCGCCCAGCTCACGACAAGCAGGCAAAGGTTTACGACTATGTCGATCCGGTTGGGGTTTTAAGCTCCTCAGCCCAAAGCCGCTGGCTGACTTTTCAGCAGGGATAGGGATTTTTTTACTCTTTACATTTTTTTACTTAAATGATAGTAACGATTATCATTTAGTGGATATTAAAATGTAATCACTCCTTTTTTTGCACTTATTCACGGCTCCTTATGCCATTAACAATATCAGCATATTACAATTTTTTATTTGCACTGGCTTAGCTCAAAAAATAGGACACGCGTCATGACCATCTCACAAAAAATGATCGCCTTCGCGGAACACTCCTCCTGGATTCGCAAGATGTTTGAAGAGGGAGCCAGGCTCAAGGCCCAATACGGCGCAGAGCAGGTTTGCGATTTCAGCCTTGGCAACCCGGACCTGCCGCCACCCCCCCAGTATCAGGAAGCGTTGCGCAAAATTACTGCGGCAGAAGGCCCCGGCGCGCACGCATACATGGCCAACAACGGCTATCCCCTTGTCCGGGAGGCGGTGGCTAAGCAGCTCACCTCGGAACAGGGCCTGACAGTCGCGCAAGACGATATGCTGATGACCGTTGGCGCGGCCGGGGCCATCAACGTGGCAATGAAGGCCCTGCTTGATCCAGGCGATGAGGTAATCATCCTCGCCCCCTTCTTTGTAGAGTATAATTTCTACGTGGACAACCACGGCGGAGTCACGAAAATCGTCAACACTGCCGCCGATTTCAGTCTGAATCTTGCGGCCATCGAGGCAGCCATCACCCCGAAAACCAAGGCGATCATCATCAACAGCCCCAACAATCCCACCGGCCAGATCTATGCGGCCAGAGAACTTGCAGCCTTGGCTGAACTCCTGCGCAAGGCGCCCCAGACCATCTATCTTATCAGTGACGAGCCTTACCGCAAGATCGTCTATGACGGACACACGGTGCCCAGCATTTTTGCCGCCTATGCCAACGCCATAATCGTTTCCTCATATTCCAAGGATCTTTCCCTGCCCGGCGAACGAATTGGCTACCTTGCCGTGCATCCCCAGATCGAAGGCAAGGCCCAGCTTATCGGAGCCATGACCCTGGCCAACCGGATCCTGGGCTTTGTCAACGCCCCGGCCCTGATGCAAAGAGTGGTGGCCGAGCTGCAGGGAATTACAGTTGACTGCTCCATTTATGCCCGCCGCCGCGAGTTGTTCTGCCAGGTGCTTAGCGAGGCTGGCTATGAGTTTGTCCCGCCCAAGGGGGCTTTCTACCTGTTCCCGAAATCGCCCATCGCCGATGATGCCCGCTTCGTCGGGCTACTGGCCGAGCAGCGTATCCTCGGCGTACCAGGCCGGGGCTTTGGAATGCCGGGTTATTTCCGCCTCGCCTTCTGCGTGGAGGATGAGGTGATCAGCCGTTCCGCTGCGGGTTTCAAAAAAGCTTTGGCTACGGCTATGGCTCTAACATAACAACACATTACACTGAGGTATTACACATGGGAGACTCATTGGCGTTGCTTGCCCTGCTGGTTGGGCTTGAACTTGTTTTGGGAGTTGACAACATCCTGGTCATTTCAATCTTTGTCGGTCGCTTGCCTACGGAAAAACGTGACAATGCGAGAATGGCAGGGCTCGCCTTCGCCCTGATCGCCCGGATCGCCATGCTGGTCGCCCTGCTCAGCCTGACCAACCTCACCAACACCGTGGTCCTGGATTTTTCTGTCCGTGATCTGATCCTGATCTCCGGCGGCCTGTTTCTCCTCTGGAAGGCGGTAAAAGAGATCCACCACACGGTGGAGGCCAAAGAGGAAGACGGTGGCCCAGGCATGGTCATGGGCGGCTTTGCCGCGATCATCAGCCAGATTGTCCTGCTGGACATTGTCTTTTCCATCGACTCGGTGATCACCGCCATCGGCCTGACCGATCAGGTCTGGATCATCATCAGCTCGGTGGTGGTTTCCTTTGTGGCGATCCTCTTTTTTGCCCGGCCCATAGGCGAGTTCATCCACCAGCATCCAGCAATCAAGATTCTCGCCCTCTCCTTTCTGATTACCATCGGGGTAACCATCTTCATGGAGGGTCTGCACAAGCATGTGCCCAAAGGCTATATCTATCTGCCCATGGGCTTTGCCTTACTGGTTGAGATCCTGCAGATGCGCTACGAGCATAACCGCAAAAAAGGTCTGATTGCCAAACCAGTATAGGGAAATAATAATGGCATAATTTACCAAAACTTTACAACAACCTTGCCTTGGTTTGCTGTAATTTACAGGATTAAAGATTTTACATTTTTCAAGATGGATCCAGAATTTTCTGAAAAACAGAGAGTGCGTTGCAGATGAAATGGAACCCGATCACAGCCTTTGACAGAATGATAGGCCTGAAGTGGAAAACACTGCTCGGTCTGGGATTTCTTTTAGCTTCCTCCCTGATAATCATGGGCGGAGTGACCTATTATCAAGGCCGACAGGTGGCCATCGCTGAGCTGCTTAAAACAACCGGAAAAGATATTGAGAAAGACACTGCCGCGATAGAAAACTTTGTCCAGAGCGCCAAGGAAGATCTGATGGTCATGGCGGATGTGCCGCCCATTCATGGGATCCTCAGGGCCCAGGACAATGGCGGCATAGACCCGGTGACCGGAGAAAAGACCGAAGCCTGGAATGCCCGGATGGAAAAAATATTCAGGGCATTTATGAAGTATCATCCTGAATATTTACAGCTTAGCTATTTTGATGAAAAAGGCCAGGAGATCGTCTGGGCAAATTCGACAGGGATAAAAATCTGCGTCACCCCGCAAAAAGAACTGCAAAACAAGCAGCAATCCCTGTATTTCACAGAGACTATAAAGCTCAAGGAGGATGAGGCCCATTACTCCGAGGTCAATCTGCACTGCGAACAAGGCGTGATCCAGCCCCCCCATATACCGATATTCAAGATTGCCACCCCGGTGTATGACAGCCAAAAAAAAGCAAGGGGTATTGTGGTCATCAATATATCTGCCGAAGCCATGTTTGCAAAAATCAGAACCGCGCTTGGCGAGACAAAGAGATATCTCATCAACCAGGACGGCTATTTTCTTGTCCATCCGGACAGAACATGGGAATTTGGTTTTGAGCTTGGCAAAAAATCTGGCATCCGTGGGCATACCATCACAGACGCTATGCCTGAATTCCCCGAGGCGATGAAGACCTGCGATCACCAGACCAAATACCACAAACAGTTACGCCATGTGGATTCTTTTAAAAAGGTGTTTTATGACCCTCAAAACAAGAACCACTGGTGGGCCTTGATCTATGAGATTCCGGAAACGCATGTGTTCGAGAATATCAATAATGCCGGAACTACCATGCTTTTTGTCGGTTTTTTGATCATGGCCGGATCCCTGGCGGTAATCACCTGGATTTCATCGAGAAAGATTATTTACCCGATTCTGCAATTATCCAAGACCGTCAACAAAATTGAGCAAGGCGACTTCAGCGCCAGAATACCTGATGATGGAAGAAAGGACGAACTCGGAGAGCTTGCCGTGTCGGTAAACAGGATGGCAGACATTATTGAGCAAGATATCACAGAACTCAAACACGCCGAAGACAGGATTAAGGAATACGCGGAGACCCTTGAGGCCAAGGTCAATGAACGGACAAGAGAGCTTCAAAATGCAAATCTGGAGCTAAAAAAGCTCTTTAACGCCATTGAGCAATCAGACGAATCCATCGTAATTACCGACATAAACGGGACTATTCAGTATGTGAATCCAGCCTTTAGCAGAAGAACCGGCTATAGCAAGAAAAAAGCCATCGGGAGTAATCCAAGGATACTAAAATCAGGTCAGAATCCGATAGAGGTATATGACGATTTGTGGAAGACCATCCTATCAAACAGAACATGGAAGGGAACACTGATCAATAAAAAAAGATCGGGCGAACTGTATTATGAGGAGGCAACCATAGCCCCTGTTGTTGATGAACAGGGCAAGATCACCAACTTTGTGGCAGCTAAAATTGATGTGACCAACAGAGTTATGGCTGAAAAAGAATTAAAGCACAAAAATGATGCGCTGGCACTGGCCAAGGAGGCGGCAGAGGCAGCTAACCAGGCCAAGTCCGACTTCCTCGCCAACATGTCCCACGAACTGAGAACCCCGCTGAACGCGATTATCGGTTTCTCCGATATTATGATCAATGGCCTGACCGGGCCCCTGACGGACGAGCAGACCGACTTTTTGAAGGACATCGGAAGCAGCGGCAAGCACCTGCTTACGCTCATCAACGACATCCTCGACCTTTCCAAGGTGGAGGCTGGGAAGATGTCGCTTGAGCCAAGCGAATTTGAGGTGCAGAACCTGATCGAGCGCTGCATAGTGATGTTCAAGGAAAAATCTTTAAAACATGGCATCCATGTCGAGTACAATATCGAAGACGTGGAGGCCATTATCGCCGATGAGATGAAGGTAAAACAGGTGCTCATGAACCTGCTGAGCAACGCCTTCAAGCATACACCGGACAGGGGGAGCGTGCGCGTGAGCGCAAGAAAGGTACGAAATCTGGAAAATGATTTTGTCGAGATCAGCGTTGCCGACACCGGCCCGGGGATCAGCGAGGCTAACATCACGAGACTGTTCCAGCCTTTTCAGCAGCTTGAGACAACATTTTCCAGTAAAACCCCGGGCACCGGGCTCGGGTTGAACCTTTGCAAAAAGTTCGTTGAACTGCATGGCGGCAAAATATGGGTCGAGAGCGAGGTAGGGAAGGGGAGCAAGTTCATTTTTGTGCTTCCGGCTGTGCAAGGGAATCAACCGGAAAAGGAACAGATATGGCATTAATTCTTGTCATTGATGACTGTGCAACAAACCGTAAATTGTTCGGCTTCCTGCTCAAGAAAGTCGGCTACGAAGTGATGGAGGCGGAAGACGGCAAACAGGGAGTTGAACGGGCTCAGCAAGTCATCCCGCGCCTGATACTGATGGACATCCAGATGCCCCATATGGATGGCATAACCGCCTTGCACGCAATGCAGGCCAGTGAGGCTACCAAAAAAATTCCTGTAATCGCCATCACATCACATGCGATGCAGGGCGACCGTGAGCGCTTGTTGGCCGAAGGTTTTGCTGATTACCTCTCAAAGCCTATTGATAGCACCGGGTTTCTGACAACTATCAATAATATCCTGGAGGGGCAGGGGTAAATATGAAGCCAAATATACCGAAGATACTATGCGTCGATGATGAGCCGCTGAATTTGAAGCTCCTTGATAAGCTGCTGGTCTCAAATAATTACGAGGTAATCAAGGCTGAGGACGGCGAATCGGCTCTCAAGGCGATTGAGAAAAACGCCGTTGATCTCGTGCTGCTTGACGTGATGATGCCGAAGATCGACGGATTTGAAGTCTGCCGGAGAATCAAGGGAAACGAACGGTTCCGAACCATTCCCGTGGTCATGCTTACGGCGCTTGCGGCAAAGGAAGAGCGGATCAAGGGTATCGAGGCAGGGGCCGAGGATTTCATCTCCAAACCTATCGATCAGGGAGAGGTTCTGGCCCGGGTTAAAATGCTGCTCAAAATGAAGACCATGAACGACCGTCTTCATCACGCCTACGAAAAAATCAACAATATGACAACCTTCGGCGAGGCAAGTATCAGTTCCTTTGATCCGCTGAATTTTTCCTTTCTAAGCAAGGTGGATGCCATTGTCAACCAAATCATCCGAAAAACAGCCGATGCATTGGACAAACCGCAATTAGTCATCGTTGGCCTGCCTGATGAACATCAGACCTGGCAATGGTACCAGTATGAATATATGCTTAATACATTGAACAGGACGCTTCTTAACGTTGCCTTCCCGCAGTGCCTACGTGCAACAGGGAACTCGAAGATCATTTTTTACAACGAGAACGACCTTGACCATGCGGAATGCCAAGTATGTATAAAGATTCTGGCCTCACTGTCTATAACGGTGTCCAATATGGCATGTTATTCGAGCGAGGCACTAACCATTTTTACCAGTAATTACGGCAGAGAGATCACTCATTATGACGCCTCGGCTTTGAACAACCTTGTGATGCAAAGCCTGTTCATGAAGTCCCTTGCCGATCAGATACGTGAGACCGAATCCGCTTTTGAATACACCGTCTCTGCCCTGGCCAGGGCCTCTGAGGTCAACGACGAGGATACCGGCAACCACATTCTGCGGGTGGGTGAGTACTGCGCCTTGCTCGCCGGGAAACTCGGTCTGCCCGATAAATTCGTCTCTACTATCAGACTACAAGCCCTGATGCACGACGTGGGGAAGATCCATATCCCTCCTGATATCCTGAAAAAACCCGGCAAGTTTACCGACGAGGAATTCGCCCAGATCAAGCAACACCCGCTTTATGGGGCCAAGATCCTCGGCAGCCATCCGCGCCTTACCATGGCGGCGGAAATCGCCCTGTCGCACCACGAACGCTGGGACGGCGGCGGCTACCCTAACCACCTGACAGGAGAACAGATTCCTCTCGCCGCCCGGATCATGAATCTTGCCGACCAGTACGATGCCATGCGTAACGCCAGATGCTACAAGCCAGCCTTTGACCATGCGACAACCTGCGGCATCATCATCGAGGGCGATGGCCGGACCATGCCCAGCCATTTCGACCCGCAGGCGCTGGCGGCCTTTAAAGAAAGCGCCTCGGAGTTTGAGGCCATCTACGAGAGACTCAAGGGCTAAGACAGACATGTTTCAGCCTTCAGCCTTCAGCTTCAAATATATATTGGCTTTCTAAATGGCCCTATGTATAGTTTATCAGTTAATTTGCAACATACATTTAACAATTTTCGGGCCATTGCGCATAAAGCTGAGTTGAGCAGCTTGCCTGCTCAAACGAAACTTATACCCCCCGGGTGCAAACCACATTTTAATTAGAGAGAATTACATGAATATCAAAACCATCCAGAACGGCGATCAGGTTCGCATTGTCCTCCAGGGGATTGTGGACGAAAAAGGGGCTGAGGAACTGAAACAGCATGTGCTGCAACTGAACCTCAACTCAGTGCGAGAGGTTATTATCGACTGCCAGGCGGTACAACACATCGGCAGCTCCGGGATCGGCAAAATGCTGTTGCTCTATAAAAAGTTAGCCTCCACGGGAGGGGCCTTCTCGGTCGTCAATTTGTCCAGGCCCATGTTTGAGCTGTTTAACGAACTAAAACTGAACACCCTCTTCTCTATTACCCGGACCACCTAATGGGAATACATAATCGTTCACCAGGGGCACCAAAATTTAAGATCAACCCAAGAATGTAAGCGTGCAGCAGTGCCGCAGATGTGCGTGTCAATCGTCGGCAGTAGTGCCGACCAAGAGGCCTGCGAAGTGTGCTTTTGCACATGAGCAGGCCGATGACAAAGCAGATGTGGTGCTGCTGAACGCTTACGGGAATACTCAGCCATGCAACAAACAACCTCAGCCTCCCTGTTCCGCAGTCTTACGGTCAATGTGAGAATCACCATCGGCTTTACAGTGGTGCTGGCCTTTCTCCTCATCTGCGGGGGGATAAGTTTTGTCGGCATAAACCATATCATTGCCGACGCCCAGGAGGTGGTGGAGGGCCATGAGCTTTACCTCACCCTGACCGAGAGGGAGGTGGATCATCTCAACTGGGCGGGCAAGGTGGGCCTTTTTTTCACCGATCCCGCCGTCACCAAGCTTGCAGTGGAAACCGACGATCACAAGTGCAAACTCGGCAAATGGCTGTATGGGGAAGAGCGCAAAACGGCTGAGACGATGCTCCCCAAGCTGGCCCCTCTCTTCAGGCAGATGGAAAAACCCCATGCCGATCTCCACCAGAGCGCGATCAAAATCGTCGCCTTAACCAACAAAGAAGAGGCCAAGACCGCCTACCTTACCGAGACCATCCCCGCCCTGCACCAGGTACAGGATCTGCTTCACCAGCTTCGCAAAGAGGCGGAGGATAGCATTCTCCCCGATGAGACCATGCTATCTGCGGCCAACACTACCAAATTTACAGTGGGCGGACTGGCCATTTTTGCGTTGCTCGCCGGACTGACTATCTCCCGTATCCTGGCAACACAGCTCACCAGGGTTCTTGGTCAAGCAGCCCAGAACATTCAGGCCAGTGCTTCCCAGGTTTCCGAGGCCGCCGAGCAAATAGCCACAGGCAGCCAGGTGCTGTCAGATTCCTCCTCCCAGCAGGCCAGCGTCGTGGAAGAAACTTCCTCCTCTCTGGAGGAGCTTTCCGCCTCGAGTCGACAGACTGCCGCCCTGACCCAGGGGTCGGAAGCACTGATGAAGGAAAATATTACCAAATCAGGTCAATCTCTCAAGGCCCTGTCTTTGCTAACCCAAAACATGACCCAGATCGAAAGGGACAGCGGCCAGATCAGGTTGATTATCTCCACTATCGACAGCATTGCCTTCCAGACCAATCTGCTGGCCTTGAACGCCGCAGTGGAGGCGGCCCGAGCAGGCGAGGCCGGAGCAGGCTTCGCGGTGGTAGCCGACGAAGTAAAGAAACTGGCCATGAAGACCGCCCAGGAGGCCCACAGTATCCAGACGCTGCTGGATGTCACCGTGGAGCGCATCGTCACCTGCGCCAATTCCCTCAAAAGCATTAACAGCGATTTTGACGGCATTGTGGAATCAGCCACCATGATTGGCGAGAAAAACTCCTCCATCACACAAGCCAACGAAGAGCAAGCCAAGGGGATCGCCCAGATCTCCCTGGCCATGAACGAAAACGCCTCTGCCACCCAGCAGATCGCCGCCGCGGCCGAGGAGTCTTCAGCCGCCGCCGTTCAACTGACAGCCCAGGCTGAGGAATTGCATACTGTGGTAACCGATCTTGAACGGCTGGTTTATGGGGAGAAAGAATAACTATGCGCCCTGCATTTTTTTAACCGAACAACCCTGACGTCGGAGCCTACCATGTTCAATAATTTTTTCCTTTTTTGTCATAAATGCAAATGCATGAAGCGACTGACCGACCTGCCGGTTTTCGATAACTCTCTGCGTAAATATCTCTTTTCCAGAATCATGGGCGTTACCATGCTGGTCTTCATCATGGTGCTGGCGACCAGCACCATCCTGTATGACCGCCTGATTCTCCGGCAATCCCGGGACACCGCCAAAGGCATCGCCGGCCAGACCTATATCTCCATCGAAGCGCTCATGCCTTATGGCCCAAGTCGCCAGCAACTTTTTGCCACCATTGAGGCAATCAAGCAAGCCCATTCCACCTCTCCATATCAAATCGAAGTCTATCGCAGCAATCTGGTTGACAGCCAATACGGCGCTGTCGATGGTACTCCCTCCCCAACCAACACGATCAAAACAATCATGGACGGAGCTGGCCGGCAGGAAATCCTGGAAAACGGTACCTGGATTCGCCATTTCTATCCGCTGACGGCCAAGTCATCCTGCCTGAACCAATGCCATATTGGCGCTAAGGTTGGCACAGTTTTAGGAGTAGTAGAAGTTAAACAAAACGTCAGGACGATGGCGGCTCGGATGCGTTCCGAATATCTTTGGATTTTCGTCCTCTACGGCGGGCTGACCATCGCTCTGGTAACTTTAATCACCATGCTGGTGGTAACCAAGATTACCAGGGCAGTGGATCAGTTTCGGGAAAAAACCTCGGAAATCAAATCAGTCATCGACTTGGCAGCCCTCGGCGAACTGGGAAAAAGAAATTTCGGTTTTGCGGAACTCAACCAGGCCTTCCTGGCAGTGGGGGATCTAGCCGAACGACTCAGAGACGTAGCCGTCGACAAGGAGGTGCTTGAATTTGAAATCAGGATTTTAAGCAAGTTCATCATTACCTCCAATGTGGTGCAGGATTGGCATACCTTTGTCAAAGAACTCCTGGTGGACATCAACAGCATTGTTGACACCTATGCGTTGATGGCCTTTTTTCAGGACGGAGAAAACGATTACGAACTGGATATCTTCTGGCGCAGCGCCCCCACCGACCAGATCAAGCTCGGCTTTGAAAAACTGATTCAAGATCAGATTTACCGGCATTTTCAGCTTGCCACTGACAGCCCTTCGGTCCGAATTATCCACCATGACAGTGGCTCTGATATTCCCCTACCCAGGGATCTTGCCCAGCAGGATTTTGAACTGCGCACCAAATCGTTGTTTCTGGAAGCCCCCAAGGTTGGCGGCATTGTCGGCATCGGCGTCCAGTCCAATCTGGCAATGGATTCTGTGTACCACATCGTCCTTGACAGCGTCCTGGCCACCCTCATCAACCTGGTGGGCTCAGCAAAGGCCATCTACAAATACACCAAGGATCTGGAATACTATGCCACCCGTGATCCACTGACCCATCTTTATAATCAACGTATGTTCTGGGAGCTGATTGGCTACGAAACTGGTCGGGCCGACCGGCATAACACCACCTTTGCCCTGGTGGTTATTGACCTGGATAACTTCAAGACGATCAACGACCGTTACGGCCATATCTTTGGCGACTTCTTTCTCCAACAGGTCGCCGATGCCCTGCGACCGGCAGTGCGAGATGGCGATGTGGTCGCCCGCTACGGCGGAGACGAATTTGTCCTTCTGTTACCGGAAACCAGCAAGGAACAGGCCCATATGGTAGTCAACCGGGTCATCGAATCGGTGAGCGCCCTCAACATCATGACTCCAGAAGGAGCTAGGGTCCAGTGCACCGTTTCCATCGGTATGGCCATGTATCCGGAGCATGGTCGCACCGCCAAGGATATCTTCCTGGTGGCCGACAACATGATGTACAAGGTCAAGGGCGAGGGGAAAAACGCGCTGGGCATTGCTGATGAGACTGACATCATCGAGATTTACAAGCACGAAAGCGAGGTCAACTTTCAAGTCTACCAGGCTCTGGAGCAACAGACCATCATCCCCTATTTCCAGCCCATCTTTGATTTAAAAACCGGCGGCATCCTGGCCCATGAGATGCTGATGCGGATACCAACCACTGCAGGCCTTGTTCTGCAAGCCGGCGAATTTATCGAGGCGGCCGGACGAATCGGTCTGCTGCCCAAGCTTGATCAGCTTCTAATGCAGAAGGCCTATGAAAGAGCCAACGCCGATGGGTATGCGGGCAAACTCTTCATCAATCTTACCCCGAAATCTCTCATTATTCCGGAGTTTATGCCCACTGTCCTCGACCTGACCAAGCGGTACGAGATCGACCCCAACCGGATCGTTTTCGAGGTTACCGAGCGGGACACCTTGCGCAACATGACCATGCTCCAGAAATTTGTGACGAGTATGAAAAGCTTGGGCTTTAAGTTCGCGGTAGACGATTTTGGCTCCGGCTACTCTTCTTTCAAGTACCTCAAGCTATTTCCCATCGACTACATCAAGATCGAGGGCGAGTTTATCCGCAACATGATGGAAGATGCCGAATACATGGCCTACACCAAGAGTATTGTTACTCTGGCCAAGGAACTGAAGGTCAAGACCGTGGCCGAATATGTGGAGGATGAGCGGATCTTCGAGGCCTGCCGCACGCTGGGCATCGACTACGCCCAAGGTTATCATGTTGGCAAACCAGGGCCAAAATTTACCCCAGAAAAAGGAGAATAGCCATGAGCGCCACGGCTATTCTCCAGTATTCAGCTGGACAGATCCTCGAAGCCCTGAATGACGGGGTGTACGTCACCAATCTTGACCGGCAGATTGTCTACTGGAACCAGGCGGCCGAGCGGATCACCGGCTGGTCGGCCGAGGAGGTGATGGGCCGCAACTGCCATGACAACCTCCTCTGTCATACCGACAAGGACAACAACAGACTCTGCGGCAAGGAGCATTGCCCCCTGCACCGGGCTATTATTACCGACGCCGGCTCCCTCACCCCAGTCACGATCTTCGCGCATGGCAAGGATGGCAGAAAGATTCCGGTGCAGGTCAGTGTTTCTCCCATCCACGACGAACAGGGCGCCGTAATCGGCGGGGTGGAGATCTTCCGGGATGCCTCTGAGCAGATGCGGAATCTGGAGCGGGCACGCTCCATTCAGACTCTTTCCATGCGGATGCCAGCCAACGACGACCCCCGGCTCCAATTCGCGGTTAAATATCTGCCTCACGATATCATCGGCGGGGATTTTTACACGATAGAAAAACTGAACACAAACCGCTATGCCTTCTGCATTGTCGACGTTATGGGACACGGCACCGCCGCCGGCCTCTACGCCATGCATCTGCATTCACTCTGGGAGACCAACCGCCGCCTGCTGGATCGACCAGCTTCCTTTGTCAGCCAGCTCAATAAAAGCCTCTGCCAACTGGTGCGAGACGAGGAATCATTTGCCACCGGGCTTTTCGGTTACATTGACCTGCAGGCCGAGGCAGTGGCCCTCTGCGCGGCTGGCAGCCCCTCCTTTCTCATAACCCGTCAGGGACAGACTCGCCGGATTACTCTGGCCGGCTTACCCTTGGGCTTGATCCATGACCACATTTACGAAATGACTTTCATGCCCTTAAAACCAGGCGATGGTCTGCTTCTCTTCACTGACGGAGCTATTGAGATAACTGATAATAAGGATACAATGTTGGGCAACAACGGCATGAGCGGCTTGATTGACACCCTCGGCTTTCCGGAAACGGAGGAAAATCTGGCGGGATTACTCGAAAAAATGCTGCAATTCTCAAACCAGACTAATTTTCCAGATGATGTCACCATGCTATCTCTCCGCTACCTCGGGCACGCGGATCAACAGAAGCCTTATGGAATCCCCATAGAGCGGCCGCTGCCATGAGCGCACCCGCGCGCCATGACCCAAGTTGTGACAAGACCAGGATGCCATCATCTTGGTCCAATCTCCAGGCCACCGGAGAAAAACGCCTGTACCCCGCTGATTTTGCCGGGATTGACGACTTGGCAGAAGTCTGCTGGATGGCAGTAAAGGACAACCTTATCCAACGAGGCTATGGCCCCCGGGAAGCAAAAATCCATCTCGCTCTGCATGAGGCACTGGTTAATGCCTGGAAACATGGCAATTGCAAACGGCCCGACCTGCTGATCACCTTTCGCTGGCGGTTTGCCAAAAAGGTTACCTTTGAAGTTCTGGACGCAGGCCAGGGATTTGCCTGTCATACTCAGACCGATCCCTTCACCCCAGACCGGCTTGCCGCGGAAGATGGCCGTGGACTTTCCATTATCCGAATCTGTGCAGACAGCGTGAGCTGGAAAAACAACGGCTGTCATATCACGATCACTTTTACCCACCCATGAACATGCCGAAAAAAATAGCCACAGGGTGTGATTGTTATCTGCCACACCCTATGGCTTGCCCATAATCAACATGTTTTTATCACTATCCAGCACGGCAACCAGGGTCACGGCATGCCGTGCCCCTACTTCGTGATGGGGTACCCGCCCAGCTTGCCCTCGTTGATTGCTTTCTGGGTTGCCTCAGACGGCGGGAAAAATGCCCAGGACATCATGCCCCACTTGAGGCCGTAAGCTTCATAGCCCATCAGTCGAAGTACGGAAAGAGCCTGGTTTTCGTCATGACCAGTATCACAGATCACCACCAACGGCTTGTCTTTGGGAAGCTTGGCAATATTTTCTTTCTGAAACAGGTCGGTAAGCGGCACAGAAACCGCGACCGGGATATGGCCCCACTCGTTGAACTTCTGCTGGGCCGGGAAGCGGACATCCAGATAAAAATACTTCTTGCCGCCGTCCTTCACATCGGCCAGGACATCCTTGGCCAGAACATAGTTCTTGTCTTTCGGCAGGGATTTGAAATAGCCATCTGCCGCGCTTCTCAGGCTTTCGGCGTTCTTGCCGATGTAGTCCTTGGCAGGCGACTGCCAGGGTTCTGCCGCGTAGAGAGCTGTTCCGGAAAGCATTACCAACAGCATTGACATAGCGCAAACTGCTTTTTTCATAATTGTTCCTCGTAATTAAAGGTTTTCTCCTGGCGGAGAGAGACAACCGGCAGCCAACCTCAGCAGACACCGGTTTTTTAAAGTGCCCAAGCCCTTATGACTTGAGCAGCATCAGGTACATAAAAACAAAGGCAAAAGCCGCAACTCCGAGTTCAAACCAGACAGATCCCATAATTTCAACACCCCCTCTTTACCGGTTTAGCCTGCAAGGTGACTCCCATCTTTTGGGCAACCTCCCGACGCACATCCTGAAGTTCCGCGTCCCGCCGCAGTAACTCCACCATGGTCAGAGTCTCTCCGGTGAGCGGATTAACGAAGGAGGGAACCTGCTCGATATTGTCGATGCTGTATTGGTAGCCGGGGGTACGGAGGAGAAAATAGGCCGGGGTAAGAAAAGCGCCGGTAACCGCCATAATAATCAGAAGCCGTTGCACTGTAGCCATATCCTTATTCTCCTCCTTTCTGGGCAAGCCCGGCCAGCTGCTTCTTGAGTTCCCGCAGCTCCTGGTCGCTTTTCAGCAGATCCACCGGCTGGATGATCTTGCCGGTGCCGGCCAGTGGATTCTCAAACGGTTTAATGGTGTCCATCACATCCAGACTGTGCAGATAGGCGGGCTTGGTGATCCAGAGATAGGCGGGCACCAGAAAGCTGATCAGGGTAACCAGCACAACCATGCCTTTGATGAAGATCTGAGCCATATCACGCTCCTTTCTGGATGTAAACTTTCCAGACATTACCGACCCGGACCGTGCCGAGGTGCTTGGCGCCGAAGCTGCCGACCATGGTGGGCAGAATTTCCATGGAAGACTGGTTGTCGATGCCTATCTCCATGACCTCGCCATCGGCCATTTCCTGGACAGTCTTCTTGGTTTTCAACTGCGGCCGGGGGCAAGAGTCGCCCACACAATCAACCAGCCTGGCAATCTTCACCTTGCCGATTCCTTCAAGCTCAACCTCGGCTCCTTCCTCAGCCTTGACACTGGCAACTTTTTTCCCGAAAAAACCCATGAGTTATTCCTCCATTATTAATTATTTAAATCTGGTAACTGCTCAGTAGCACCACATCTGCTTTGTCATCGGCCTGCTCATGTGCGAACAGCACACTTCGCAGGCCTCTTTCGCGCATCTGCGGCACTGCTGAGCAGTTACATTCCGTGGCTTTTGTTCAATTCCGGCATCAAGCTGAGTAGTTACTAAATCTGCCGCCCGACACTAACTAACAGCCGATGCCAATCTCCGGAATCGCCTTTTCCTTGTGTTTGCGAACCTTTTTCTCGTGATCAAGAATCTTCTTGTAGATCAAGCCCAAGGCGCCGATCTGCAGCAGGCCGAAAAAGATAGCCGGAATACCGGTTTGCTCCTGTATGGTCTGGGCGTTGCCGTAGCCGAAGTGAAAGACCTCCCAGCGCGGGCTGTTGGTGAGGAGAATCTCCTCCATCGGCCAGCGCAGATCGTTCCAGATAAAAGAATAGAGAAACATCCCTATAAAGGTGAAAAGCAGCGCCCACCAGGCCCCGATATTGCCCTCTCCAGCCTTAACCCAGGTGGTTACGGTGCAGGCTCCAGCCAGAATCATGCCGATTCCAAAGAGAAAAAGCCCAACCACCGTGTAAAGCCCAGCCTTCAAGTTAATCATATTGCCTTGGCCCACACTTACCCAGGCGGTAAAGATGAAGGTGGTGATCATCATCCCTACCAGCAGAGGCTTGGTGTTCCGGAAAGACTTGAACAAGATGGCATCACGCAAGGCCGAGGCGTTGCAGAAGCGACTGCGCTGAAAGAGGAAGCCGATCAGGCTGCCGAAAAAAAAGGTTATGACGATCGAACCCCATAGGGTTACATCGACGCTGTGATAGAGTTCCATCCATTACCCCCTACATTTGTTGAAATCGCATGCAACCGCGATTACAACGGGTATTTATTAATAATCAGTTTAATTTGTGTTGCGAACCTTTGACCGCTTTCCTTTATTGCGAGTTCATCACATTTCCATAATTTTTTGATAGATCATACTGCCCACATAAGCACCAGCCAGGATACCGATAATGGCGAAGTATCCGGCCAGGGAAAGTTGGGGAGTGGCTCCAAAAAAGGTGCTCACATTGCAAACAAGGGCAAGCCGGATACCAATCCCCATCAGGAGCCCACCAACAGTAATAAGCACCCACTCACTCATCTTCTTGGGCATTCTGATAAAGAATTCCTTCGACAGCACTGCCGCGACAAAAGAGCCGAAGCACATGCCCAAACTGATAAAGATCTTCCAGTAGAAGGGGCTGATATAGACCGTTCTCCCCGACCAGAACGGCAACCTCTCAGCCAGAGTTGGCCCAAAAAGTGCCTGGGCCAGCAGGCCGGTCATGGCCCCCTCCCCACCACCTACCGTCCAGGCCTCGACAATGGCGAAGAAAAAACCATTGGCAATGGCGATGATGATCATCGCGTAGGTGGGGTCAAGCGGCTTGGCAAACAGCTCCGAGATCGCGTTTTTTTCGTTCATCTCTCCTCCGTTCCTGCTTTTATTAAAAAGTTGCGGTATCTCCGCACATCGACATCAGCCAAGGGTCAATGCAACAGACATGCCACAATGTGGAGTATTGAATTTGCGAGAAAATTCAGCAGGGATAAAACTGGAGCCCCATTGCTTTTTGCAAGGAAGGCCGCAAAAGCGCACTGTGACGGGCCAGACAGGCATAGCCTGCATAATGCAACCAGCCTGCATAATGCAACGCCAAGGTGCGGGGAAACGCCATAGAGTTAAAAAAAGAGATTATTCGATACAGTATTTTTTCATCTTTCTCCAAAGGGTGGTGCCATCAATCCCAAGGGCCTCAGCGGCTTTGGCCTTCTGACCATCAAGGAGGCGAAGGGTTCGGGCAATGAGGAATTTTTCCATCTCATCCAGGCGCATCAGACCAATGCAGGAAAAAGGATCAATAGACCCATCCTTCAATTCGTCAACAAGCGATTTCAGAGAAATTTCCTTACCAGCCTCAAGAATAACCGCGCGCTCTACCACGTTTTCGAGTTCCCGCACATTTCCCGGCCAGACATAGGCCATGAGCCTCTCTATGACCGGAGGCGAAAAGGAGGCGATTTCTTTGCCAAATTTACCGGCAAACCTGCTAAGAAAATGGTAGGCGATCAAAGGAATGTCGTCCCTTCTTTCCTTGAGCGACGGAATGCCAACTGTCACCACGTTAAGCCGGTAGTACAGGTCCTGCCTGAATCTCCCCGCCGCCACCTCCTTGCCAAGATCGACGTTAGTGGCCGCAACCACCCGAACATCAATGGAGATGGGCCGTGCTGAACCGACCCGCATCACCATATTCTCCTGAAGCACCCTGAGCAGCTTCACCTGAAAAGCCGGGGAGGTGCTGTTAATTTCATCCAGAAAGATCGTGCCCGCAGCGGCAGCTTCAAACAGGCCTTTTTTTTCGACCTGCGCCCCGGTAAACGATCCGGCCTCGTGCCCGAACAGTTCTGATTCGAGCAGGGTTTCCGCCAGAGCTCCGCAATGGACCGGCAGAAAAACCCCCTTGGCCCGCCGACTTCGCCGGTGAATCATTTTCGCTACCAGCTCCTTGCCGGTGCCGGTTTCTCCCTGAATCAACACGGTGGTGTCCAGTGGAGCCACCTTTTCCACCAACTCCTTCATCTCGGTGATAACCCGGCTGGCGCCGACAAAATCGTCGCCGCTGAGCTTTTTTACCTCCTCGGCCAGCTTCTTGTTTTCGTGCACAAGCCAGCGCCGTTCCACCGCCCGCGCCACCAGAAGCTCCAGTTCTTCTGGGTCGAACGGCTTCTGCAGGTAGTCATAAGCTCCATTTTTCATGGCTGCAATAGCGGATTCCACCGTGCCGTTGGCGGTAACCAAAACCACCGGACAATCAGGCTGCACCTTACGAGCAAAAGCCAGAATCTCGATTCCATCTACAAAGGGCATTTTCAGATCGGTGATCACCACGTCAAATTCTTTTTCTTTAAGTAGTAGCAAGGCCTCTCGACCATCACCTACCAGGCTGACATCATAGCCCTCCTCGGTGAGAATTTCCCCGATTAGCTGCCGCATTCTCAAATCATCATCAACCACAAGTATTTCGAACATCCACTTCCTCCAGTGCCGGCAGGGTAACAGCAAAAGTCGTTCCCCTGCCCGGTTCGCTTTCCACCTCAATCACTCCACCATGATCCTTAACAATTCCAAGACAGATCGAAAGACCAAGACCAGTTCCTTCTCCCGCCGGTTTGGTGGTAAAAAACGGATCAAAAATTCGTCCTCTTTGATCCGACGGAATACCAGGGCCATCGTCTGCCACCGTTACCGTAACCTGACCAGTATCTGTCCGTTGCGTGCGTACCTGGATATTGCCGGAATCGCCAACCGCCTGCATGGCGTTGCCCAAGAGATTACAAAAAACCTGCTCCAGCTGCTTTGGGTCAGCATTTACCCTTGGAAGATCAGCATACACCACGGTGAGCCGATTTCCGTCTTTCTCGACTTGATGAGCGAGAAGACGAACCACACCGCCAAGAATTTCGTTGATCGAAACAGGAGACTTTACTCCTCCGGTCTGCCGGGAAAAATCAAGCAGCCCCCTGACTATTTCACTTCCCTTTCTTGCCTGTTCAGCGATAATTTCCAGTTTCTCGCGGCTATTGCCGCCTATGGTCTGATCCTTGAGCAGCAGCTTCGCATAACCCACGATGTTTCCCAAGGGATTGTTTACTTCATGGGCAAGACCCGCAGCCATCCGGCCTACAGCGGCCAGCTTCTCGGCCTGAAAAAACAGGGCCTGCCTCTCCTTGTCCTCAGTGATGTCCCGGAAGGTCTGCACCCCGCCGATCACCTTGCCGTCACTGTTGCGCAGAATCGCCGAACTCACCGACACCGCCAGGCGTCTGCCGTCCTTGGCGATTATCTCTGTTTCCCTGTTGCGAATGGTGCGGTCGGTGTTACTGAGCGCGCAGGCATCGGCGCAGATCCTGCTTTTAAACAGTTCAGTGCATCCCAACCCCAGAGCCTCCTCCTCGGAGTAGCCGGAAATACTTTCCGCTGCCCGGTTAAAGGAAATAATCACCCCATCCGGGGCGCTGACAAAGAGGCCGTCGGCAAGGTTCTGGACAATGGTTTCGAGTTTGCCCTTTTCGGTCTGGATATCCTTCTTGCTCTGGTAGAGATCCTTAAAACCTTCCTCCAGCGAACTCGCCATGTCATTGAAAGCCGCAGCCAGTTCGTTGAATTCCCGGGCCCCATCAAGGGTAATCCGGCTTTCAAGAGCCCCGTCCCGCACCAGACCAGTTGCACTGATCAGCGCCTCCACCGGCCTGATCACCAGCCGCTCGATAATCAGATTGTTCAGCAGAAAGCCAATAGCATGGATAGCCAGCACCAGGGCCACGACAAAGATGACGATTTTCTGGCTGATGGGGGCGATCCGTTCCATAGAAAAAAAGACCTCTACCTCGCCGATCCTGGAGGTGCCGATGCCCACCGGGTAACTCACCCGGAAGGTCTCGTGCCGGTGGCGCTCGTTTTTCGCTTCGGCCATCACCTCACCGTCGGCGCGGGTGATCCTGAGCAGACTGATGTCCCGATCCTGTACCAGTTGATAAACATAGCGCTCCATATTGCCGTAATCATGGGTAAGCATGGCGTCCATACTCACCACCGAGAGCAGCCGGGCTATCGATTCGCCCTTGTCGCGCAGATCCTCAACCAGCAGCTCCCGCGCATATCTGATCAGTGCCACGCAGATCACCGCCGCCGAAATCAGCACCAGGATGCTCAAGCGGCTGTTGACGGCCCTCCTGATCCCCATCTATTTATCCTCCACGTAATCAACCACCATACGGGCCTCGGCAAAATCAGCGTCCACCACCGGGCCAAAACCGCTGAGCAGGGGATCGATGGCCTTGAGCACCGTCGGGTTCATGGGGGCAAAAAGCAGGGCCTGAATCTTTTTTCGGGTTTCTTCTGGCAGGCCCTTGCGACAGACGATCACATGCGGCGGCATGAGAAAAGGCCCGGCGACTTTTCTTATCGGGCGGTCGCGATACCTTTCATAGATGTCTTCCCGCACCCCGCCTGCGTTAAAATCCCGATGGGCCACGGCCAACACCACCCGGGAATGATTGCCGAGGTAATCGTAGGACTTGAGATCCTTCAACTTAACCCCGGCGCGGCTCAACAGATAACGCGGGTAAAAATGGCTGCCGTAGGACTGATGATCGCCAAAGGCGAAGGTTTTGCCCTTCAGATCCGCCAGCGAACTGATGCCGCTGTCCCGGTGGGCGATAACCACCAGCCGGTCATTGCCCTGCCCCTGGGCAACCAGCCGCGCCAACAGCACCACCCCGCCAAAGCGGTCTTGGGCCTTGATGTAAGGCGACGGCCCCATGAAGCCCAGGTCGACCCGACCTTCGCTGACATTGGCGATATGAGCCATATAGTTGGGGGCGATGACGATCTCGACCTTTTGCCCTGTGGTCTTGGCGATACTTGCAACCAGGGGCTCGAAACTGCTATAGACTTGGGTAGGACTGTCATAGGGGTACACCCCGAAGGTCAGGGTATTGCCCTTGCCCGCCTCTGCTTCCGACTGCCCTGTCAAAACCAGGAACAGGGCGGCAAGGCCGACGGTCAGGATGGTAAGAATACCAGTTCTTTGCCTCATGGGCCTTTCCTCTCCTTTTTGTCGCTGAAGCCTGGGGATATGTCGGTCAGCCGGTCGCTTTCCCCGGAGGGGTTATGCAGTACCCGGTTGCGCAGGGCGCGGTACTTTTTGTGTTGCCGGGCATCCTCCCCCTGCCGTTGTCGGTCAAGGGCCGTGATTCGTTTCTGGACAGAGGTGAAGGCCGCCAGCTCGCGCCGGTACTTTCCCTGATCCGTGCGGATGGCGAAATCACCCGGCACCCGCCAGGCCTTGGCAAAACGCAGCCACGGGGCAAAATCTTCCAGCATAAACCCGGCCTGCGGACGAACAGGGCCATCGCTCTTAAGCCCTTCGATCCGCAGTTCCCTGCCATCCGCCACGATCCGATAGCCGCCGCTAAAGGATTCAGCGCCCTGATCATCGGCAAATTCCCAGCGGGAAATCACCGTTTGCTCTTCACCTCTATGGCACGAAGCGCAGTCCCTCGCCTTGCCGTAAGGATGAGAAGCCTGTTCCGCTTCGAGCCAGAGAAGGTGCCGATCATTGCCCCCCGCGCTCACCGTGCCAAGCACCGCGTAAGCATCCTCGCTTTCTCCTTTGGGCCAGCGGTACAAAAAGCGACCCGTGGGGGCCACCTCTGGCTTGATATTGCCCACACTGTTGGGCCAGACCTTCATCGGTTGCCAGATGCCGCCGCGATCCTTCATCAACAGAGGCGGCTTCTGGATTCCATAATAGAGATATTTATGAAAAGGATTTTTCTCTCCAGCCGCTATCCCTGGCCCCCATACGGTGATCTGGTAGCCGCCCAGTTCGCCAATGTGACAAGCGGCACAGGAAAGCTGGCGATGGACGCTGCCGGCAATAGCCTCTTCCACCTGCCGATGGCAATCCCGACAATCGGCCTTTCTTTCCATATCCCCCATGCCCTTTTCCCCGACCAGATGACAATCGGTACAGTGCAGGCCTTTTTGCTGATGGGTATCAGCCGTCATTCCGGCAGGCACCGAATAGTCGCCGCCGAGATAGGTGCCACCCCTCCGGCTCTGCATGGAGCCGGCATGACACATGCTGGTGCTGCGGCCAAATCCGGCGCAACTTTCCGCCACCGGTTTCTTGGCAAAATGATGGACACCCTTGCCGTCACCCGGCTGGAAGTGACAATCCAGACAACCGGTGTGGCAGACATTGCACAGCTTCTGCTTCACCGCCGCCTGCCGGGGTGAAAATAGCACCTTCATCTCGCCGGCGATCTTTGCCGTGTTTTCAAAAGAAAGGCCCGCGCCGCGCAACACATCACCGGGCGGCAGATCAGCGAAGGAAGGGCCGCAGTTGTGCGGGCCGTAAGGCTCCTGCCAGCTTTTCATTGTCCGCTGCCGCCGATTGGTCGCCATGGTAGTCCGCAAAAACTGTTTCAGCTCCTCTGGATGGCAGCCGGATTTGCCGCAGGTTTTCGCCGCCAGGGAAGGGTCAAAATTCAGGGTTTCCGGATTCCGGTCATGCCAGAGGATGTTGCGCACTGGATAAAACAGCCATTCACCGTTCACCTCCTTCTTGGGCAGAAAACCGAAGATGCGCTCTGTCCCGGTTCGAGACAGGCCGTAAGGATAATGGCTCTTGCGCGCCAACAGTTCCCCATCATCCGAGACAAGCAGCATCTTCAACATGCCGCGATGGGCCACCTCCTTGTCCTGCGCCCGACCATTGCCCAGATGACAATCCCGACACAAGATATAGGGATGACCGGACTCCTTGCGCATCGACTCCTCGCTCACATAAGACCAGGATGCGCCCATCTGCGTCACTTTTTGCTGATCGCCATGACAGCGCACACATTCAGCCGAGCTGTCCAGCCAGACCCGGTGGCCAAGAAAGGCAAAAAGAGCCACCAGCAGAAGGATTACCGGAACAACTACGGCAGGAACAAGCCAACGGCTAAGGATACCGGGACGGAGGTTCATCTAAAGCCCTCCCTTGATCCCCAAGCGCTTGACCATATGGAAATGCGCCCACAAAAACAGGTTGATGGCAAAGGGCAACCAAAGAACATGCAGACTGTAAAACCTGAGCAGGGTGGCGCCTCCTACCTCCGGGCCGCCTCGGACAAGTTGCAAAAAGGTTTCCCCAGCCCAGGGTGCCGTGCCAGCAATACCGGAGGCTATCACCGTAGTCCAGTAAGCCTTCTGATCCCAAGGCAAAAGAGCCCCGGTAAAACCGGAGGCAAGAAGCAGCAAAAGGATAAAGACCCCGGCAAGCCAGTTCAATTCACGGGGGGGAAGATAAGCCCGCTGGACAACCACCCTGACGGTGTGGAGCAGTACCAGGACCAGCAGGAGATGCCCGGCCCAGCGGTGCATCCCTCGCACGAGAAAACCCAGGCGCACCTCCCTGGTAATCGCGACTACGCTGCGAAAGGCCTCCTGCTCAGAGGGGAGGTAGTAAACGCTCAGCAGCATTCCGCTTAGAAGCAGCACCAGATAGAGGACAAAGGCAAGCCCGCCGAAACAGTGCAGATAACTTAAGCCCGCAGGAATCTTACGGGTAAGAAAAGAAGGGTGGCAGGCGGAAAGTTCAAACCGCCGCTCAATGCGCCTGAAAAGCCTGTTCATAAAAATCATCCGTCCATTTCAAGATACACCCGGCCATCCCGGATAAAAATCGGGATCCGGGCAAGGGGGCCAGATGGTGGGCCCTGCACTACCAGACCTTCATCGTCATACATCCCCCCATGACACGGGCAGACGAAACGCTGCCGATGGCGCGACCATTCGACCAGGCAGCCAAGATGGGTACAGCGGGCAGACAAGGCAAAGAGCCGGGCCGCTTTTTTCACCACAAAGACCCGCTGATTAACCGGTCGCCGTCCGGCTGCCGCCGCTCCAGCAAACTCGATCCGTTTCACCCCCTGGCCCGGCAGTTCCTCCTCATCAAGAATCCCAACCAAACGTGGCTGCCTTGTTAGGTTTTTTCTGGGCAGGAGAAAAACCAGGGAAACAGAGCCAAAAAAAAGAACAACCAGCGCGAACATCGCCTGAGCCAGGCTGACCAGAAAATGCCGCCTGACAAATACGGGTGGCCGATTTTTTTTGTTCCCCTTGCTCATCCTGCCGATCACCTGATTAAAGAAAGCACAGTCAGGCCAAAAATCAGCGCAGCAATCAGACCACATACGCCAAGGGCCAAGACTCGACCCCTGCCGCTGTTCCTATCAAGACCGGGGACTATAAACAAACCGATAAAAACCAGGGCCGGCAGAAAGACAAGGCCCCAAAAAGCCCAGTCTCCCGGAAAATAGCGCGCCGCCTGATAAAACCAGAGAAAATACCATTCCGGTTTTGGCTGGTAGGGGGCGGTAAAACTGATCTCTCTACCGATGGAGGGAGGAAAAAACAAAGCGAGGGCACAGACCGCAGCAACAATGACAGCGGCGGCCAGAACAATTTCCACCCCATAACCAGAGCAAATCTGCCCGTGTTGCTGATTGCCTTTCCGGCTGAACCCTGTCCGCTTACAGGTCATAACGTTTGGTCTTGCGCCAAAGGGTTGAAGCGTCGATGCCAAGCGTTTGGGCGGCCAAGGCCCGGTTGCCGTTGGTAGCGGCCAGAGCCTTGTTGATCATGTATCGTTCCATCTCTTCCAGAGTCATCAGGTTTGCCGCCGCAGGAGGCAGGCTTGCCGCGCCGAGGGAAGGCGGCAGAGCCGTGGTGGTGATGGCAGCGCCAGGCTCCATAATGACCGCCCGGCTCATGACATTTTCCAGTTCTCGAACATTGCCGGGCCAAGGAGCATCGCTCAACATCCGCAAGGCCTGGGGGGCGATTTCATGAATCGCCTTGTCGTATTTGTGGGAGTAGCGGTTTAAAAAGTGGTAGGCCAGTTCGGCGATATCCTCGCGCCGGTCACGCAGAGGCGGCAGGTCGATTTCCATGCCGTTTATCCGGTAATAGAGATCATCACGGAAAAGGCCTTTACTAACAAGCCCTTTCAGATCGGTATTACTGGCGCTGACAACCCGCAGATCGGTGGTGATTTCCTTGGTGCCCCCAACCCGCAGAAAAGTACCATCCTGCAATACCCGCAACAGTTTGACCTGGAGCGAGAGCGGCATACTATTGATCTCATCAAGAAAAAGGGTGCCGCCATGGGCGACTTCCAGCAGGCCTTTTTTCTGTTCCACCGCCCCGGTAAATGCCCCCCGCTCATAGCCAAAGAGCTCTGATTCCAAAAGGCTTTCGCTTAAGGCCCCGCAATTGATAGCCAGAAAATTGCTCGCCGCCCGGTCGCTGTTTTGCTGGATAAGCCGAGCGACCAGCTCCTTGCCGGTGCCGGTCTCGCCACAGATGAGCAGGGAAACCGCAAGTGGCGCAAGCCGAACGATCATTTCCTTGATCCCCTGAATGGCGGCAGATGAGCCGATCAACCCCGTACCTTGCAGAAGCGTAACCCTGGCAGTCAGGTCGCGATTTTGTTTGACCAGTTGATAATGGGCCAGGGCGCGTTTCACAATCAGGGCCAACTCTTCTGGATCGAACGGCTTCTGGATATAATCATGCGCCCCGATCTTCATGGCAGCGATAGCTGAATCCACGGTGCCATAACCGGTAATGATGATCACCGGCAACTGGGCATCCCGCCGCTGAGCGGCTTCCAGCACTTCGGTGCCACTGACCTGTGGCATCATCAAATCGGTAATCACGGTATCAAAGGCTACCGTTTCCAGATGCAACAGGGCCTCGCGGCCATCGGCAGTAGCCGTGACTTGGTAGCCCTTGCCAGTGAAGACGTCGGTCAGAAGTTCCCGCATCCGCTGATCGTCATCCACCAATAACAGGTGTTGTTTGTTGGGTGTTGGCTGGGTCATATTTTTCTCTCATTCTCTGGGACAAGGTGAGGTGAAGCACCGGGTAAGGGAAAAACACCGGGCATAATAACGGTGAAAATAACCCCGCCACCTGGACGATCTTCAACATCAACAGCCCCGCCCGCCTCAGTAACGATGCCCTCACAAATCGCCAGCCCCAAGCCGGTGCCTTCGCCCACTGGCTTGGTGGTAAAAAACGGATCGAAGATCCGACTGCTGATTTCAGGCGCAATCCCTGGCCCATCGTCGGCCACAGTCAGCAGGATCGTCTCCCCGCGCCTGGCAATGCCTGCCCAGATATTACCGGGGCCACTCATGGCCTGGATGGCATTGAGCAGCAGGTTCATGATCACCTGCTCAATCTTCTGTGGATCGACAACGATCATCCCGGCCGATTGCAGATCAAGATGGATGACAATATCTTTTTTATCAGCCTGAAAGCGGACGATATCTACGATCCGGGCCAGAAGGCTGTCAGGAGCAATGACTTCCGGACGCGAGGCCGAGCGGCGGGCAAAATCCAGCAGGCCCTTAACGATGCCGCTGCAGCGTTTAGTCTGTTCGACAATGATCTCCACTCGTTTGGCAAATTCATCCGGAGGCGCGCTCTGGTTCAGATACTTGGCGTAGCCCAGGATATTGCCAAGGGGATTGTTGATCTCATGAGCAAGTCCTGCGGCCAGCTGACCGATGGCAGCCAGCTTCTCGGTGTGGCAGAAAACCTCCTGTCGCTTCTGATCAGCAGTGATATCGCGAAAGGTCTGCACCCCACCCACCGCCTCGCCTTCCGCATCAAAAAGCATGGCGGAGCTAACCGCCACCGCCATAGTGTCATCGGACTTGGTGGTCAAGATAGTCGAGCGGTTATTGATGGTCTCGCCGGCGTGATAGAGGGCGCAGGCATCCCGGCACAAGGAACTGCGAAAAAGGTCGGAGCATTTATGGCCAATGGCCTCAGCCTCACTGAAACCGGTAATCCGTTCGGCAGAGTTATTAAAGGAGATAATGACTCCAGTGGTATCGGTAACAAAAAGGCCGTCCGCCATATTGTTGACAATGGCGGCCAACTTGGCCTGCTCAAATTGCACCCGCTCCCGCTGCTGTCTGAGATCGTCGAAGGTCTCCCGGATGGTCGCGGCCATCTCATTAAACGAGCCGCCAAGGTCGGCAAATTCGGTTGGTTCATCGATCTCGATGTGCTGGTCAAGATCTCCTTGGCGCAGGGTATGAATAGCCCGGTTCAGCTTGTCGAGCGGCATGATCACCGCACTTTTGAGAGCGGAGCGGCTGATCAGCACCCCGAGCAGATGAAAGATGATCACCGCCGCCACAGTTGCCAACAGCAGATTCCGAGAAATATACTGCACACGCGCGGTAGAAAAATCCAGATGCACCTCGCCAAAAATTTCATCGCCCATCATAACCGGATGAGCGATGGTCAGCAGATGCTTCGCACTTGACGACTCACCGTAAGCGGCAAGGATTTCGCCATCGGCACGTTTTACCACCAAGGAGATGATCTCTTGGTCGGCCACAATATCGCCGACATAGCGTTCCACCGTGGCGTAATCATGGGCCATAACCGCGTCGAGAGTGACCGCCGCCAGGATGCGGGCGATACTTTCCCCCTTGTTGTGCAGGTCGTTGAGCAGAATGACCCGCTCGGCCTGAACCAGCAAAAGACCGAAAATGGCCGCCGAAAAAACAGCCAGCAGGTTGAGACGCCGGAAAAATATATGTTTGAGTGAGCGGTTCATCTGTAAGCGTTCACTGAGGACACCCAAGTTTCAGATAAACCCGGGAATGTAAGCATTCAGCCGTGCCGCAGATGCGAGGTAGAGGTCTGCGAAGTGTGCTGTTGCACAGGAGCAAACCGATAACAAAGCAGATGTGGTGCTGCTGGATGCTTACGTTCATCTGGCCTCGATAACGTTGATAACCTGCCGGGCCGGGTTAAAATCGCTGTCCGTCACCTTCTCGAATCTCTGCATGGCCGGATCGATCCGGGCAAGCACCTCACGGTCACGCAGGGCAAGCAGACTTTGACGCAACTTATCCTGCAGAGCCTGAGGCAAAGAGGCGCGGCAGATCAAGGCGTGAGGCGGGGTAAGAAAGGGGCCAGCCAGCACCCGCAGGGGCCGGTCGGCATATTTGCGGTACACATCCAGGCGCACGCCGCCGGCATCGAAATCACCATGCAGCACCGAAAGGATGACATTATCGTGGCTTTTGACATAATCGTAGGCGGCCAGGGCGCTGACCGGCACGCCGCTGTTGCGCAGGAGCCAGCGCGGCAGGTAATGGCTGCCGTAAGACTGGGGATCGCCAAAGGCAAAGGTTTTTCCTCGCAGAGCGGCAAGGGAGGCAAACGGCACCGAGGCTTGACAGACCACCACCACCTTGTCGCTGATATCGTCCGTCATCCGCAAGCGGGCCAGAAGTTCGACCCCGCCGAATTTATCCTTGATCCGCACATAAGGGGCTGGCCCGACAAAGGCCAGATCGGCCTTGCCCTGGCCCACGGCAGTAACATGCGCGGTATAGCTGGGAGCAATCCTGATGCGGATGGCAACGCCCGTCTCTCTGCCCAGATATTCGATCAAAGGCTGGAAGATCTTGTGAATGGCGGCGGGGTTGGCAAAGGGGTGGGTGCTGAAAATAAGCTCCTCCCCGTGGGCCGGCGACAGACGGCTTAGGAAAACGGTGAAGAAAACCAGGATGACGATCTTGGCAGAATGTTTAGTCATAAAAAGCATTCAACCTCAATCATTGCAAATTGCAATAAAAATTATAAAAAACAGCGCCTGGCCATCAGCAAGCCAGGCGCTGCCACCCTCAAATCCTGGAGGAGAAGGGGCCTCCCGGATTTCAGTCTGCACATGATTTACTTGCCCTGCACCTCGTAGGAACCGTCCTTGTTCCACTTGAAGCCGCCGAAGAGGTAGCGGGCCTTGACCCCATGTTCTTTCAGGACATCGAAGGCCACGCTGGCCCTGGGGCCGTCCTGACAGTGGACGATAATCTCCTTGTCCTTGGGCAACTCACTCCAGCGGGCGTCCAGGGTGTCCACCGGTATATTGATGGCCCCGGCGATCTTGCCGCGATTGGCCCGCTCGTCGGGACGGCGTACGTCCAGCACCACCTTGTCGGCCGGGATGTTTTTGGCAATGGCCTTGAACTCATCAACACCGATCTGGCCGGGGATAAGCTGCTTTTTGTACTTCACCTCGGCTGCCAGACTGTTGGCCGCCACCGGGTAGCCCTTGGCCTTCCAGCCCTTGACGCCGCCGGCCAGAACCGAGACCACGTCATAGGTGTTTACCCGCAGAGCGCGCATGGCCTTTTCCGCCTCGGCCATGTTGTCGCTGTAAAGGATTATCCGGGCCTTCTTATCGGAAGGCATCGCCTGCCATACCGCCTTCATATCAGAAGCCGGCAGGTTGACCGCGCCGGGGAGGTGCTCAGCCTTGGCCTTGTCCGGGCTGCGCAGATCAACCAGGACAAAGGAATCCTTCTGGCCACTGTCCATCACGTATTTGACAAATTCCGGCTCGGTGTGCACCGGTTCGCCGGTGGTCCGCCAGGACGGAAAGCCGGTAGAAAACATTTTTACATTCTTGTAGCCGTAGCCCTCCATGAGCACCCTGGCGAAATTGGGGGACATGGAGCAGGTGTAGCCGTTGCAGTAGGTGACGATCAGGGTGTTCTTGTCCTTGGGCAGCCGGTCCTTGTATTTGGCGAAACGGTAGTTGGGGATGACCACCGCGCCGGGCAGATGCCCCTCTTCGAAGTAGGAAACGCCGCGCACATCGAGGAGGGCGTAGTTGGCTTTTTTGGGATCTTTCTTGAGCAGGCTGATCAATTCGCCGGCCTCGATCACCTTGGCCGGGTCGCTGTAGGCCTCGGGAGTCTTGTAGCTCAGCTCAGTAGCCACATTCTTGCCGCCTTCCTCCCTGATCTTGACCATGATGATCCTGCCATCGCCGATCTCCTTGGCGCTGGTCAGGTTCTTGGCCAGTTTGGTGGAAGCATCATAGCTGACATTCCAGGTGTCATTGTCCACCTGCACCGCAAAGCTGTTGTCCGTCTGGCTGCCAGCCTTCATGAAGCCCCGAAGGGTGCCAGCCTCGGCCTGGTGACATTTGACACAGTTCTTGCCGGTCTGGGAGGGGGACTGCGCTTTGGTTGCGGCCGCCTGGCCGGTCATGAGTGCCAGCGTGACTGCTGCCAGGGCTGGTACCAAAAACATATTTTTTGCCATTGCCATACTCTTTCTCCTGTATGCACGATTAGGGTGGTGAGGACGGCGCTGTCTGAGCGTTGTCCCTGCTTTACTGTCATGCTAAAGCAAGGTTGGTGCCAGAGAACAGGAGACGAATAAAGATAGAAAATCAACTCAAGAAAAGTCCGCGAAAATACAAGGGAAAATATTACCGTGAGTGAGGCTGAGAGGTATTACAGGACAGTACCCTGGTCTCCCAGGTATTGCATAATGCACGATTATGGCAAAATGCAACGCTGGGAGACAGGATACAAAACGGACCGTGGTTGACCTGCCAGATCCTACTTCTTGGCCATCGGCGGGGTGGGGATATTGCTGCCATGACATTCCATGCAATTCATCTGCGAGGTGATGCCGAAATCCTTCACTGGCATATGGGTAGCCTTTGCTACGTACTTGCCGTCCTTCCACTCGTTGAGCAATTCCACCAGATGATAGGCAGTGCTGGCTGCAACCCTGGCGCAACGGTCCTTACGTTCCGCGCTGCCGATGGGTTTGTTCGCCGCCTTCATCCATTTGCCCACCGAGATGTGGCACAGGGGAGAATTGCTGATGGTCTTAGGCAATTCGGCGGTAATTTTAGGCTCCTTCGGCATAAAGACTGGCATGGAGGCCTCGGAATACCATTGCATAATATCCTCGGAGATCTTATGACCGGCAGTATCCCCGGCAATCCGGGGACCGATGATGCAGTTAGCAACGATATTGGCACCGGCCGGCGAACCGCAGATTGTTCCCCAACCTACCTGACCACCCTCAAGAAAAACAAAGGAATCGGCAGGGAAAGACTGATAGGGCTCGCCTACTTTCTCCCGAAGCTGGCCGAAAACGCTGTTGATTACCGCAGCGCCGCAGAACACCCGATACCATTCTTTGTAGCAAATTTCCGCGGTCTTAGTGGGATCGAGTTTAACATAAGGCCAGGGCCATTTCTCGGAGCTGCAGCCAATGGCCTGGGCTGAATTAACCATACCGCCGAAATGGGTGAGGGCCGCGCCTGCCGCCAGAGCCCCAACTCCGATCATGACCTGCCGACGGGATACACCATTGTCGTCCATTTTCTCTTCCATAGACATTGACACTTCCTCCTTTGTTATGAGGCTATAGCCTCGCTCTACCGTTGAGTCCCGACATGTCCCTGTTGGACAGAACGGCACTCATATCACTTTGTGGTAGGAGTACCATAGAAATAATACCGGGGAAATGCGGTAAATTGTCGCACCGTGTTCATTATATTTCTTGCCGGCATCGTATTTATTTTTGAAAAAAAGCACTTTTCAGTATAATAAAAAAAGCACCGGCATCTTTATGGTGCGGCTTAGCCTGTACTTGATCCTTTCGCCTAACCGCTGTCCTGTTGTTACATGGAGGGCAAACTCTTCCGTCTCCCATAAAAACCAAAAAGGAGGTGCCGATACGTTGTCTCAAACCGGGAGACTGGAACTGTTGCCATGGAGGAAAAAATCAAAAAGAGGAGGGTGTACATGAAGCTGCTACGTTTCGGATTGGCAGCGGCAATCGTCCTGCTGCCCCCTGCGGCTTTTGCCGCCGGGAAAAAGGCGAATTCCATCGATGAACTGGCCAAGATGTATGATGTCTCGTCCTGTAAAAGCTGCCACGCCAAGATCTTTTCAGAATGGGAAAAATCCTACCATGCCGCCTCCTTGGTCGGCTCTCCCCGAACCATGGCCACCATCGCCAGCACGGTCAAGGATGGGCTACTCAAGGAGTACACCCATTCCGGGGCCAAGGAGGTTAAGGATCTCACCGTTGAGAACCTGATGATCTGCGCCAAGTGCCATCTGCCGCAACTAAAGGACGCCACCGATGCGGTGGCCAGGGAGATCGCCCAGGCGGCCATCGACGGCGCCGCGGGTGACGAAGACGCCAGGAAAAAACTGGCCAAGGTCGGCATCAACTGCCTGATCTGCCATAACCAGAAGGCCCTGATCCACAAGTGGACCGACGGAGAAATCGACCCGAATGCGGTCTATGGCAGCAAGGATGGCACCCATCCGGACAGCAAATTTACCAAACTCAAAAAAAGCGCCACCATGCCGGAGTCGATCATGTGCGGCCAGTGTCACGGTCTTGGCCCGAATTTCGATCTAAAAGAGCCAACCCAGTGCGCCACCCTCTACGGCAGCTATCTCCATGCCTATGTGCCTTCGGGCGGCAGCGAGACCTGTCAGGACTGTCATATAAAAAAGGACGGCCACGGCCATCTCATGCCCGGCTATCGTGACCCGGCGGTGGCCAAAAGCGCGGTCAAGGTCGAGGTGGATGCGCGCGGCTACTCCTTCCTGCCCAAGGCGGGCGACTCGGTGCCCACCGCAGTGCTGACGGTAAAGATGACCAGTCACGCCGGCCACCGCATCCCAGATGGCTGACCGTCTCCCAACCGGCTGGTCCTGGATGTGACCGCGAAAACCAAAGACGGCAAGACTGTATTCAACCAACAAAAAATCTACATGCCCCAATCCCCGGCTAAGGGCAGAGGTGACAAGATGGTCTACGGACCGCACCGCAAATCCGGCATGCTGCGGGATACCACTTTGCAGCCGGGGCAAACCCGGGCCGAGACCTTTGAGATCAAATTCCCTTATGAGGATATGGACAAGGACGGCAAGAAGATCCGCAATGTCATGGCCAAGGAGCTGGACGTGGTTGTGAGCCTGTGGCATCTTCCGGCCGGCGGCGAACTGGACAAGCTGGAAGCGGGCAAGGGCAAGTTCCTCTTCCACGAAAGCAGCAGACGCGTTACAGTAAAATAGTCACAATCGATATCAAACAGCAAACCCGCGCCGCCAACTACGGACGGTGCGGGTTTTTTGGGCAACCAATGCGTTGGAGTTGACATGGACCGCACCTTATTCACTACACTGTTGGCATACACCGTTACCGTGTTGTTCATGTACCTGCTGTTCGCCATTTTTTCCCCTTTCCTTGCCATGCTCGTCTGGGCCGGCACAATCGGCATCATCACCTATCCATTTTACGAAAAGCTCCTCGCTCGCTGTCACGGACGCGAGGTTGCAGCCGCGACACTAATGACAACAGCCGTTCTTCTGGCACTGATTATTCCCCTGTTGGGCTTAATCTTCTCCCTGACCCAGGAAGCCGCGTTGGCGTATCAATATCTGGAACGTGCGTCCAACGGGACATCCGGTCTTGCTCTGGCGAACATCATGAGTCATCCCTCGGTGGCCGCCTGGCGGGAAAGACTCCGACCGCTGACCGACTCACTCAATCTGGAATTAAATGACATGCTCCTGCAAGCCATCAAGAAAGGAATCGCCTTCATACTCAACTATTCCAGCGGCATCGTTAAAAATTTCCTGGGATTCGTATTCAAGGTAGTCCTGCTATTGATCACCCTCTTTTTTATCTACAAGGACGGGCAGCGTTTTCTGCACCGCTTCTGGCTGATAGTTCCCCTCAATGAGACACTCCAGACAGCCATGAGTGCAACCGTGATCAGGGTGCTGAGAGCGGTGACGTACGGAGTCATCCTGACCTGCCTGGCACAGGGTGCCCTCGGCGGCCTCGGCTTTTGGGTTGCCGGGCTTCCCTCCCCCTTTCTCTTCGGCACCCTGATGGCAATCTGCGCTCCGATCCCGTTCATAGGCACCGCCCTGATCTGGCTCCCCGGGGCAATCTACCTGCTGATGCAGGGACAGATGCTGCACGGATTGCTTCTCATAACCTGGGGGGTGCTGGTGGTCAGCAGCATCGACAATATTCTGCGCCCCTGGTTCATCAGCGGCAAAGCAAAACTGCCCATTCTGCTGATTGTCTTCGGGGTGCTGGGCGGAATTTTAGCCTTCGGCTTGTCCGGCTTAATGGCAGGGCCGGTGATTCTGGCGATTATCATGGTTTTCTTTGATGCCTGCAGGGAGGCGCCAGCTGCCGACCCAGACTTGCAGTGAACCGTAATTTTCCCCAGACACCTGACCATTCGTGGAATAATGAGCTCATGAACAATTTTCCGCGTAGCCAAGCTCAGATTTCCGAACTCGCCGTCCCCGTTCACCACTCTGATCTCCAAATCAGCTTGAATTCCACCCTCCCCATCCACGAAATTCTGCCTCCGCTGCGAACCAGTCTGACCAGCCACAAGGCGGTAATCCTCAGCGCCCCGCCCGGTTCAGGCAAAACCACGGTAGCACCTCTGGCCCTGATGGACGAACCCTGGCTGGCGGGACGAACCATTCTCATGCTCGAACCGCGTCGGCTGGCGGCCCGCCTGGCAGCCTCCTTCATGGCCAGACAACTGGGTGAAGTGGTCGGCCAGACCGTGGGCTACCGGGTCCGTTTTGAAGCAAAGATTTCGGCGGCAACCAGGATAGAAGTAGTCACCGAGGGGATTCTCACCCGCCAAATTCAGGATGACCCAGAGCTGACCGGGGTGGGGCTGGTGATTTTTGACGAGTTCCACGAGCGCAGCCTGCAGGGGGATCTGACCCTGGCCTTATGTCTTGACGTGATGACCAGCCTGCGGGATGATCTTAAACTCCTGATCATGTCCGCCACCCTGGACACCGGGGCGATCAGCCAATTGCTGGATAACGCCCCGGTGGTCATGGGCAAGGGCCAGAGCTACCCGGTAGGGGTTGAATACTGTCGGAGTGGGCAACTGCTCCCGCCTCACCCGCGCGAGATCGCCAGGCAGGTGACCACGGTCATCCACAGGGCCCTGAACGAGCAGCCGGGCGATATCCTAGCTTTTCTTCCTGGCGCGGCGGAGATCAGACATACCCAGACATTATTGACTGCGGCCCTGTCGCCAGGCGAAATCGCCATCCACCTCATCTATGGTGATCTAAGCCTTGCCGCCCAGACCGCTGCGGTACTGCCAGACCCCAAGGGCCGCCGCCGCATCATTCTGGCCACCCCCATCGCCGAAACCAGCATTACCATCGAAGGCATTCATACCGTGGTAGACAGTGGCTGGAAACGAAGCCCGCAGTTCGACCCCAACAGCGGCCTAAGCCGCCTGACCACCCAGCGCATCTCGCACGCCTCAGCCACTCAGCGCGCCGGTCGGGCCGGACGCTTGGGCCCTGGTTACTGTTTCCGCCTGTGGAGCATCGGCGAGGACCATAGCTTAAAGCGCTTCGAGCCACCGGAGATCCTGGCCGCCGATCTGAGCCAGCTGGTCCTGGATCTGACCCGTTGGGGGGTGCATGACCCTGCCCGCCTGCGCTGGCTCGACCCTCCGCCAACCGGGCACTTCACCCAGGCACAATCAGTGCTTCTGTCCCTTGGCGCCTTGGATCACCAAGGGCATATCACCCCTCTTGGCCGAAAAATAGCTGAACTACCGACCCACCCACGCCTTGGCCACATGCTGATGGCGGCTGCGGAACATGGCGCAAGCGGCCTGGCCTGCGACCTTGCTGCCCTGCTCTCGGAACGCGACATCCTCAAGGGCCAGGACCGTTCGGCTGATATCGAAAATCGGCTCCATGCCCTGGAAGTCTTCCGCGCTGAAGGACCAGCGGCAAGCAAAACCCTTGAAGCGGATACCGATGCCTGTCGCAGGGTGACACAGACCAGCCGACAACTTCTTGACCATCTACCCAAACCCGTCAGAGTCAGACGCAAAGGTGGAGAAACAAGACCAACAGCGACCGCGGGCGAACTTCTGGCGCTGGCCTTCCCGGACCGGATCGCTCAGCGCCGCACCGAGGGCCGGGGCCAATACAAGCTGACCTCAGGACGCGGCGCGCTTCTACCTGCCCATGACCGACTTGTCAGCCACGAATATCTGGCAGTGGCAGAGCTTGACGCCGGCAAAACCGAGGGCCGGATCTTTCTCGCCGCTCCCCTTGCCAAGGGATCCCTTTTGACCCTGTTCGCCACCCGACTGCAACGGGAAGACAAAGTGTACTGGGAGGAACAGAGCAGTACAGTGAGGGCCCAGCGTCTCCTGCGGCTGGAGGAGTTGGTCCTGGAAACCGCCCCTCTGGCCAAGCCCTCAGCCGAGGCAGTACTAATCGCCTTACTCTCCGGCCTCCGCAGCCTTGGCCTGACGGCCCTGCCCTGGAACGACAAGGCGAGAGAGTTGCAGGCACGCATGGAAAGCATGCGCCTCTGGCAACCGAACGCGGGCTGGCCGGATGTCTCGGATGCCAGTCTGTGGCAGAGTCTTGAACAGTGGCTGGTCCCATATCTCACCGGGATGAGAAGCGCGGAACAACTCAAAAAACTCGACCTTTTCTCCATTCTTGCCGCCCGGCTTGACTGGCACCAACAAAGCCAGTTAGACCGGGAAGCCCCCACCCATCTCACGGTGCCCAGCGGTTCCAGGATTCGCTTACGTTACATCCCAGGCGAATCGCCGGTGCTGGCCGTGCGTCTACAAGAGATGTTCGGGCTGGCCGATACCCCGAAGGTCTGCCACAACACAGTGCCAGTGCTGCTCCATCTCCTCTCCCCGGCTAAGCGTCCCATGCAGATCACCCAGGATCTGCGCGGCTTCTGGGAAAGCGCCTACCATGAGGTAAAAAAAGAGCTCCGCGGCCGCTACCCAAAGCACCACTGGCCGGATGACCCCTGGCAGGCCCAGCCCACCAGTCGCGTCAAACCCCGCAAATAAACGTAACGGTGCGGAAGAATAGCAGTAAAAAAGTTGTCCCCCTTTGTTGTCGAGTTAGGCAGCTAATCAACAACCCCCTTCGATCCACATGAAATTCACTCTGCAGTCGTGCAAAATGCAATCGATTTGCATTTTGCAATAACTGACACCCTTTCTCCGATTTGCCAACTTCCAACGATCTTATCCCCTGAAGCTTACAGCCTGGGCTTCCATAAGCGTGCCTTACTAATTTGCCAACAGCGGGGCACGCTTTTTGCTTTTTAAAATATAGTTTATTGAAAGATCGTTAGTCTCTATTTACACCAGCCCCCAGCAGCAGAATGGGAAAATATAAAACGACTTAAGGAGAATATGCGCATGATTGGAAGCAATGTCTCAACCAAGGTGAAAATCGGCGGTGGTTTCGCGCTTTTTTTGGTTTTGCTGATCGTTATCTCTGTGGTCGGCAATGTCGGTCTGCGGATTATTCAGAACCATTCTCATCTATTGTTGGGGCACAGTACAGACAAGGCCTTTCTTTTGGCCAAACAGATCGACCACCTCAACTGGCTGGGCAAGGTCAACGAGCTTTTTGTTCGAGACGATGTGGCCAAACTGGAAGTGGAAACCGATGACCACAAGTGCGGCTTCGGCAAATGGCTCTACAGCGACAAAACTCAAGCCATGATCCAGGCAGGTGGTAAGGAGGCGGAGCTGCTCAAAGCCATTCAATTTCCGCATCGGCAACTGCATGAATCAGCTATCGAAATCGGCCGGGCCTATAGCGCTGGAGATTTTGCCCAGGCCAAACAGATATACAACAGCCAGTCTCTTGCCGCCTATGGCGAAATCAAAAAACTGTTTACCCAGATCTGCGAGATTAACGACCAAGAGATTGCCGTAGAAAAAGAAGACCTTGAACAGGCAATTTCCTTTATCAATACCTCAAACCTCGGACTTTCCATTTTCGGCATAATATTTGGCGTATTTGCCTCCTTCTTTATTGTCCGGGGCATCACCGTCCCCCTGATCCGGGCAATTGACGGAATCAGCGAAGGTTCCGATCAGGTGAGCCTGGCAGCCAGGCAGATTGCCGGTTCAAGCCTGACCCTGGCGGACAGTACCTCGGCGCAGTCCGCCGCCCTCGAGCAGACCTCCGCCGCCATGGAGGAAATATCCTCTATCATTAAGCAGAATGCTGACAATGCTTCCCTGGCAGACAGCCATATGAAGAACACGAGCAAGGTGGTGACTGAGGCTGTGACAGCCATGCAGGAACTGACCCTGTCCATGTCGGAGATCAGCAAGGCCAGCGAGGACACCCAGAAAATTATAAAGACCATTGACGAGATCGCCTTCCAGACCAATCTGCTGGCGCTCAATGCCGCGGTGGAAGCGGCCAGGGCCGGTGTGGCCGGTGCCGGGTTTGCCGTGGTGGCGGACGAGGTCAGAAATCTGGCCATGCGGGCTGCCGAGGCTGCCAAAAACACAGCGGGTCTCATCGAAGACACGGTGAAAAAAATCGAGACCGGCTCTAAGCTGGTGGCCAGGACCAGCGCCGCTTTTTCTCAGGTCGAAGGCGGCACGGAAAAAGTTGGCTCCCTGGTCACCGAGATCAGCGAGGCCTCCAGAGAACAGGCCAGCGGCATCGGGCAGATCAACAAGGCTATTAACGAGATGGATCTGGTGGTGCAGCAGATTGCCGCCAGCTCGGAAGAGTCGGCCTCAGCCGCCGAAGAGCTGCACGCCCAGAGCTGTCAGGCCCAGGAGCATGTCGCGGACATGGCTGGGGTAATTTATGGTGAGCAACAGGCAAAGCAGATGAGCCAGGCAAAAACTGGCGCGGTGGAAAAAATGAGTTCCGGCGCGGTCAGGCTCATCTCCAGACCGTCGGTGAAAAAGTCAGGTCAGAGCAAAGCCATCCCAGCGCAAAGACTTCTGCCGGCAAAGCCCGTGGTAGCTGGAGACTTTGCCGATTTTTAAGTCTTGTCTGGCCGGATTATTATCTGGTACAAGATAAACTTTTCGAGGGGAAAAGTAATATGGCCAGCTATATAGACAAGAAATATTTCATTCACTGGACACTTGCCCTGACCCTATTTGTTGCGCTCGGAATGCTTGTTGTTGTTGACGGCTATCTTGCCTATCGCAGAACTCTGGCCACCGAGCAGCACCACCTGCAAACTCAGGCGGGCGTGATAAAGGACAATCTGAACCGGCAGCTCGTCGCCACTTTCAGATCACTGCAGGATATCCTTAACGATATTCAACTCGAAAAGCGAACGCAACCGACAGACCTTTTCTTTCTGACCCATCGTTTAATTGCGGTTGAGACAGCCATTCCCGGCATACGAACACTGATTATCCTGAACAAAAAAGGGCTTGCCCTGGCCTCCAACCGGCAAGAACTGGTCGGCAAGGATTTCAGCCACAGAGACTACTTCCAGAGGGCCATAGCCGGAGGCAGACCCGGTGCCTTGTATCTAACACCACCGTTTCTCTCGATTCTAAATGTGCATGTCATGAGTTTATCCATGACAATGTACGGCCCTGGCGGAGAGATCGAGGGGGTTGTCACTGCCAGCCTTGATCCAGAGTATTTCAGAACCATGCTTGACTCCATCCGCTATGCAGATGATATGTGGTTGTTTGTCGCTCATGAAGATGGCGAAATGTTCATGACCGTACCTGAAAAGCGAGTGCCGACCGGGAAATATATGGACATCCAGGGGACTTTGTTCCGCCAGCATAACGAGAACGGCGGCAGGGAAACCATCAAGATCGGCAAATGCCCACAGACCGGGGCAAATAGCATGGTGGTGTTGAAGAGTATCCATCCGCTCGAGGCCCAGCTGGACAAGGGGCTGGTGCTCTCAATCCACCGGCCCCTGCAGAGGATACTGGCCGGATGGCACTGGGACATGATCATCCGCTTGAGCGGACTCTTAATCACCCTCATCATCACCGTTGTTTTTTTGAGAGCATATCATCAGCGTGATCGTCTGGCGGTCGAGCAGGAGATCCTGGCTCAGGGGATACTGCTGGAAAACGAGCGAAAATACCGAGGCATCTTTGAACAGGTACAGGATGTGGTGTACCAGACCGACACCAGCGGGATTCTGCTGGATATAAGCCCTTCAGTACAGAACCATCTTGGATACGCCCGCGAAGAGATTCTGGGAACATCCTACGTCAAGCTCCTGGTTGATCCGGATGACAAGATCGTGGTAGAGCAAAAGATGGATAAGCAGGGTTATATCAAAGATTATGAAATCGTCTTCAAACATAAAAACGGCATGCAGGTCACTGCCGTCCTGAACGCGCATTTTATCTTTGATCCCGCAACAGGGGCCAAAACCGGGATGGATGGCATCTGGCACAATATAACCGAACGGAAGCGCAAGGAAAACCTCCTGACTTCCCTTGCCTTTGTGGATACCCTGACTCAGATAGCCAACCGCCGCCGTTTTGACGAAGAGCTTGTAGTGGAGACCAGCAGAGGGCAGCGCGAAAAGACTCCGCTTTCGTTGGTCATGGTGGATGTGGATCATTTCAAGACGTTTAACGATCATTATGGTCATCCCGCCGGCGATCTCTGCCTGCAGAGCATCGCAAAAGCCATGGCTCAAGAACTGACTCGGCCGGGCGATCTGCTGGCGCGCTACGGGGGCGAGGAATTTGTGGTTCTGCTCCCCAATACCGGCGCCAATGGAGCCAGGCATGTTGCCGAGCGCTTAAGAGAACGGGTTGCAGCCCTGAGGATTCCGCATGCCTGTTCTTCTGTCGCTCCACAGGTGACGATCAGCCTTGGCCATGCCACCCTGCAGCCAAACGAAATCCCTGAAGCAAGAAAATCACTCTTTCTGGTTCAAGAGGCTGACGCAATGCTGTATGAAGCCAAAGGTAGCGGCAGAAACAGGGTGTGTGGCCAAAGAGAAACTTGAAAAATCCGTAATGCTCGCGAAGCAGAAAGTCGAGATATAAAAAAAGGAGCACCCCATGAAGCTTGAAGTCCCGGTAATCGGCATACTGCGGGGAGTAGATGGTTGTTTTTTCGGCGAGGTCATGGCCGTCTCTTTTGCCGCCGGGCTAACAGCCATAGAAATTACCATGAACACGGTCAACGCCGAGGAGATTGTCAGGCAGTGCCAACCAGCCGTGCCCAAAGGCAAGCTGCTGGGCATGGGCACTATCCGCAAGCTCGAAGAAGCCCAGCGGGCCGTAGCCGCCGGAGCCATGTTTCTGGTGACCCCCAATCTGGACCTGGAGGTAATCGAATATGCCAACAATCAAGGCATCCCCATTATCGCCGGGGCCCTGACCCCCACCGAGGTGTACGCCGCCTGGGCCGCCGGGGCCAATCTGGTCAAGGTTTTCCCCTGTGGCGCCATGGGCGGGCCAGAGTACATCCGCGCCCTGCGCGGCCCCTTTGACCAGATTCCCCTCGCTGCTGTCGGCGGGGGAAGCCTTGCCAATCTTGCCGAGTATTTTGCTGCTGGAACAGCGGCAGTGGGCGTATCCAGCACCCTTTTCGGGGGCAACGCCCTGCGGGGAAAAAACCTCGATCAGATCGGCGAGAACGTAAAAAAATTTATCGAGGGCACACTTCACGTCCTCCGAAGCGTGGATTAGATCTTTTACATTGACAATTTCGCTTTCTTGCCTTAAAAATGTCAAACATGTGGATTGAAAGGGAAATATCGAACGAGCTCACCGAAATTGCCGCTTCTTTTCCGGTCGTTGTGGTCGTGGGGCCGAGGCAGGTTGGCAAAACCAGCGTGATCGAGCGGACTTTTGCTTCTTTTGATTACG
>Ga0208863_1000288_pt1 | contig 60223 bp, 31 predicted proteins | sample RifOxyD3_FD_184040 | JGI IMG/M metagenome (GOLD analysis project Ga0208863, IMG submission 184040) | Soil microbial communities from Rifle, Colorado - Rifle Oxygen_injection D3 (SPAdes) | ecosystem: Environmental > Terrestrial > Deep subsurface > Rock core/Sediment | place: Rifle, Colorado... | reverse complement strand
AGAAAAATCGCTAAATCCTTGGAATTTCGAAGGATTTAGCGATTGTCCGAGGGGGGGGAGTGCGAAAAATCAGCTAATCGTCAGAGCTGATAGAAAAAGCTCAAGGCAAGACAGAATTGAACGCCCAGGGTCACGGCGATATTGGCGCCCATTGCCTTGAGAAGCCGCTCGCGGCTGGCGTGGGCAAACGCTCCTTGTATCGCCGCAAAACTCACGGGCGTAAAAAGAAAACAGGCCAGCGCGGCCTTGGGCATGAATCCCAACGCAACACCCACTCCTATCCAGCCAAAGACAGCAATGGCCACACCCGCGTATAGGAAGGCGCTGCGCGACAATCCAAGCTCAATGGCAAGGGTATGCCTTCCGCCAGCAGCATCAGCCTGAACATCCGGGAATTCGTTCAAGAGCAGAAGATTGAAGGCCAAAAAACCTGAAGGCACGCTCGCATATAGGGCTGCCGGGGACGCATGGCTCTGCAGAATAAGGGATGTGCCAAAGACCGGAAGCAGGCCCAGACCCAGTCCTGCGGCCATTTCGGCAATGCCAAAACCCAGCCGCGTGAGATGGCTGGTTCCAAAAAGGACAACAATGGCCCCAAGAACAAATATCCAGAGTATTTTTAACCCGGCCATATAAACAAAATAGGCTCCTATTGGCAGCGCAAGACTGAATGCGATGACCCCAAACCATAGTACCTGGGCCGGTTTCATGACTCCGGATATGATATACCCGCTCCCGCCGCTAAAAGGCGTAGGCGTGGTCCGCTGATCAATGCCACTTTTATAGTCGAAATAATCGTTTAATACATTGGTGCTGATATGAAGCAACAAGAGCCCTGCCAGACAGAGCAAGGACCATGCGGGATGCGTGTATCCATGAAACTTGGCAATGGCCGAACCTAAAAAAACGACCGCAAAAGGGAGAAGAAGAAATTTCGGCCGTGTTTCAAAAAATAGCAGCCGGATCATTCGGCGCTTTCTATCTTTGAATCAATGTTGTAGCAGAACTGTTTTGCCATATTCAGAGCAAAATCGCTCTTTTCCGTTGTATTGATTTGCATGAACATCCGCCCTTTCCGGTACAGGATGGAATAATTAAGAAGGCGTGAATGGTCTACAATGATTTCAAGCCCCTCACCCTGGGTGATTGTTTCGGCGGAGGGCGGATATAATTCCTGGAAAATGCCCGTGGCGTTTTCCGTGCTGCCGTGGTTGAATATCTGCACATCCACATTGACCGCGCCATTGCCATAGAGCTGCTGCACGCCCTCGACAAAACCATAATCGATATATTTTTCAGCTGCCCCGTCAATGGCGTCCATGATGGTCTGATAGTCGGTCATGACCGCGGGCGATCCTTTTTTTACAAAACCGCTGATATCATTGTCCGCGGGCAGCATGTCCGCGGGATCAGATCCGGCTCCAGGATCAACGCTTTTTCTGCACCCGCCTCCCATGAAAAAATAAGAGCAGAAAACAACGGCGATAAAGACCGCGCAGTGTTTTTTCATAAAATCACCTTTACTAAAAGCGGGTCTCCCAATACATACGGCTGGCCGGCCGCGACCGAGATATGGCGCGCATCGCCTGTCGCGTCCATGGCAATGAGGGCCATGCCGGTAGCAACGCGCTGTTCGTTGATTATGCGCAGCGCTTCCACGTCCGTGGCAACAGGGTCTGTACCTATAACAAGCGTATTGGGCGCAAAAGTGGCCATTGTACTGGGACCGCCCCGATGAGCGGCAAAGATCGCATCGCCCACAATGAGCTTTACCTTAGACGCAGCAAGCGCATAGACCTCCGCAATCATGGGGCTGCATTTATCATCGTGAAGGCTGCCCGGACTACTCACAATGCCGTAAAAATTCTTAAGCGCAAAAGTGATGCCCGCCTGGTTGTGGTCTTTGAGCACCGGAACATTGATCAGATAATCGGCCTGCTGAACCATACAGCTCAGGTGCTGGTTCGTGCCTTTGATCGCATAGGTCTCCGCAGACCAGCTGTCTTGCGTGGTTACATACCTGACCTGTCCCGCTGTGTTCTGGAGCGTATAACCAGCCGCGATAATCATGCTCTCCATGCGGTCGTCGAACACAATGATGTTGTATGGAGGAAAAGTGCCATTAAGCATGCTGGTGAGACCGCTGATAATGGCATTGACAACAGCCGGATGCGTACTGAGCATTGCGCCGGCAAGGCAGTTTATCTTGACCCCGATAATGGACGTTGCCGTAAGTCCGGGAAAAAGTGATTCAAAGGCCTGGCCAATAGCGGCATGGCCCGTCATCTGACAGACAGCCGTATGGAGCATCTCTTCGACAACAGGGCCGCTGATGTTGCTGCCTGAACTTGCCAGGCTATTGGTAATGGTACATATCCAGCTCGGTACGCCACTCACGGCAAAAGCAAGCATTGACCGGTTTTCTTGGATTGCGGCCTGTACAGGGACCACATAGTAATAATACCGGACTTGGTCGTCCACCGAACCATCACGGAACGAAATGCCGGAGACCAGGCCATTGCTGTTTATTTTGACAAACCCGGTGTCAAGGTTTGTGCTGCGGTAAATATCATAGCCATCGCGTATGATTAAACTGTCAGGCGTCCAGTCGAGTCTGATCGCCCCATTATCAACTGCCGCGGTGAGGGGGAGCAAGGGTGTGCAGGTCACAGCATTTGAAAGCGCGCTCTCGTTGCCGCTGGCATCAACCGCTGAAACCTGGTATTCATGCGCCATGCCGTTTTCCAAAGCAGCGTCCCCATAGCGTGTACCTTGAATAAGTTGAGTGTTGATTGGCGTTGAAAAAAGCCGGTCGCGATAGATATTGTATCCCGCAATGGCTTTTTCTGACAGCGCGCCCGTGACATCCGTAAGATCATGCGCCTCCCATGCAAGGGTCACTCTCTCATCCCCTGCCTGCGCCGCCAAACCCGCAGGCGCGGACGGCGCGCGCACATCGGGCGAAACGCTCCGCTTGTCACACGCTGCCGCAAGGGCCGCGGCAGCCAGCCCCTGCACTGCCCGGCTGGCAAAAACACGTCTGTTCATTTTTTTCATAAGCGTCTATCAAATAAATACATTTCTAACCACCTTTAATCCACCCGATACACGGTAAAATCACGATAATACGCCTTGCCCGTATGCTCCATCTGACGCAGGCCTATTTTTCCCGCGCCAAGCACAGGACCAAAACGTGATCCGTCGTCGTCATATTCAAGCGCGATCGTTTTATTTACCGCAAGGGTAATATGGCTTCCCATTTTCAACAGTGAAATTTTCACCTCTTTGCCCGCTGGAACAGCTGAAACCAGATCATTGCCAACTGCCGCCAGATACATGCCGTAATTCTTGCGAAGGTTGCAGGTGGTCCGGCCCCACGCATAATAACTTATATGATAACAGTTGAAATCACCGTGGTGATACTCCTTGAAATCGCCTGTGCGCGGTTTAAGACCGCCAGTCAGAATATCCTGGCCCTTTTTGCCCTTTGCGCAGAAAAAAACAATGGCAAGCCCTTGGTCAACAGTATGGGTAAACTTCCATTCAGCGAGAAAGTCAGAGGGCATGTCGGTTTTGTTCCAGAGCACCTGATGACTGCCATTCTCCGCGGCCATAACAAGCTTTTTACCGGCAATTTCGCAAACTCCTCCTCCTTCCAACACCCAATCTGAAAGGTCGCCCTCATGTGCCAGCGAACATGAATACACTGTGGCGAGTTTCAGGTTCTTGGTTGAAAAAAGCTTTGTCTTTGCTGGACGCGCTTCTGAGGTTATACTCGCCAATCCATTGATTTTATTTATTTTGGCAATTTCAACTAAAGAAACGTCTCTATTGTAAATTCGGACCTCCTTCAGGTCAATATCGCTCGAATTACCAAGCGCATATTCCCGTCCTGCCGTAGTGGCGCCAAAAAGACCCGGCAGCTGCCAATCCTCTACTCCATTGGCCATGCTGTTGAAGAAAAACTCAAACTGCGTTTGCGCGGAACCGTCCCATCTGAAACCAGCGCAATAGAGCGCGCCTTTTTTCAGGTGCGTGAGCGATCCGGTAATGGCGTGCTGCTGGCTGCCAAAGAGCTTAAACCTCAACTGGACGCACCCCCCGAGTTCCGCCAGATCAAGCGAAAGGCCGCCCCAGGTAAAAAGCCCGTGTTCAATGGGTGCGTTCCCTTCCAACACAGGCTGGAACTCACGCCGGGGCGAAAAGAGCGCCATGACCAACCCTTTTTGCGACACAGAATCAACAGCCAGAAAGCCGCCCTGTTGTTGCGGTGTAAAGACAAAATCAGTTTGTTCCATTGAAAACCCCATACTGAAGAGTAATCCAAGAAAAACAAGCATTTTCATGCTGTATTCGCCTCTTTAAAAAACAGCCGTGGCCTTGAATTCAGCCATATCGTATTTCAGCAGCCGCTCATCGAACAGATATGTCAGATTAAGAAGCAATCTGACAAAAACATTCCTGCCCGCCTTGAGTGAAATATCCAGCTTGTTCTCGATAGACTGCCGATAGGTGCTAAAATCGAACAACCTGCCGTCATACAACGCAGGGCCAATACGTTCCTGCACACGGAATTCGCGGACAAAACGCTGCGTTCGACAGTCAAGAAGCAGCGATGATGACGCATTGTCGCGCGCATAGCTGCTGTCCGTAGATCTGCCAAAGGCTACCTGCAGTTCTGTGCGGAAATTACCGGACCAGCGTTCAGTCCACTTATCCCTGAATTGGCGCTTATTCGCGCTGTTCCAACCGGTTGAATCAAAAACATCGTCACTGGTGAAGTCGTATTCAAGGAGCAGTTTGGTCTTTCTCTCCCTGAAATAAACTTCAAAATCATTGGTGTTTTTAAGCCCCCGGCCTGTCTGCGCGCCAAAGGCGTTCTTGCGTGAAATGTCGGTCCTGCTTAAAAACCTGATGTCCTGCCCAAAATAGAGCGACGGATTCAACGACCAGGTGTAATCGAAATCGTCCGTGACCTGGGAATCGGCGGATGCGCTGCGCACCAAGGAGTCGGCGGACTGGCGGTTGTAGCCTATGTTCAACTGAAACGGGTTAAAAACCGGCAGCCACACACCCGGAACCAGCAGCGCATTGCCGTTGAACCGGAACTCGTCGAGTATGCTGGTGGTATCGTCGGTTTCCCTCTGTTCAGCCTGTTCCAATTTCAACTTGCCATACAGGGTAACACCGGGGACAAACTCCTGGGAAAAAAGGATGAACTCCGGCCCCCATCGTTCCCCTTCACGCTCCCAGAGATCGCCGCGGTTCCGTTCGGCAAAACGGTACACTTGTTTGGTCTCGAGAAGGACCTTTTGGTGGGGCGCAAGCCGCAGCCGCATGAAAAGATTGTGGTTCCGGTCCTGCTCCAGGTCCACGGCGGCGCCGGTATGCAGGGAATCGCTGATCATGTCCAGATCGTAGGAGGCATTGAGCCAGATCCGGTTCATGCCCAGGCTTTTCAGCAAGGCCTGCGACACGTCCCATTCACTCTCTACGCGGGCATTCAATCTATCCGTAACCAGAGAGTCATTGTGAAGCGCGTCCAAGTTCCGGATATTTTGGCGCATGCCGCCCAGCTTGAGCGAGGGTTTTCCCGCGGGCGAAACCAGGTATTCGGCATACTCCTTTTCCTCAGTTCCATATTCACCTGCCACACGGCTGAAACCAGCGGTAAACGGCATGTCACTCCTGATGTCATAGACCGCCTCGGCCGAAGCCTGGTTCTTTGTCCTGCCGAAGATGGAATTACGATTGAGTACGCTTTCATAATTGGGCGTGAAACCCGTTGCCTCAGCTTCTACGCGCAGGTCGTGGTACACCGTATTCATGCGCAGGTGCGCGGCATTTCCCTGCTTTACCGCAAGAATGGAATCCTGGTAGCTCCCGGAAATTTCCGGATATGCCCTGAAAATCTTTGAGTTGTCACTGGATTTGAATTCTATCTCGCCGTTCACATTGCCCGCCCAAACCCGGTTCTTTGCAATGGCACCGCCCGTGGCGCTGGGTTCGTTTTCTCCCCGGTAAACACCTGTCGCGCCCATTGCCAGGTGATCGTTGATTGCCACAACCTCTTCACCCGAGATATATTCACCCGTGTTTTCAGTCAGGGAGGGTTCGTATTCAAAGGTGATCTCAATGCGCGAATCAGGATTCACCCTGCTCTCGTCCTGAAAGGTAAGCATGCCCATGGTCCGTTCAATGCTGTATTCCTTGGGGTCCATGAGATCGCCGTCCACTCTAAGCTCAACGCTTTCGATAATGATATTCTGGTATTTCAGTTCGTAAAAATTGTCTTTTCTATACGGGACCAGGACCCGCACATACCGGGTTTTGTGATACCCTCCATAGAAACTGGAAGTGGTCCGATGCCGCTTTTTTTCCCCAATGGCCTGCCCAAACTGCGTGCGAACACCCGCGCCCTCAATGTAGGTGGGATCAATAAGCTCGCTGAAAAAATAATCGGTCTTCTGGTTTTCGAGCCATCCCGCGCGTCGTATGTTGTCGTCCCTGTTTCCCCGGTATTCCATGCCATATTTGAGGTCGCCGCGCGGGTCTGTATTGTCATACGCTCCTCTCATTGTCCGCTCGTTTCCCAGATCGCCGTTCAGGTTCAATTGGGCCTTGGTCCACCAGTACATAAAGTCCTTGAACCGCGGCATTCCCGCGCTATCGAGCCGTGTTCCGGTAATATATTCCATGACGCTCTTGTCAACGGGTGAGGGAAATTCAGCTTTGCTCTTCATTTTAAAATAGCCGCGGCCAATGAGATTCAGCCGCTGTCCGGAGGGCGCTGTTGCGCCAAGACCGTTCTCGTCGGACGATACTTTCCATGTGCGCGCACCCTGCCGCCCGCCACCGGCATTGGCCAGTTCCTTGCTAAACCAGAGGTCTTCGGTTGTCCGGTAGACGCTGAACACGTTCTGGTTCCAGCAGATGGCCGACCTGCCAAAGGCGAGGATGCGTTCCTGCGATTCAGCGCCAAGGCCATCCATGGCAGTGTACAGCACCCATTGCCGCGCATCATCGTTGTATTGGTACACACCCTGGTCTGTGGTAAACCAAAAAAGCGTTCCTGATGTTGCGCAATCGGCCACGCGCTGTTTTTCGAGAGGCGTGTTGGCTGAAAAGCGCTCCCAGGCCTCATTAGCGCCGTTAAACCTGCAGACCCCCTGGGAGGTAACTACCCAGATATAGGACGCGTCGCAGAAAAAGGCGGTCACCGCCGTATCGAGCAGGCCATCTTTGGTCCCATACGAGTTCCACATCTTCATTTTGTCGCTGTAGCGTGAAAACCCCTTGCTGGTAAGGGCCCAAAGATACCCTTTGAAATAAAATAGACGGTACACATCGCTGGCAATAAGCCCGTTTTGTTCAGTGAAAAATTCCCATTTCTCGTACTGTTTATAGAACCGCTGGACGCCGTTTGCGGTTGCCACCCACAAGTTGTCCTGATCAGAATAGAGGTCGCGTACTTCAGTGGCGGAAAAATCGCCAATAGACACCCACTGTTCAACCAGCTTGTCCATGCGCGCACAGCCGCGTTTGCCAGCGGCATACACATAATCAAGGTCAGCCCGGATGCTCACCACGGTATCAAAGGGCAGCCCGTTCGCGGACGTATACTCTTTCCAGTCAAGATACCGGAGGTCCGCGTAGGCAACGCCGCGGTTGGTCGCGGTCCAGAGCATGTCTTCGTCCAAATACAGGTCGTTCAGCGGTTCGTTTCCCACCACGCTCCAGAGCTCATTGTCAGTCTGGTATTTATACAGGCCGCCATCGGTCCCTACCCAGACATTGGCTCCCTGCAAGGCCGAAAGTTGGCGCGGCGGAGGGTCAAAAGCCGCCACGGATGATGTCAGCCGTATTAATAGCAGTAGAACGAAGATTAATTTCAAGAAACCCACTTCCCCTAACCCCCTCTCCCTTTGCGGGGAGATGGGTTCATAAGTAGCGTCGCAAACTTTCACGCAATACAGCGGGTTCCCAGATTTTCATTGCTGAACGGGTGGAACCCGCGGCCAGTGTATTTTCCATGTGCGCAGTGGCCTCGGTGTTAATCAGGGTTTCGATAACATGTCCTTCCGCAATGCGATCGACCCCCTGTTTGACCGCGGCCTGATGCACGTACTGAAGGTCCTGCATGACCCGGCGGATGGTTTTTAGCCGCAAAGACGCGATTGGACCTTTTACGCCAAAACGCATGCCGTGATATATGATGGCAAGCACATCGGCCTCGTCAAACGCACTGTTGCCTGACACGGAATTCCACGGCAGAAAACCCTCGCCATGCCACGCATAGTGGCGCATGATATTGGCGTAGGTGTTGGTGTCAGGCTCGTTGAGCGGATTGCCTTCCCCGTATTTCCAGAACCGTTCGTTGAAAAGTAGCGAGCGTTTGCGGTACCACCATCCGTTATCAAGCCCGTTTTTTGCGCTGGCTACATTGACATCAAGGATGCCACCGTCAAAATGATGGTACTGCGACTGCCACGACACGTCGATCCTGAAAAGGAAGTTTTTACCCTTCCCCCCCAGTTCACGTTTCACCTCATTGAGCATGGAGCCGAAAAAACGGAGCGCACGCCAATCGCTGTAATAGAAAGGTTCGTCAAGCAGCCACCACGAGGAGACATCCTTGCCTTCACGGTGAGGCGAGCCGCGCCAATAGTATTTGTTGTTGAAAAAATAAAAAACAATGACATCGGTCCACCCCTTTTCCTCGAAGTGGAGGATGAATTCCCTGATGATATTCTTGACCCCCTGCCTATATACGGGGTCGATGTCCTCCTCAATACGGGTTTCTTTTGTCCGGTGCTCGTGCATAACCGTAAGATATTCCTGCCGCTCGTTCACATTGACCTTGTAATATTTTTTAAAAGACAGGGGCCAATTCTCGAAAAAGGGCAGATAAAACTGTTTTATCCGTAAAGTCCTGTTGCATCCTGAAAAAGCGCTGCCGCTCAGAAGGGGGCCGTATTTGCGGTCAAAAGGCGACCAATCCTTCACCCTGATGGAGGCGCCTTCGCCCTCGAGAAGAGGCGCCGCGTCAGCGCAAATTTCTCCAAACGCGTTGTACGCGAGAATATCAAGGTCGGCCCGGTGGTCGTGGGCCATCCGGTAGAAGTTGAAGTCCGTGCCCATCTCTTCCTCGGACGCGGCCGCCCGGGGCTGCCGTCCCAAGCCGAACCTTATCGAGGGTGAATTGTAATGGTTCATCTCAAAAATAAAATCCGCGCTGTCGTCGAGTCTGAAGTTCTGCACTTCGAGTTTGACCGGTATCCAGCCCACGACCACGCCTGAGCAATGCACGGCCAATGAAAAATCGTAGGTGGTTGCCCCGTATTCAGCCAGTTGGATTTCGATATATACCGCCTGGAAGCGCTGGCCAGGCACCCGGTTGTCAGTTGAAGGAAAGACAAAATGGGACGGAGAAATAGGAACCAAGGCGTCGGGATAGTACCGCGTTTTGTCCTTGTGATACCATACCCGGAAGCACTGGATGGGAGGAATAGATTCGCCAAAAGGGATAATTGAAAAATGCCCGCCCTTTTCCGATTCAAAGACAAGCTGGAAGCCCACAGCCTCGTTCAGACCCGTGCGCAAGGTGATGCGCTTGTTCCGTACCAGAGTGTTCGCATGGGTCTTTGCCAGCCCCTCATTGGTGTACAACGCGCCGGAGCGCGGGTCAATTTTATGAAATTCATCAAAAGCATGCACCTTCAATCCCTTGGCGGCCAGGACCAGGGGGCGTTCCTTGGAGACTGGATTAACTTTAGTGAGTTTGAGCCGTTTGCGGGCCGGGCTTGTTTCAATCGATGCCAAGACAGGACCGCTGCTTCCATGCAGATTACAACCGCTTACTTCAACAGCATAGAGGGTCGCGGGCGCGCAATCGTACAGAATTGCCTCGTAACACCCTTCACGATCGTCCCAAATAGGCGTAAGATACCGGTCAACACGCTTTCCGTTCAACATAATATCGAACCGGGTAAATATCCCGCTTTTTTTACATTGCCATGAAAGTTTGATGCCGCGCTTTTCAAGGCTGATTCCCGGATGGTGCATAACCTCAAGGCTGGAAATCTCCGGCAGCTGTCCTGTTCCCGCGTCCTCATATTCGATTTCAAGACAAGGTCCCTTGCCCTGTTCACGGGTTGTCCTTGAATGGAGCCATTTGGGTTTGCTGAAATAGTTCCATCCCCTGCGGTGGGTAAATACGTCAGCGCGGGTGTCGTACAGAAGCAGGCCGAAATTCTCACCATACACAAGCGAGTAGAGCATGACCGGATCGAGCACAATCTCCTGCCTGTCGCCCGCGGTCAGGGGCACGGCAAGCTGGTGTCTGCTATTCTGGTTGCCCAAAGAAAATTCATGGAAGGTACCGTTCTCAGGCCACCGTATGCCCTTTGCGCACGTCCACATACTTACACCGTCGATCTTTATGGATTTGTGGCCAGTGCCAGTGCCTTCGGTCCAGTTATGGCTGATTGTACCCACATCCCATTCGCGTACTGGATTATGGATCCAATGGACAATGAGCGTTGCTTTTTTTATGCGCTTTCCTCTGAGCTCTGAAAGATCGAATCCCAGTATGGGCACGATAAATGCGCCGTCGCTCCGCAGTTCTGGCGCCGCGCCTGAGTTGTACTGTTCGGTCGTGTGATATTCATACGGCTTCATGGTCATCTTGCTGCTTACGTACACATTGGCGTTGATATAGGCGTCCTTTACGGCAATAAATTTTCCGACCATGTTTTTCCCCTTTGAATTAAACTTCTATGCCTGTATATGCGTTAAGATCAATCGTAAAGTGTGGGCAGGTATTCGGGCACTTCTTTTGCAACCCATGGAAGCCCATGCATGTTCATCCGTTCCATGAAAGGATCGGGATCGAACTGTTCCATATTAAATACACCCTTGCCGCGCCACGCGTTGGTCAACATCATGATTGCGCCAATCATTGCGGGAACGCCCGTGGTATATGATACTGCCTGGGCCATGACCTCCTTGTAGCATTCGGCATGGTCGCAGACATTGTAGATATGCAGCCGTTTCTTCTGCCCGTTTTTCTCCCCTTCAAAAAAACAGCCGATGTTTGTTTTTCCAGTATAGCTGATGCCAAGGCTTGCAGGGTCGGGCAACACGGCTTTAAGAAACTGGAGCGGGACTATCTTCTTTCCCTCGTACATAACAGGATCAATCCGGGTCATGCCAACATTTTGCAACACATTGAGATAATTGATATATGCATCGGAAAAAGTCATCCAGAAGCGGATACGTTTTAGTCCCTTGATATGTTTTACCAAAGACTCAAGCTCTTCATGATACATGAGATAACTCTTTCTGGGACCTATTTCAGGATAGTCAAACATCATGTGCACTGAAAGCGGGGCTGTTTCGACCCACTGCCCCTTTTCCCAGTATTTGCCGCGCTGGGTTATCTCCCGGATATTGATCTCCGGATTGAAATTGGTCGCAAACGCATGGCCATGGCTTCCCGCGTTGCAATCAATGATGTCAATTGCGTGAATTTCGTCGAAATAGTGCTTTTGCGCATAGGCGGAAAAAACATTCGTTGCTCCTGGGTCAAACCCGCTGCCTAAAAGGGCCATTATGCCTTTGCTTTTAAACCGCTCATGATAATCCCACTGCCATTTATAGCAAAATTTCGCCTCGTCCGGTGGCTCGTAATTGGCTGTATCCAGATAATTTACCCCGGTCTGCAGGCATGCCTCCATAATAGTCAGGTCCTGGAAAGGCAGAGCAACATTGATAACCAAATCAGGCTTGCATTTATTAATAAGCGCTACCACCTGTTCGATTTTATCAGCATCAACATGGGCTATCTGGATAGAACGAGTTAACTGTTTTTGAATACGCTCGCAACGGCTAAGGGTCCTGGAGGCTAAAATGATCTCGGAAAAAATTTCAGGTACTTGTGCGCACTTGTGGACAACAACTCCCCCAACTCCGCCAGCCCCAATAATCAGTACTTTGGCCATATATTCCTTATTCCTGGCTATGCATTTCACTCTTAAAATACAAAATTTCCAGGCTATTCTTGTATCTTTTTCTAGTTACGAGTTTAAACCTATTAAGTTAATGGGTTTAAATAATATTGTATTGATATTACACAATACTTATATTATATAAAACTGTATGAGGTAGAAAAACCTTAACCTACAAAGGAGAGTTTTGTATGACAAAAAGAACGGGACTCTGTATTCTGGCAGGCATGGTCATGCTGATTGCCACATCGAGCTTTGGACAAAGCAATGCCCGGACCGCGGCAGTTGGCTCACCAGGGGTCGATGGAAGAAACCTCATTGACGATGTTTCGGACGTCTTTTATTTCCCCTCTGAAGTCGCGGCATCAACGGACATGGCCCAGGGAGTGGCAAATAATTATGTGTATGCATCGAAAAGCTTTCTCGATGTTATGAGCTTTGGGTTTCTGCTGAATAAAACCAACTACACATCACTATCCGGTTTTTTCGGTGCAAACGGCTACACTGGTGCTATAGCCGGTGCTGCAGGATATGATTATGAAGTGGGCGCTACTGGCCAGCCAGTAGCCCCGAATTATGGCAGTTTTGATATAGCCCCCATTAATGCCCCTCCGGGCGTTGCCCACGCTCTTCTCGGCATGCGTCTTGGCGATGTTGTCAAACTCGGTCTCGATCTTAGCTACGAAGCCTCAAACGCAAGCGTCGATTCTTCCGGCGTATCTATTGTAGGAGTACCTCCTGCAGCAACCTCTACTACCGAGAGAGGCGTTGGCTCGTCATCACTCTCCGCCCTTGGTGTAAATGCCGGCATCCAACTGGATGTCTCTAAACTAAAAATCAAGGCCGGCCTGGGATATGTTAATCTGGGATATAGCGCAACCATGGAACACTCTGGTACCCAGGTAGCTCCAGCTCCAACACCCGTTGTAACGTATGTGACTGAAAAATCAGAAATGAATGCGACAAAAGGTAGTTATATCCCCCTTTCAGTAAAAGCAAGCATAGACATGGGCTCAAACGTTCCCACCTTTGGCGCTGATTTTATTATGAGCGGGTATCAGTTCGAAGCAACTTTTGATGATGGCGATCCTGCAACAACCCCCAACCAGACCTACAAATCGAGCGATGTTGCAACCACTGCTTTTGGCATTGGCATTGGCGATGAGTTCAAAGCAACAGATGCCACCAAATTCATTGCCAGCGTAGCGTTTGCCCAATCCTCAACGGTTTCCACACCTGTTACCGTTTCCGAAGCCGTTCGTGAGGTAACCACAACAACCACGACCCTTCCCTATTTCAGTCTCGGTATTGAACACATAGAGAAGAGCGTGTGGAAATTCGACCAGATCGCCCTGCGTGCTGGCGGCAGCAAATCCATTGGCTGGTCAAGCAGGACCGAAACTGGCGGCACTGCGACATCGGAACAGTCCAACCCCCAGACTGGTGTAAACTGGGCCTGGCAGACCGGTATTGGACTTACCATGGGCCATTTTGACCTTGGTATGACAGTCCTCACTCAGAATTGGAACGGTGTTTATTTCCTGACAGGCACCGGCCCTGCGGGCGCCAATGTAACCCTGACCTATAATTTCGGCAGCGGTTCATCGTCACCTTCTTCAAGCAGCGGGCCCGTGGGAACAACACCGGCGATGTATTGATTTGATTAATTGATCAACAGACGAGGGGTCTGCAGGGGTGAAAACAACCCCTGCAGACCCCTCGGTTTTTTAGGCATGCGATTATGGATGAATGATACCTCTGCGAATAAAACACATTCGGGGATTTTAATGTACGGGCGTCATTCGGCAATTGGCTTCCTCTATAGATGAATGACGCCCCTGCAATGAATCGCAATGCATTTTCCCCATCATTTTCCGTACGGGCGTCATTCGGCAATTGGCTTCCTCTATGGATGAATGACGCCCCTGCATCCACCCCTATTAAATTTACATTGTATTCCACGGCAATCTGCCTGCCTCTGATATCTCATCTGCTGTAAAATTTGGGGAAATGGGGTTATGCCTGTCACGTTCCCATCGTTCCAGATTCTTTTCAATATACCTGGTGATCCGTGAATATTCTTTCTGGTTCCTGATGATATGGTCCCAAAAATCACGTTGCCAATCAAAATCGCGGAATTTGGTATCAAACCGTATCATGCGTTTGGTGATCATTTTATATCCCTGCAATATGGCACCAATTGACCCGGATTCACAATGGTTTGGTATGGTGTGTTGATTGGATGCAGGGGCGTCATTCTGCAATTGGCTGCCTCTATCGATGAATGACGCCCCTGCATCCGATTGCAATGAATTTTTCCTATCGATAAACGATGATTTCGGGTCCCTGATTATCGTAATGATCCCATGCATGTGATTATGCACAAATTCAAACGCGCCCAACGTTACATGGGGATGGCGTTCGGGTATTTCTTTCCAGAATTTTTTCGCAAAATACAGCGTGCTTTTATCATTGAAAAATTCAACTTTGCCCTGGGTGCACATTGTAATAAAATACGATGCTGGCGTCCGGTAATCCCAATCCCGCAATCGATGGGATTGCCGGTGAAATTTTAAATTGGATGCCATATCATGGGATTATTTTTTGCCCGTATTGCATGCGATAAATTCATCAATATACGCGGGCATTTTATCTGTACGGGCGTCATTCGGCAATTGGCTTCCTCTATCGATGAATGACGCCCCTGCAATGAATCGCAATGCATTTTCCCCATCATTTTCCGTACGGGCGTCATTCGGCAATTGGCTTCCTCTATCGATGAATGACGCCCCTGCAATGAATCGCAATGCATTTTCCCCATCATTTTCCGTACGGGCGTCATTCGGCAAATGGCGTCTTCTATGGATGAATGACGCCTGTACATTCGATTTTCAATGAATTTTCGCCAATAATGATCCCTAATTCACCATTCCTCGACAATCCTGACGACCTCACGGACCATCTCCTTTTCGCCAACCTGTTTGATTTTTTTCCCTCGAATAAAAAGAAGGGCAGCGCCCTTGCCGCCTGCAAGGGCAATATCAGCTTCGCGCGCCTCGCCCGGGCCATTGACCACGCAACCCATGACCGCTATGCGAAGGGGCTTTTTGATGTGACGTACCATTTTCTCAATTTCAGCCGCGGCTTTTTCCATGTTGTACTGCAGCCTGCCGCACGTGGGGCATGAAATGATCTCAGGGCTGACAATACGTGCGCCAGTGGCCTTGAGTATATCGTAGGCAACAGGGATCTCGTTAACAGGATCACCAGTAAGAGAGACCCTGATTGTATCACCAATGCCATCGACAAGCAAGGCGCCTAAACCTGTTGCGGATTTTATTGAACCATAGTATTTACCGCCAGCTTCAGTTATACCAAGGTGAATGGGATAATCCATTTTCTCCGAAAGATCCCGGTTTGCCGATACAGCGTCCATTACATGAGTCGCCTTAATGGAAACCACGAGCTGATTATATCTAAGTGATTCACAAATACTGAGATAGTGAACAGCGCTTTCAACCATTGCCTTGGGGGTGGGTCCGGAATGTTTTTCAAGAAGCTCTTTTTCAACTGATCCTGAATTCACGCCAATGCGCATGGCAACACCCTTGTTCTTACAGCAGCGGATAACAGCTTTAAACCGTTCGAGGCCACCGATATTTCCAGGATTTATCCGGATTTTATCCACCCCTACCGCAACAGCGGCAATGGCATATGCAGCCTGAAAATGGATATCAGCCACAAGGGGGACCGGGCAATATTTCTTAATACCTGGCAGCGCTTTCAATGCCTTCAGATCAGGTACCGCAACGCGGACAATTTCGCACCCGGCATTCACAAGCCGCTTGATCTGTTTGCAGGTAGCGGCGATGTCCGAAGTCTTGGTGCTGGTCATGGATTGCACCCTGATAGGGTTGCCCTGGCCAAGGACAAGCTTCCCGACCCCTATTGCGCGAGTTTTCCGTCTCTGGGGATTATTCATTTATTTTAAAAGAATCAATAATTATATTTCAATATACGTTTTAACAGCGGAGATTTCAAACCATGAAAGTCCTGGTAATAGGCAACGGCGGCAGGGAACACGCCATTGCTTGGAAACTCAAACAGTCTCCCCACATTTCAGAGATCCACTCCTCACCTGTCAATGTGGGCATCGCGTCATTCGGGACCTGCACAAGCATTGCGGTGGAAGATACGCGCGGACTCCTCGATTACGCCATTAAAAACAGCATAGACCTCACAGTTGTGGGTCCTGAAGTGCCCCTGTCACTGGGCTTGGTCGATGCATTCCGCGCAGCAGGAAAAAAAATCTTCGGTCCTACAAAGGCGGCGGCCCGTATTGAAAGCAGCAAGGCGTTTGCAAAAGAAGTAATGACAAAATATGGTGTACCCACAGCGCGCTATAAGAAGTTCTCGTCTGAGGCTGGGATCGAGGAATATATCCGTTCCTTCCCAACCCCTCCGGTCATTAAAGCTGACGGCCTTGCAGCTGGAAAAGGGGTCACTATACCCGAAACCATGGACCAGGCAATACATGAGGCACGGGCAATGCTCAAAGAGGGTAAATTCGGTCCTGCAGGAGCCTCAATTGTCATCGAGGAATGCATGACCGGTCCCGAAGCCTCTATTTTCGCCATTACTGACGGCAATAATTTTAAAACATTCGCTTCCGCGCAAGACCATAAACGGGCGTTTGACAATGACCAGGGTCCCAATACCGGCGGCATGGGCGCCTATGCTCCTGCGAAAATAATCACCCCTGCCCTTCAGCAAGAAATTGATGAAAAAATCCTGCGGCCGGTAATACAGGGCATGGCAGCCGAGGGATGCCCCTATACCGGCATACTCTATGCTGGGCTCATGCTCACGCCACAGGGACCAAAAGTTATTGAGTTCAACTGCCGGTTCGGAGACCCTGAAACCGAGGTCGTGCTCCCCCTGTTCAACGGCGATCTGTGCGAGGCAATGCTCGCCTCGATAAACAGCACAGTTGATAAAATTTCACTGCCAATGTTCCAGGGCACCGCTGTCACCGTGGTGCTGGCTTCAGGCGGATATCCCGATGCGTATGAAAAAGGCAAGGTGATCACTGGTCTGGCTGAAGCTGAAAAAGCCGGGGCTATCATCTTTCATGCAGGAACAAAGAAACAAGGGCCCGATATTGTGACCGCGGGCGGACGGGTCCTTAATGTGGTTGCCACTGGCCCAACTCTGAATGCCGCAATCACAACAGCGTACGCTGCCGCGGCCAATATCTCTTTTCAAAGAAAAATGATGCGCTCTGATATAGGCAAAAAAGGAATTTAACAACAAAGGAACAAACCATGCAAAACCCTGTTGTCAGTATAGTCCTTGGCAGTAAATCCGATGAGCCCAAAATCCAGAAATGCCTTGAAGCACTCACCGCATACAACATCCCTTTTGAAACAAACATTATGTCCGCCCACCGGACGCCAAAAAAGGTCGCTGCCCTTGCTTCGGGCGCTAGAGCGCGGGGCATCAAGGTCTTTATCGCTGCGGCTGGCCTTGCAGCGGCCTTACCCGGCACAATCGCGGCGCACACCACGCTGCCAGTCATCGGCATACCTCTTGCCGCTGGAGTCCTGAACGGCACTGACGCACTCTACGCTATTGTACAGATGCCTCCGGGGATCCCCGTTGCCACGGTGGGCATTGATAATGGCGCAAATGCCGCCCACCTGGCCGCGCAAATCCTTGCCGTTGAAAACGGAGAAATCTCCAGGAAAATCGCGGAATTCAGAGCAGGGTTTGGGGATGATCAGTAAAATAAAGGTCGCAAACCGGGCCGAGACCATCCAACGGGCAGCTGAACTGCTTAAAAAGGGCGGTGTCATTGTTCATCCCACTGAAACGCTCTACGGATTTGCGACAAACGCGCTCATTATAAATGCGATCAAGCGGGTGGATCGGATTAAAGAACGCGGACTTCGCGAAAGCTACATCATCCTGGTGCGCGATATTGATATGGCGCGATCCCTTCAAATTTCCTTTGACGAAACCGCTGTAAAACTGGCTGACCGGCACTGGCCTGGCCCACTGACGCTTGTGCTCCCGGTTTCCCGCGAATCATCCCTGCTCCACCTTGCATTCAATGGCGCCATAGGCATGCGCGTGTCCCCGGATGAATTCGTTAGAAAACTTTTTACCCACATCGATTTTCCCATCATATCGACCAGTGTAAACATAAGCGGCAAGCCGCCTATGAACGATATTACTAAAATTGAGGCGCAGTTTTACAACGACATTGACCTTTTCTGCGGCAGAGGCACGCTGCCCCATCGTCCGCCTTCTACCATTGCCACTGTTGTGAACAATACCATAAAAATCCTGCGCAAAGGCGCTGTCTCTGAAGAGCAGGTATATGCCGTTTAACATACTCTTTGTCTGTTCGGGAAACACCTGCAGAAGCCCCATGGCGGAAGGATTATTTAAGAATCTGCTGCCTCAGGACAAGAAGGAAAATTTCAGGGTTTCTTCCGCTGGTATTGTCGCTGCACCTGGCATACCCGCTTCAGACATGGCTATCGCGGCCATGCGGGAACTCGGTATTGATATCTCACGCCACCGCTCTGAAGTGACAGGACAGGGAATTGTTGAAAAAAGTGACTTGATATTGGCAATGACCGAGAACCACAGCCAGTTTCTCAAACGCCAATTCCCGGACGCGGCAAACCGGGCCTTCACCCTTGCCGAATACGCGGACAAAAACGCGAAATCAACCGATATCACCGACCCTGTGGGTGGAAATCTTGGCGAATACAGGCAAACACGCGACCAGATAAAACGGTTCGTTGAACAGATAATCGGAAACATGCAATAACCCCATGGGCCGCATCCTTTTCCTTTGTCTCCTCGCCATATATATCCACGGGCAGGACCCTCTTAGACATGTAGAAAACAAGGTCTTTGGCCCTGACGAACGGTTTATCTTTAATGTCTCGTATGGATTTATCCATGGCGGCTTTGCCTCGCTCGAGATCCAGGACACTGCTCGCATAAACGGCCACCTCTGCCACAAAATACGGGCCGTGGCCCACTCCAGCGCCGCGCTCTCTATCTTTTTTCCTGTGCGCGATACCAACTACAGCTATATGGATGTGGAAGGGCTCTTTTCCCGGAAAATCATCAAATACATCCGTGAGGGCAACTATAAGCAGTTCAAATGGGCCTTTTTCGAGCCGGAAATACGGCGTGCAACCACTCGCGACACATGTTATACCACACTGCCTTTTGTGCAGGACGTAGTCTCCTCGTTCTATTATTTCCGGCTCTTTAACGTAAAAGACTCCCTTGACATCAACTGCTTTGACGATAAAAAGAACTACCCCATGCGCGTAAAGGTTGTACGCAAAGAAAAGATAAAGACCCTGTTTGGAAAAATAGAGTGCCGGGTGGTGGAACCCCTGCTCACCTCCAGCGGCATATTCATGAAAAAAGGCCGGCTCCTCATATGGCTTACGGACGATGCAAGAAAAATCCCGGTCAAGGTAACGTTTAAGCTTCCTTTCCTGGGGCACATCACCTGCACGCTTGAAAAGCATTTCCCGGGATCTATTATTGCCCAGAGCGCCCCCCCTGTGCAATAAATTATATTATTTTGATTATTTATGATGATCAAAACGATTGTCTGCGACATGGACGGGACCCTCTTTTCGTCAGAAAACATGGTTGGCGAAGCCTATGCCCGTGCCGTACGCGCCTTTAACCGGGAATTCTCGCGCAGGATGCGCATCCCAACGACCGAAGTCATCATGCGCGAAATTGGCCGTCCTGTTGAGGAGATACTCAAAATCATCTTTCCCCAGCTAAAGGATTCTGAGCGGGCCTTTATCCGCACGCTTTCCCGAAAATACCTGGTCGATCTTATCAAAGAGGACAAAGGCCTTGTCTATCCATCGGTCAAAGAAACAATCGCCATCCTAAAACAGATGGGATACAATCTTAAACTGGCAAGCAATGGCGGCACAGCCTATATCAATGCCATACTCGACCACTATCACCTTTCCCCTATCTTCGGCCCCTTTATTCCGCTGAACAACGAGAACCTGAAGGACAAAGGCGACGTGCTCAACCTTCATAAATCGATTTTAGGCCTTATGGCAGATGAAATGGTGATGGTGGGCGACCGTCTGCAGGACGCGCAGGCAGCTGAAAAAGCGGGCTGCAGGTTCATCGGCGTCACGTATGGCCATGGAACCATCCGCGAACTGAAAAGCGCAGTAAAAATCATCCGTTCATTCCACGAACTTCCGAACGCCATAGTCACCCTGGAAAAAGAGACAATAGTCAAAGTATAGAACCGAAAGGAGCGCCCCATGAGCAGAGTTTTCAATTTCAACGCAGGACCATCAGTTTTACCAGTCGAAGCACTTGAAACCGTTTCCAAAGGCATTATCGATTTCAACAACAGCGGTATGTCCATCCTGGAAATGAGCCACCGGACCGCGGATTTTGACGCAGTCATTAAATCAGCCGAAAGCAACCTGCGCACGCTGCTGGGCATTCCTGAAGATTACGCTGTGCTTTTCCTTGGCGGCGGCGCATCACTCCAGTTTACCATGGTTGCCATGAATCTGCTGCCCGAAGGCGCTACTGCGGACTATACTGATACCGGTTCATGGGCAAGCAAGGCGGCCAAGGAAGCGAAACTCTTCGGCAAAGTAAACTATGCTTCGTCGTCAAAGGACAAAAACTATACCTTTATTCCCAAGACGCTGAATCTCACGAAGGGCGCGGCCTATCTGCATATTACCAGCAACAACACCATCTACGGCACTCAGTACCGGACCTTTCCCAAACCCGAGACAGGCGTGCCCCTGGTGGCCGACATGTCGTCCGATATTTTAAGCAGGCCAATAACCGTGTCTGATTTCGGTCTCATATACGCTGGTGCGCAAAAAAATATGGGACCTGCTGGCGTTGTCACGGTCATTGTCCGCAAAGATCTTCTTGGCAAATCAGGCCGCACCATACCCTCCATGCTCGACTACAAGGTCCATGCTGAGAATGTATCTCTCTACAATACACCGCCGGTCTTTGCCATCTATGTTGTGTCTGAGGTGCTCAAGTGGCTCAAGGCAAAAGGCGGCATTGCCGGAATGGAGAAAATCAACGAACGCAAGGCCAAAAAGCTCTATGCGGCAATTGATAGCAGCACGCTCTTTACCGGCACCTGCGCAAAAGAAGACCGCTCGTACATGAACGTGGTTTTTGTATTGAAGAACAAGAATGAGGATCTGGAGAAAAAATTCCTCGCGGGCGCCAAGGAGCGCAAGCTTGTGGGCCTCAAGGGCCACCGCAGCATCGGCGGCTTCCGCGCCTCCATCTACAACGCCTTCCCCGAAGAGGGCATTGACGCGCTAGTCAAATACATGGAAGAATTCGCCAAGGCGAATAGTTAATCCCCCTAGTCCCCCCTTTTCGAAGGGGGCATCCATGAGTAACCTAAAATAAAAGAGCCCGTTCCCACGGGCTCTTTTATTTTAGGCAATACGTCAAAAAAACGCAGGCCTCGATCGCGACCGAGGCCTGCTACCAAAACAGCTATAGGTGAGATAAAATTATTACCCTACTTCAACGACCTTCCCGGTTTTCTCCGACTGCTTCATTGCGAGAAGCACTTCGAGTACATGCCGCCCTTCCTGGATGGGAACAACGTTAACCGGATACCCGGTGTCGGCCTTTTCCCCGGTCACAGCCTGGACAAAGGCACGCATGGCATCATCGCCATATGATTCGGGTGTAAATTGGATGGAATGGCCACCATGGCCGTAGCGCGCCTTGTTTTCAGCGTCAAAACCGCGGATAAACAAACTCTTGTGATCAATAGTATATCCGCTGGCCTTGGTACCAACGTATTCAAGGAATTCCGTATGCTGCTGGGTAAGTCCATCGTTGAGGCAAGCAATGGCGCCTGACTGCGTGGTAAGAATTGCGCTGATCGCCTCTTCTGAAGGGCATTCGGAAGCGCTTTTAGCCGTTTTACAAAAGACCGAAACAACCCGTTCGCGTGTGAGGCGTAAAACAAAATCGACCTGGTGGCACATGTGGTGCAGAATCCATCCGCCGGAAAGCTCCGGGGTAAGTACGGCCTTGTGCGCGCTGTTCTGGCAAAAAAGGCCTACGCTCCGGTCAATCCGGTGAATCAGGTGCAGGGGCTTGCCGAATTCGCCCGCATCGGCCAACTCAATCAGTTTCCGGCTGACTCCGCCAAACCGCATGCCAAAATTGCAATGGGTGATCACCTTTGCCTTCTCTACGGCCTTGATGATCTCGTCGTAGTCCTCGAGACTGAGGACCAGGGGCTTTTCAGCCCAGAGAGGTTTCTTTGCCACGCATACCTTGAGACAGTGTTCCTTGTGGAGAGAGTTCGGCGACGCAACAATGATTGCTTCGACCTTTGGGCTATTGATGAGTTCGTCAATATCATTAGTCCCGACAAAGCCATTGGCAAAAATCTGTTCTTTGGTCTTCTCGCTCCGGGTCCATATCAGGGAGATATCAGCGGCCGTGGTGTTCAGGGCCATGCGCGCAAGATGCATGGCATACGGCCCATAACCGATAAGACCTATCTGGAGACGTTTGGCAGGGGTCATGAAATACTCCTTTTGGTAAAATATTGTAAGTCCAGAGAAAATAAAATTTTACCAGCAGAGGAGTAAAAACAAAAAGGGGGCGCTATTCAGAAACATTGTCTGGGGGTGGCATGCAATTAATAGGATGCCACCTATACGTGCTCAAAATATCATTCATACATGAACACAAATAATCCTTTTCTCCGGATCTTTGTACGGGCGTCATTCTGCGAAAAAAGGCCACGTTCGTTGAATTACGCCCCTCCAGAGGGGCTATTTCACCATTATCATCTTGCGTTGCTGCACAACACTCCCGGCCTCCATGCGGCACACATACAAGCCCGACTGCACGCCCCTGCCCAGGGCATCTTTCCCATCCCATATTGCCTGATAATATCCAGGCTCATGCATACGGCCCACCAACCGGAAAACGATCTCTCCCCTGACATTGAAAATGGTCAGAAAAACAGGCGCTTGTGTGGGAACAGCATAGTTCAAGGTTGCTGTTGGATTAAAAGGGTTTGGTGTTGGATCGGACAATAAAAACATTGCAGGCAACGCGTTCCAAGGCGGATTTTCGATCGCAATATTCCCTGAATCAATTTTGAAAAAAACAGTGTCTAACAACGGCGCAATACCAAGACCCGATGTATCAAAACGGGCAATCAGACAAATCACATTTGCTACGTAATTTATTGGTTTCAAGGCTATTGTTGCGCTTTGAGAAAAAGCAGTTTCCTCGCACCAGGAATAATCAGACGCTATCCACTGAACGCTTAAAGAGTATGCATCATGGCCCGGATTAAGGTTGCTCGCTTGTTTGACTCGCAAGACAACAGTATCTCTAAGCGCTCCTAAAACAATGGTATCATTCGATTGTATGGGTTCCTGTCTGTATTGTGTTCCCTTTGTATTATAGATGCCGGTCTCGTACAAGCTCTGGAAATCATTGGACGAATCAGCATATATCGTGTTTGTTATAAATGAATATGGGGGCAAAGTTATAGCGACGGTGTCATATTGCGTAGATGCATTTACTCCAGCAATAGGCTGGGCGTTAAGTGTTGCGACCAGCAAATATGTGGGCCATAGACCACTAGGCGTACTCGTTTTGATGATAACACATTCGTTAGTTGATACATCATATAGAGGAACCGTCAGATATGTGTATGCCGCGATATCCGTAAAGCTCCATCTCTCAATCGGATCGTTTGCGACCGCATAGCCAAAGTCGTCGCGAATAACTGCGTACAAAGTATCTGACTGCATATTAACCGGCAAAGTAATGGCCTCTATATCAAGAATTGGGGTATTTGTGTTAAGGATTGCCGGCGCTGTTTCAATATGGAGGTAACGATGCACACCCAAACCCCAACTAACGATCATTGTATCGCGAATGCTATTGTAAACTGCCACTACGGTGTCTTTTTCACCAGGCTCATTGGTAAGTTGGAGTACGGGGTCTGCACCACCTGTTGAGGATCGTATGACTCCATTGACATACCAAGTTAGTTGTGTTGCGTTGAACGGCACCTCGGCATTACCCACAAAATGGGGACCAGAAACATTGATGTCAAAAATGAGACCAACAAGTTTCACTGTATCTTGGGCGCTTGGAGAAACAACCAATCCTGGTCTGTTGTACAAAATATCTTTATTGACCTGGTTTATATAATCAGCATACTGGTTAATAACAATAACATCTGCAGTATCATAATCCGTAGTATCACGTATGATCAGGTTGAAGCTCCCTGTTTTTACCTGGCCTGCTGGCGCGGATGGCGTATAAGTAATCGTTATAATTCCCGTATCATTGACCGGAGTATTTGTCCTTGCAGGTAATTGCGCATTGCTTAAAAGAATGGCTTTGCTATTTGAACTACCTGATAAAATACTTGTAAAATCATATGTAGAAAAACCAGAAGCGCTCCACTGGGCGTCAATGGCCCAAAAATTCAGAAAGTTTGTGCTTCCGGTTGAATAGAAAGAACAGGGCAAAGTAGCGAGTTGATTGTAGTTTCCCATAATGGTATAGGTTGTCAGAAATTGGCTGGTAGACGTGATTTGGGGCGCAGCCTGTCTTGTGATGCCGGCGACAGTGACTGATTCATCCACAGCAATGTACATGGCGTTGAAGATTATTGAATCCCTGAAAGTAGCGCTGCCATCATTGTAGGAAATGGAAAGAGTGCGTTGGCCTGCCAATGCATTATTCCCTGCAATCGAAAGTCCAAGAAATTGAAAGGAACTAATACTATTCGTTATACCACCGGGGGGGTTAGCCACCCAGCCTGATATGGGAGAAAAATTCCATGTTGCTGCAATCTGGGCATATTGTGTAATACCCGTACCACGTTGGAGTAAAAGAGGATAAAATATGACTGGCCCGTATTTTGCCGTATCGGCTAAATTGTAAGAAAGGTGTATTATCTGGCCGGGGTCGGTGAATGCACTGGGGCTTGTGGAGATGAATATTCCATCGTTCAGAGAGCGTACGTATATATATGCCCGTCCAATAGGTGTAAGGATAGTTTGGCCGACCATGTTTATATATTGCATTTTGGAATAATTTATAGCATCATCACTGGCGGCATTATTCACACGCTTACGTTCCGTAGGCCCGCCAGAAAGCGTGGTACGCGCTGCTGAAATATCGTAATGAATTTCAAAAAACTGGCCGAGTTTAACAGTATCAATAGAAAAATTTAGAACCTGGTAGCCGCCGACATTGGTGACAGAAAAGTTGGCGGGAACAATATAACCAGCAGCTGTGTTGGCGCCATAGCTGCCTGGCACAAAATGAATGTCTGGCCCCAATACATCAACGACCATCGGCGTGCTCGAGTTGATTTTTTTGGCTATAACGTCGACAATATCGGCCCAAAAACTTTGGAAAATCGGCGAAAGATCAGCCCCGCTGTTTGAATAGGCCCATTGGCCGTTTCCAGCTGCGGCAATGTTATGTAGGTAATTATTAACATCTTGCAGTCCAAGGTTAATTGTATATACCTTGAGATTAACACCGGCATTTCGGACTGAATCGATAACACGGATAACTGAATCAACGGCTGCAATTTCTACAGGTCCCAAATTTGGCTGTAATGCGGGCCAACAATATCCGTAACCGCTATAACAGTGTACGGTACCCCATTCGCCAGAAGCATTATCATCGCCATCCGTAAGGGCAATGACTATTGGAATTGCGCCTTCGCTCTTCCGGTAATTTGCAGCAACATAACGGACGGCATTGTGAATGCCCGTATAAAGGGCTGTCCCGTTATAAACAGTGCCATTGACCATCGCCGAACCATTTACAAAAGTATCGATTCTTGCTTTAACAAGGTTAAGATCAGATCCCAGGAGGCACGAGGTTCCCACAACAGCGCTGAAATACATGTGACCAATACGCATGCCGGGATTGCCAAAGCTATCAATGAAATTCGCACACGCATTATATGCAGCCTGAATACGCGAACACGTATCGGTCCAATCACGATCACCTGCCTGACGGCCGCCCATCGACCCGCCATTATCGGTCACAAATATAATGTCGTATTTCTGACCAAAAAAAAGAGTGCCGTTGCTGGCATACCCGTGTAGTGTCACAGTTGAACGCGTATTGTACGATCCATACGCATCTGCACCTTCAAAATAGATGGTATCGTGCGATAAAGTACGGGTAATAAACAATTCGGAAGTATCCGTCTGGCAAAACGCAACACTTGAAAAGATTAGAACCAATAGCGCAGATGAAATAAATTTCTTAGAAACCATGTTTTTCTCACATTTTTATTATGGGCGGCATGTAATTCATTGGATGCCACCCATACCTGCCCAAAATATCATTTTACATGAACACAAATAATCCTTTTCTTCGTATTTTTGTACGGGCGTCATTCTGCGAAAGAAGACTGCGTTCGTTGAATGACGCCCCTCCAAAGGCTATTTCACCATTATCATCTTTCTCTGCTGCACAAAATTCCCGGCCTCCATGCGGCATACATGCAGGCCCGACTGCACACTCCTGCCCAAGACATCTCTCCCATCCCACACTGCCTGATAATATCCAGGCTCGTGCATACGGCCCACCAACCGGGAAACGACCTCTCCCCTGACATTGAAAATGGTCAGAGAAACAGGCGATTGTGTGGAAACAGCGTAGCTCAAGGTTACTGTTGGGTTGAATGGGTTTGGCGTGGGGTTGGACAAGGCAAATGCATCCGGAATTTTATGTTCCGGCTGTTTTTCTGGTTTATCGCTAGAATAAACAGCATTGAAGATCAAAGAATCGGTATACACCGCATTACCGTCATTGTAAGAAATAGATAGACTACGTTGTCCGGCAAGCACCTCGTCTCCGGCAATTGTGAGGCCAAATGTCTGAAAGGAACGAATTGAATTTGTAAGACCGCCAACCGGGCTGGTGATCCACCCTGAGATGGGAGAAAAATCCCAGTTAGCAGGCACTTGAGTATACTGAGTAATACCTGTTCCCCGCTGAAGCAATAAAGAATACAATGTTATAGGACCGTATTTCGCCGTATCGTATTGGTTGAAAGACAAGAAAATACCACGACCTGGATCAGTGAATACGCCGGGGGTCGTTGAAAAATAAACACCATCGGTCAGAGAGTGAACGAAAATATACTTTTGTGGTATTGGTTTAATTATTTGAATGTCGGCTGAATTAATATACTGAATTTTGGAATAAATCACAGAGTCATCAGACAAACTGTTATTCACCCGTTTACGCTCAACGAGTCCACCAGCAAGCGTGGTACGCACGGCAGTAATTTCGTATCGCAATTCTAAAAATTGACCAGGAGCGATCGTATCGATAATAAAACTTAATATCTGCCCAGTCGCAGTATTCATAATCGAGCAACTTCTTGGGACAATATAGCCGTAACCAGCGGTCGCGCTATAGCTTCCTACAACAAAATGTATGCCCGGTCCAAGCGCATCAACAATCATTGGCTTATTTGCGGATATCGATTTACCTGCAATAAATTTATTAAAACAATGCACCGAGCTATTGGAGATGAGCATGTCAGTACCCGTCTTGGTATATTGCCATTGTCCAGCACCTACACCAGCAAGCTTTTTTAAATAGGCGCTATCCTCAACTGAACTGATATTTATAGTATAAACTCGCAGATCAATTCCGACGTTCCGGATGGAATCAATGACTTTGATAACTGAATCAACAACTGCGGACTCGGTAATCCCAAGATTCGGTTGAAGCGAAGGCCAGCAATAACCATAGCCGCTTGCGCAGGTTGTGGTCCCATACGCTCCTGATGCATTATCCCCTCCATCAGTAAGCAGTATCACTACAGGCATCGACCCTTCAGATTTTCGAAAATTAGTCGCAACATAACGAATAGCGTTGTATATTCCCGCATATATTGCTGCCCCACCATAGAGAACACCATCCACTGTCTGAGAGCCGTTGATAAACGTATCAAGTTTTGCTTTGGCTAGTACGGCATCCACTCCCAACGAACACGACATACCCGTAATCCCGCTAAAATACATATGGGCAAAATGAATACCCGGATTTTGGAGACTATCGATATAATTCGCGCAGGCGTTATATGCGGCCTGTATCCGGGAACATGAGTCGCTCCAATCCCTGTCACCAGACTGGCGCATACCCATTGACCCGCTGTTATCAGTAACGAAAACAATATCATATTTGGGATAAATTATCAGTGTCTCTGCAAACGCGCAGCCTCGAAGCGTCACTGTTGTACGCGTATTATATGGGCCATACGCATCAGCGCCTTCAAAATAGATTGTATCGTTAGAGAGAGATCGAGTTATAAATACCTCTGAGGTATCAAGAAAAATGCATTGCCCAAAAATTCCAAGGGGGCACAGCAGAAAAAAACAAATAAGCAGCAATGATTTAGGCATATCGTTATTCTAGTTGTATCATTACCATTAATAGATTAGACCCTGATAATAGATTAGACCCTGAATACCTAGAATTTATCCAATTTTTATCTCATTTAATATCATAGTGTTATGATATGATCAAAAAACAGGCTGTCGCGTAACACCAATATTCATCCCATTAGTTACTGTTTTGCAATAATTGTTCTAAAAAAAGGCGGGAAATAGCTCATGGTATGCTGCGGGGGCAAAAAAAGCCAGGGTTGCTGAATGACGCCTGTACAGATATGTATGTGAGCATAGAGGCGCCAATACATGGCGCCTCTATTTGAGCATCATCATTTTCTTGGTTTGCACAAACCGTTCTTTGCCGCTGTCGTCGGTGATTGCCAGCCGGTATATGTACAGGCCTGATGCCACGTCCTTGTTGAAGCCATCCCTGCCAGACCACAGAACACGGTAGTACCCAGGATGCGCCTTCTCATTGACCAGCCTGTTCACCAACTGACCCCTGACATTGTACACATCAAGCACCAGCCGGGTCTTGCTTATGCCCATGCCTTTCGTAAAGTCAGGCACCATGTATTCAACTGTGGTGACCGGATTGAAAGGATTGGGATAGTTCTGGTTAAGCGCAAAGACCACTGGAGCGGGCTTGTGCGTGTTCGCCTTCACAAAGGCGCTGTCGCCAACAACAATCCTAAACACCCGGGCCTTGCCTGCCTCGCCGCAGAAAGAGTAGGCGCCTGCACGATCGCGCAGATCAACGCTGTAGCCGCCCAAAGCATCGTCAAGATACGCCAGATACTCAGACGGTATGGACGCAAGGGAACCAACGCAAAGATCATAGTCGCCCGATACCCCTGCCCGTACCTCAAAGTCCCAGACATATCCCATGCGGCCATTGCTCGCTTCAACAGACGAACGCTCGTCAAGCACAAGAAGCGAGGAACCGCTTCTAAACCCGCTGCGCACCTTTGCCTCGGGCATCACAAACGCCGGAATCTCCATGGCCCCAACACTCCGCACGCCAAAACGGGATCCGCTGGCAACAACACCCCCCTTCTGCAAAACAGACACAGAGGCTTGCCACTCAATCCCCTCACCATACGCCTTGGTCTGCGCAACAGGAAGCTTGGGAAGAAGCGTACTCACATCGGTCATCGGTATGATCAAACGCTCTCCGGCGAACAAATACACCAAAAACCCACCAGTGTTCGACAAGGGCAAACGAGAACTCATGTTGGGTAACAAGCCAAACGTGTCACCCTGCAGCACCCAGATGCGCTCACGCCACCGCGCTGGATCTGTCGCAGGACCGCTCACACGGCCAGACTCGGACACGCGCACAACACTCGAAAGACGCGGCCCAAAACCCTTGAACGGCATGGCAACAAGATGATACCCGGCTGTCTCAGCAAGCACATACCCTTTGTTGTTCTTCACCTCAGCATACCCGGAATTCCCCGCATGGTACTTCACCGTGGCATCGTCCTGGTACCGCGTTATTATAAAAAAACCGCGGCCAGGCGCCACAGTAAAACGAGCATCGCTTTTATCGTACTCAATGGCAGAACCGCTGCTCAAATACCGATACACGCGCACACGGTCGCGGTCGTAGCGGCCGTCAAAGTTCGTCATACCAGTCATAAAACCAGCGCGGCCAGCCTCCTTGATCACCCACGGAATGGTCACTATCCGCCACTTGGCGTTCAACGACTTGAAATCCCCGGCAAGCGTGTCAAAACCAAGCCCGCTGCTCACATACAAGTACGCGTCACTGCCATCGTTCACCCGTACAGCGGCATACACGCCATTCTCCATAATATCATCAACATTGCCGGTCAATTGGTCGGTAAATACAAGCGTACAGAGGACTGCTGTGTTCTGACCGCTTGCTGAACGGAGAGCTTTGGTATCAAGGCTGTAGAGCGGTATCTCGTTGCCCGTCAATCTATTATACGTAAACACCTTCACCTGGGCGTCAAGGTCAACTGTATTGTCGCTAAGACTCAGAATAAACCGGCCATAGGGAGGCGTCGTGGCGCCATCAAACTCAATCACGCTCTCAAGCGTATCAAAACGAGGCCGTTCTCGGTCTATGGCAAGGACCAGCTTGTACGTGTCCTGGACACCAGCGCCCAAAGGATCGCTCGCCGAATTCCAATAATCCTTCATCTTGAACGAATCGAGCTCAACATAGCTCTGGCCATTGGACACATACACAATATGGCCGCCAACATATTCAAGCATGCCATTGGCATACACGCGGTAAAACGCCAGGCTGTCGTTGTATTCGGTCGCGGACACATTCACCCGCAGTTTGATGCCCGCCTCCTTGTACACCGAATCCAATGGGGCAACGGTCGCAAGCTGGGTCAAGACCCAGTATTGCTCAGGAAGGATGGACGCATATCCTGACGCGGTCAGTTGCGTCTTTACCGCGGGAGCAATATCATGGCGCCCCACCCAGAAAGAATAACTCGCAAGCGTGACACTGTAAAAAACACTCTGGACAAAACTGTTCCCCGGCAGATAGACCGAGACTATGCCATTGTCCACGGGCACCCACGTGTTATAATTGGCCGAAACATTCAGCGGTATGCTCTCAAAATCGTGCCAGTTCGTGTCCCGCACATTGCCCAGGCTGTCCGTAAGCCGCACATAGATATACGGTCCGGACGTATCAAACAGCGACACGCTCTTTGCCGCGCCATAAGCAACAGTGTCCTCCCACACAACCGCACCACCCGTGTCCTTTCGGACGCCCCATACGATACGCGACAAATCGCCTGACACGCTGTCTGTAACGCGGAACTTCATATCATTGGTCAAACGGCTGTACTCAACCACGACCGTGGCGCGCCACGGACCCTTGCGGTCAATCACCAGGCTGTCGCGGAACGCTGTATCAGAAAGAGCGGGAATGTTCACTGTGGGCATCATATCGTCCACAAGGACTTTCAGCGTCAGGACATTCGTATCGCTATTCAAAAAACGGCCCGCGTGCAGGGAGGTCGCGTTCAACCGCACGTATGACGTGCACGTAACGCCCGTATCAACCGTGTCGAGCGACAGCCGCACATAGTTCGTGTCGTCAGCCTCGCCAGGAAACGTCTTGCCCGCAATGGGATCGTTCACCCCAAACTGCGCGCGCACCAAAAGCCGCGGTTCCGTACTGTCGTGCAGCGTGAATACCACCCGCACCAGGGAATCGTTCACCTGTCGCACACGAAGACCAGTCAACCACGGATCGTCCAGGCTGTAGTGCAGGGTATCGCAATACACCGGCGCAGAGCCAAACGAGTTATCAACAAGAAAATACACGCTCAGATAATAATCAGCGCTCTCAAGGTGCAGCGTATCAATGGTCGCGGAAAGATCGGACAGTTGGAAGGTCTGTGAATAAAACACCACGCGGCTGCCGCCTATGCGGATCTCAGGGTCAGGAACCGGACCGCTGTAATAGCTTCCCTCGTTCACCACTATCCGGCAGTGTTCCACAAGGCTATCTGACGCAAACACTGGACGCGCGCCCATGGTGTCCATGGCAGCGGACCAGTCCACAGTGAACGAACGGTTGGTATGCACGGTAACATCAATGAGCGAATCCGCCGCAGACGGCACCTCAAGCGGCATAAATACCAGAGAGACGGCCATGGCTGCGGCTGCATTGCCCATGGTATCCACGGGCGCAACCGCAAAATAATACGGCTGGTTGGGCGTAAGGCCGCTCACAACAATCGTGTCACGGGAATACAGCGTGTCGTTGAATATCTCGTGGGAATAGGTCCACCGGCTCACGGTGTCGGTAAAACCCGAGGACCCGCTCGTACTGTAATCCCAGCCAAAAAACAGCTTGTCCCCTTCCTCGGCCTTGGCTGCCACGAGCATGGCGCTGTCAATGCTCCACACCAGCTCTATGGTCTTGGCATCAAGAACCCGCGCGGAAAGCGCTATGGGCAACTGCTGCGGAGGAATATCGTCCGTGGACTTGTTCGTCCGCACTGTGTCCCACTCAAACGACCGCGACCACACTGAATCAGCGTTCAGGGTATACGCGGCCACAATATACCGCTTGTCGTACAACAAACCAGGCACCAGCGTATCAATACCAGCCATGCCCGCGGAAATTGTCCGCGCAAAAAAGGCTGTGTCATTGCTGCTCTTGGGCGTATCAGCAAGCGTATTGAACACCTTGTACAAAAACCTGATCGATGAGGGCAGCGTGGTGTCTGCGCCGGTCCAGCTCCACACAACACGCACACGGTTCGCGGACGCACCGCCGCCTATGTCCGTAAGACTGTCGAACGACACAAAATTCGCGGGATAGCGCAACAGTGTATAGCTCTTTGTGGCACGCGCTGAGAGGGTACTCCACTTGTTCGCGTAGCCAGCGCTCAAAATATTCGCGTTAAAGGCGCCAAAGGTCAGTTGCCGGCCCAAAAGACTGTCAGGAAGCCCCACTTTGACAATGCTGTCCAGGTTGGACGCGTTCAGCGGCAGCGTCTTTAGCAACACGCCGCTCGTACGCGTGGGAGGAGTGCTCCCCAAGGCATACCGTATCTCAACACCGCTGATGCCAACCGTGATCCCATTCACCGGATCGCGGTAGCTGGTACTGTCAAGGACAACGCTGACAAGCAGGCTCTCAGGACGGGTTGTACCCGAAACCGCAAGGCTGCACACGTTCGGCGGTGCGCCAATGGTACCTGAATCAAACGGAACAATAAGACGGAACATGCTCCTGGTGCTGTCAATGGCACCCCACAAACCTATGGTATTCAATGGACTGAGGGCCACAAAAAAGGTGTCATTGTGGTGCAGCGCAACTGTGTCGTAAAAACCGCCTGCGCGCAGACGCAGCGAATCCATAAACACCTGCGGTAACCCGGCATTCACCATGGCCTGGGTCACCGGAGTCTGGCTCACCCATACTCCTACCCCGGTCACAACATTGTGCAGGTCTGGACTGTTATTGAAAAAGTTCGAAGGAAGCTCTATCTTCAAATGGCTGAACAGTGTGTCGCGGACCTGCCACAGACCATAGTTTGTCGGACGTACTGTGTCCACGGACGTATAGCCGCTGTCAACCTTGGTGTGCAGCGTGTCCCAGTTGTTTGCGCTGTCACGGCCGCACAGCGTAAAATAATACCGCCGGCCAGGAGCAGCACTCCCGGGTAAAAGATTGCCCGCTATGTTCCCCTCACTATTGCCTAGCCGGGGATTAAGGTCAACACATGTGACGCCCGATGGCGGATTGCCGTAAAACGAACGAAACTTCACGCTCTCTGACCAGCACACCTTCAGCGCAAGGGAATCGCGGTCCTTGCCCGTTAAGGAATTAATGTTCCCAGCCTCATAATACAACTCAGTCAGGGGATTGCCCACAAGAGTATTGTTCACGCTGAACGTGAGCCCGGATATGTCCGGAGGAACGCTGTCCGTGCGCTGCGGTGTCACAAGGCTGCAGGTGTTCGCGGGAACAACCATGTGCGAGTACCAGCCGCGGTTGTTCAGGACTGCTATGGCAAAATAGTACCGCGTCAGTTCAGTCAGACCCTGCACCTGGACAACCGTGTCCAACGATGCGCTGGTCAAAGCAAAATCAACATGCAAAACAGCGCTGTCATTCGCGTTCAAAGGATAGCTCCCAATACGGTAAAACAACCGCGCGCCAACAACATCGCTCCGCAATTGGTTCGCGTTGCGAACAGTGATGTTCGCCCGGTTCGCATAGGGCGCTGTGCCTGTAAGCGCGAGCGGGTTGGGCGCCAACGAGCCGGTACGAGCGCCTATGATCGATATACCCAATGAAAAATTACCATTGGTGTCGCGCGGAGCAGCGCCAACAAAATACCGCCGGCTGGTGTCCAAACCTGTCACAACAACACGGTACGACGGGTTCAACAGTGAATCAAGAACAACACGCGCGCTCTCCACAAGCGTCTTGTAGCCCAACAACAACGGTATCGAATCCGTATGCACCCATACGTACACCTGCTTCACGTCAGTGCTGTACAACGACGCCCAATTGTCTATATATATCTGAAAACCCGTGAGCGATGAATCGGTCTTGCTCAGAAGCAGCGGCGGGTTCACGGGCTCGTCTGTGTCAATCATCACAGAATCAGCGTTCGCGGATGTCATAGACCCGTAATACACCTTGCCGTCGCTGGCGCGCAATCCCGGCGACACGGAAAAATACAAATACTGCACCACTGCGTCGGGCATGCGCACATGCACGGTGTTCGTCATGTTATGGTTGTCCAAAACCGTGTCTACGCCTCCGGCATACTGGTTGGTCTGCACCAAGCCGGTCTGCCACCACATGCGGATGGAATCAATCTTGGACGAAAGCGTGTCACGGTTCGAAAACTGGACTATCACGTCACGGTTGTCCAATGGGTTGACTGAAACATCTATCCGCAAAGGATTATAAATGGGCGTGCGCACTGAATCCAATGCAACGTCAGTGCTCCAGTTCAAATTGTCCCGCGTGGCAAGCCCAACATAATACCGCTGCGCCTGCAAAAGACCGGAAACAGCTATGGGAGTGCTCCCCTGCGCAATGGCCACGGCACGCGTTAGCGTGTCCCACGACGCAGTCGTCCGGTAATTGTTCACAATCCGGCTCCGGCTTGTGTCAACATACAGATATACGCCAGTCACCTTGGTCTCAAGGTTCGACGGGTTCACCAACATAAACGACAAACCCGTACGGCTGCTGTCAACAATGCTCACTGGTATGGTCAGGGGCTCAACATAGTCAGCGGTTGTAAAGGTGTCGCGGCACGCTACAGTAAAGGCCGCAAAATGATGCACATCCTCAAAATACTTGCCGCTGGCCGCAAAAAAGTACTGCGTAAGGCCAAGCATGTTCGTCAGCGTAACCACGCTGTCTGTCTCAAGAGCGTCACGACGGAACGACCGCACTTCAGCACCATAACTCACCGGGTCAAAGGCGCCGCTCCCGGTCTGAAAAAACAACCGGATGGTGTCTATCTTCGCGTGCATGGCCTTCACACCATGGATGATCACGCGAACCTGACGGCTGGTACCGCTCTCCGCAACATCAACCCCCAGCGAATTGGTAATGGCCGTAAACTGGCTGTCTACCTTCACTGTGGACGAATAATTGCCGCGGCTGTCGCGCGGCGCAACACCAACATAGTACTTCGTGCACTGCCCCAATCCGGTCAACTGGCAATTGGTCAGGTTCCCCTTGGAAACAGAATCAACCGCAGTCGATGGATTGGTAAAATTATTCTCCAATACTATGCGGTCAGTATTCCGGTACACCCACACAGTATCAACGTCAGTGGCAAGACCCGTGGTCCCAACACTGTATGTCAGGCTTGTAGCGGTCGAATCAGAAATGTTCAACGTCAAAACATTCGGCGGCAGCCGGTTGTCCACAAAAACACTCGCCTCGTTCTGAGCGCCTATGGCTGCCCAGTTGCCCGCATACCCGGTACTCACTGAAAAATAGTACAAATCCTCGGTATTGGACGCAAAACCAAGACGCACGCTTGCGGGAAAGGCCGGAGGACGGACTGCGCTCCACTGCGCAGCAGCGCTTGCGTCTGTCTGGTACCCGCTGGTCTGGTAAAACAGCTTCAGCGTCGTGGCTGTGGGTGATATGCTCGCAAGGTTGTTAAACGTAACTAATATGCTGTCAGGGCTTATCCGCGAAAGCGTAAGGCCAACTGGATTGCTCTGAGAAGCAACTATGCGCTGGATATGAACCTCTGAGGGAACGCACCAGAACTTCTCAGGACTCTTGACCGCTACCCCAAGAAAATAAACACCGCCAGGAGTCAGGGTATCTATGGTATGGGGTCCCCGATACGCGGATGTACTTAAACGATAATTATAACCCATTGTCGTATAACTCGATACAATACCAACAGAATCAAGGCCTATGTAGAGAAAAACACTGTCAACATTAGTGAATGAGGCTGCGGAAAGACTGCACACAACGGTGGTCTCTGACACGCTCTTAACTATAATAATGACCGGGTTCGCGGGTGTGCTGTAATCGCTGGTACGCACGGTATCGCAGTTGTCAGCAACTATGTCAGGAATATGGATATCAGCCCAGCCCGTGGGATTGGCGGAATCCTTGCACGTTACGGTAAAAAAGTACTTGGTAAGGCCCGCAAAGCTTGGAATAGTCACCTGGGTATCAGCGGATGGTCTAGCATACTTCATGCCAATATCGCTGGTACGGTCAGTATTGTACACACCGCCCTGGTATAACACCTTCACTGAATCAACGCCTGCGTCCAACGCGGCAACATTCAAAAATGTCACCACTACAGAACTATCACCCTTGACCGCGGTCTCAGCTATGTCAACATGCAAGGGGTTCTTAACCCGCGTCCACTGGCTCGTCATCATAAGGTTGCTCGACCAGTTGCTCCCCTTCTTCGTGGCAACACCTAAAAAATACCGCTGGTTCGCAGTAAGACCCGTAAACGAAAGGTCCGAGGGACAACCGCCTATCTCGACGTTCGTGAACGTGTCGTACGAGGCCGTGGTACGGTATCCCGAACGCATAGCAGCGGAATCCAAACCAGCATACACAAAAAACTGGTCAACACTGTCAGCAGCCAAACAACTGTCCACCTCGTACACAATACGCGAACTGTCAAAACTCAATACACCTATATTGTAAAAATTCCACGCCGCGTTCTCACTATGACGAACCAATGTAATGGAACCGGTCTTCTGGTAGGTGGTGGCAATGTCAGGACCTGCAAGGCCAACAGTCATGCTGTCAGCGTTCGCCAAATTGGCAACATCAGCCCGTAAAATGTAATTGGTCGCAGCACTCAGGTTAAATGGCGTTGAAAAGGTAATGCTGCCCGTGGTCCCGCCAATACTGACCGCTCCTGCACCGCCGACCGTGGTCTCGCCAACATCGACAAGGCCGTCATTGTCTGCATCAACAAACAAACTGCACACGGTCAATTCAGAACCTGAAATGCCGTTCACTGTAGTAAGGTTGATCACTAACTGTGTAATTGCGGCCGTACCTGCGCTGGGCGTCAGTTTGAATGAAAGCAGGCGCGCATTGGTCTCACCGCCATTCTCCTGGAACGCGTCAGAGGCAACACCGCCGTCATTGTTCGCAAGGGTGATAGTGAACACTTCCCTGTGGTTCACTAAAGTCGCTGTGCCGGTCCTCTGGTATATGCCGGCTGAGATGTTCGCGGCTGCCAGCGAGACTGTCATGCTGTCGTTGGAAACAAGGGCCCCTACTGACCCGCGAAAAATATAATTCGTCCCAGCGGTCACGTTGAAACTGGTGCCAAAGGTGATTGTACCTGTGGCGCCGCCAATATTCACCACCCCGCCTCCGCCTACTGTGGTCTCACCAATATCGACAGCGCCGTTGTTGTTCGCGTCAATATAGATGCTGTCAGCGGTAATGTCGCCCGAAGCTATGCCGTTCACGTTCGACAGCGATAAAACAAGCTGCGTAATGGTCGCAGTTCCGTTATTGAGCGTGAATCTGAAGGAAAACAGCTCGGCATTGGGTGCAGATCCGGTCTCGTGGAACGCGTCTGTCTCCTGGCCTGCGCTGCTATTGGCAAGGGTAAGCACCAGGTTCGAATAGGGTGATTCTATGGCGCCTGCGTCAGGACCTGTGCCCTGGCTGCGTGAATTGCCCCAGATATCGATTGATGGTGCGTATGATCCATTTGCCCAATCAACCGCTTTATCAGCTCCGGCAGGACGAAGAAAGTTGGTGTCCGTTATGGTGGTGCTCAGGAAGGTTGAGGCGGAAGAGTCGCAGATACTTTTGGTGTAGTAGGTGGCTGCCTGGCCCTGGAACATATGGGCAGTGGGGGAGGTCTCGTAAACCGTGTTGTACACAGTATAGGGGCCAACCGCATATCCGGCAGTACCGTAAAAGACCGTGTCATTGCCGCTGGATATCAGGTTGTTGGCAATGGTGATATTGGCCATGACACCGCTACCGCTCGCATCGTCGCTGATACTGATAAATTTATTGCTGCAATCGTATGCGGTATTGTTAACGACATAGTAGAGAGAATCGCGGCTGCCTGCGTTATACCCATCGTTTTCACCAAAAACCATAGGCCGGTAACACTTATTGAAGATATTGTTGCGCACAAAAAGGCCCTTGTTGCTGCCCTCATGGTATTTAACGTAAATAGCGCTATTGTTTGTACCTCCGGTAGTGCCCGACATGTCGAATATATTCCTTTCCACCCAGATGCTGTCAAAATGGTTGGGCGCACCGGAATACGAGGGCTTTACACAGTAGATTATTTTATTCAATTGACCGCCGCCGTCGCCGGTAATCGCCAGCCGCAATCCGCGGACAGATGTATAACTTGGGACGGTGAAAAGGGCTGTAACGCCTGCCCCATTGGTAACAACTTTGGTAAGCAAAGGCATTTCCGATGGTTTCGCGGCCCAGCGCTGCGGTTCAAAAATGAGATTGTTGGCATAAGTAGCATGGATATTGGACGCGCTGATACCCGCAGTACTGGCCCACGAATATGTCCCTGGTCCGATTTTGACCGTGACCATACCGGAAAGGTCTGAAACCTTGCTGATGTGTGCAACAGTGGTATCTATGGTTTTGAAGGGATGCAGAGAATCATTACACTCGTTGCACAAATTATCATACCCACTCGCTGAATCAACCCATATAGTGCCGGAAGTGTATGGTGTATTAGTACATGCGGTGATCTCGTCAGCGCCGATCTCCCAGCCATTACCAAGCGGCCGGGTGGCACCCTCAATGTCCAAAGTGAACATGCTGCTGAGATTCGCACCGCGGTCACGGGCAATACTGGCTGCGCCAAGGCGCAAATCGCGCGTGGCCGCGGCAGTATCAACAAAGGCAATCTGCGCGTAAGTGATGTTGCGGTAATTTTTTGTCGGAGCCACTGAAAAGGACGTGTCGCTCACTATGTTGTTCGTGTCCGCGGCTGTGATAGCGCTGCCCGCATCGTCAATGACATCCGTGACATAGTTGCCCCAGATAATGTTGTTTACCACGGAAATATTATTATTGCCTCCCTGAGCAAATCCAGTATCGCATTTTGTAATAGTATTGTTAAAGAAGCTGGTAGAACCACCCCAGGCCTGCCAACCACGTGCATACCCGTAGATAAAATTGTTCGAAATTACAGCATTTGAACCGCCTGGATTGGTTATCGCTCCTTTAGCACCGCCGTCCCGGATAATGCAATATATGATAGTTAGATTGGTACCATTGAGGTATATACCGTAATCGCCGCCTATATTGCGTATGTCCAACCAAAGGATATTCGTATATCCACTGCTAAGGTTCCATCCGGATCCGGCTCCGTTGACTACAACACCCGTATTTGCTTTTCCCGTATGCCGGTTTGCCGCGTTAGCCGTCACTGTTATGGTATGTGATGCGTCAGTAGTCCAGCCTGAGATATACTGGGACGTGAATTCAGCCCCGTCCTTGTAAAACAGGGCAACTTCGCTCCAATTGTCCGTCACTATGTTCCGGTTCTGGTTCTCCCAGTTCGCAAAGGTTGAGTATTTGCGCAATATTGTATACGCCGCGCCCGCGTTAGTGGAATTGGCGTTCCGGACAAGAACCAGACGCGTCTCAGAGGTCACTGAATCAATAATGTACCCTTTGCCGCAGGCAGCGATGTATATACTGTCGCCCTGGCCCCGGTTGTCGGTTGTCCACGCAGTACCTGATCCGATCACCACTTTTGAACCAGCTGTAGTAGAAATGGTTCCTGTGGTGTAATTCGCCCTGTTGCCGATTGATTCATACCGGTTGGGAACTGTGACATACACTTCCTTGTGCGACACGCTGGCCACAGAGCCGGTCTTCGGATACGTGGTGGAAACATCACCGGTTGACAAGCTCACGCGCATTGAATCATTGTGGCCAAGCGATGGAAAATCCGCCACAAGAATGTAGTTTGTCCCGGATGAAACAGTAAAGCCTGTGGAGAAAGAAATACGATTTGTTCCCCCTATGCTTACAACGCCCCCGCCGCCCACAGTTGTCTCTGTTACATCAACCACGCCGTCATTGTTCGCGTCAACATACAAAGAGCATCCCTGTACGTCAGATGACACAAGACCGTTGATACCTGAAAGCGCAAATGCAATGCTGGCTATCGAGGGAGTACCGCCAGAGGGCGTCAGTCTGAAGCGTAATATCCTAACATCAGCCTCCGCGCCGTTCTGTCCAAAAGCGTCGGAAACCTGGCCAGCATCATGGTCCGCAAGCGTCAATTGCGTGGGTGGGGAGGACGCCTGCTCGTCAAAACCAATGTCCGCCGTGCTGCCCGAACGGCTATCGCCATCAAAATCAAGAGAAGCTACATTTGCGTCACTCCCGGGACCTATGCCAGCGCCGTTGAGCAGCGAGCCTGCCCCAATATGCAAGTCTTCACTGCCCGATGTTGTAGAAGTAAATGATGCGTTCGCAATCGAAATGGTCTGGTTATTACTGCTGGTGCCTGCTGTCCCATCGTCTGACCCGTTGTAAACAAAATTTATTGTCGTATTACTGTAGTCAACGCCGCTAAATACATAATCCGGTCCTGTGCCCGTGTTTGCCGCATAATTGTTCTTAACAAGCGGCAAATATGATGAACTGGTGCTATTGTTCACGGTAATACGTATTGCTCCTCCAGAAGACGTATAGCTTCCATATACAGTATTGTTATAAATCTTACTCTGCCTCGCTGCGGTTGTTTGATAGTTCCCATCATAGTATAGGCCCCAGAGCAAAGTGCTGGAACCGCTGACTAAAATATTATCGTGAATGGAGCAAGCATAGTGGTCTGTGGTTGATACGTTCCCATTATAAATTAGATTTCCATAGTTTCCGCCACTTTGCTGGTAGAGTAAATTATATGCGAACTCACAGTTGTTCCCACAACCGGTGCCTGCGGTAGTGGAAGTCCCTATGCAACTTCCGTATGACCAGTTAGAGGATGTTCGTATTATCTTCAATCCAATTACTTTTGTATAATTAGCGCCAATATCAATATTCCGCGCATAACCCCCGGAAAAACTGCTTAGCAGCGTGTAACCCCCTCCGTTTATCACGCCATTATGCCTCTGGTTCTGATTGCACTCCGTTGATGTATTTGTTGGCGTAAAAATGGTAATATAATACGATGCGCTGGTGGTCCAGGTGGAACTCAGCGTATCCATTGAAGCGTCGTTTCCATCCGCATAACAGGAGATATATAGCTTAGTTTTCGCAGTGGTCAGGGCCATTGTATTCAAATGGCTGGAATTCGCAGAACCCGGAGCAGAACCGCTAATGGCAGCATTGAGAGAATTAAACGCTCGTTTGATGGAGTTCACCGTTGCGCCCGATATGCCCGAGGGCGTCCAGCCCTTTTGGTCGGTCACCACCCATTCGGACATCGTGTTCTTCTTCTTGATATACAGGGTGTAGTTCGTGTTGAATGTGATCATGTCCCCCACGCCAATATTGCCTGTCTGGGCAATGGAGAACGTGGCAGTGCCGCTGGTGACCGATATGGTCGGGCTGCCTGTCTTGAAATCCGACGCGCTCGTGCCAACTGAATAATACAGCGTACAGGGGTCTGCGGCAGCGGTCAGGGAATAGAGAAACTTATCAGCGCCGATGTCCCATGCCCCAACTGTTCTTGTTTCTCCATCAATGTCTGTATTGAATGGGTAATTTGCATCTGCGTGTAAATCTGCTCCAGCGGTTATTGCGTCAGTATCCGTTCCATACAGATGGAAGTCCTTGTTGGCCGAATCAACAAAAATGAGCGTTTTATTTGTTTTTGCGTTTGTGCCAGTAGCGGTCGCGTCTTTTGACAAATTATTTGTCGAACCCGCTTTGGATGTTAAAGTATAATCTGTCGTATTGCCATACGAAATATTATTTGAATAATATGCGTCAGCATCTTGTTGTATGCCAGTGGCGCATCCATACACAGTGTTATTGTATACACAAGGAAAATAAGTTCCAAAAGCCTGGTCAAGTTTCATTCCATACGAACCGGAATAATCAAAACCATAAATAATATTATTTATCACCATAACATCTGATGCTGTTCCGGTCCAGACTATGCCGTATCTTATTCCCGTGGCCCCTGATCCGCGAATAATATTTCCATTTACAATCTGGCCCCTGCCAGAGTACGGGGCATTTGAAAAAATTCCATTGGAATTTACAGCGTCTATCTGCAGGCCTTCTATGCGCGTATAGCTTCGAACGGCCAACTGGCCGTTTACCATGTATTTTGTGGCCGACCACTTCCCGCTATGCCTTTGCGACGCATTAACTTCATTCACCGTGTCATATGGTGTGTATAAACGGAGATAATTGGATGACCCTCCCTGGATCCAGCTGAGAGTGGGGGCTGTGGCGTCGGGGCCTGTATCGTAATAGCAGGCGATATCCAGCTGATAGTTGCCGGCAATCAAATCCTGGGTGTTTAGATGCGTCGCATTGCTGACGCCGACAAAAGGGCCGCTGTCCCAATAGGGAAACGCCCCTCCGAGGCCGCTGAAAGCATGCGCGATCGAATTCACGGTTTGCCCGGTTACGTCTGGCGGCGTTGCTCCGGTCGCTGTAATTACCCTCCATTGGGTCGTGGAAATTTTTGAAGAAATATAAGCGATACTCGAAGCATTGTATGTTACCTGGTCCCCAACGCCCATGTTTGTAGCTGTTTGCGCAACTGAAAAAGTGGCTATTCCGCCGGATAGGGTAATTGTCGGAGAACCTGTTTTATGGTCCGTGGTGTTCTGGCCAACGCTGTAACAGATTTTGGTCTGAGAAAACCCCAGTGAATACAAAAAAAGAATGGTGCCAGTTACAAGAACAAAGTTACTCATTGCGGTCTTTGACATAATCAGCGTCTCCCTATAATTTTCAAATATCTTTCATATATAAAATAAACTAAAAACGTCAAAAACATCTAAACTATTTATTCTCAAATTAACTATTATAAACGATATTATTATTTTATTCTATTTAACTACTTTATATGTATTTTACATGTAATTCTGGTATAATTTTAGATGTATATTCAATAGAAAAGGTTTATTTTATATGTTTGATGGTTTTTCAAAGATTAATCGCTTAAAATATGTGAACTATTCACGCTTTTTCTTCAACTAATTTTACATATTAAAATAATAGCAATATAAATAAATATATTATATATTTTTAGCGTAAGGCGAACAGAAGTAAGATGATATGTATAAAACCATTAAAATAAATTTAAGGAGCGCCCAATGAATAAAATTTTAACAATTTCATTCATTGCACTGTTTTCTGTGTTGGGATTCACCCAGACCACGGATACCATCCCTCAAATCTGGGTTCAACGTTTGGTTACGCCAGACTCCATTTTTTATGAAGGCGCTCCTTCCGGATCTCATTCAACCGTAAATCTCCGCGCATGGGCCAGCAATGACTCAATCACCCAGGGCCTTCCTCTCGATGTTATCCTATTAACCGACAACAGTGGTTCCATGGGCACTCGTAATCCCGGCACTCGTGACTGGATACCCCCAGTCTCACGCATCCAGGGGGCGTATAACGCATGCGTCAATTTTGTTGACAGCACACTGAACATTCATGATAGCGTGGCCCATATGCGTTTCTGCGCAAAGGTCGACACTCCCCAACCTTACACTAACAACTTTGCGCTTGCAAAAGCAAAAATGGACACAAATATCAACGGCAAACAAACCGTTGGCGGTATCGTATACGAGGGTACCGCTTCCTATACAGGCATCCTTGAAGCAGTACGCTATATGGGGAAAAACGCCAAACCGGGTCGATTGAATGTGTTAATTGCGCTCACCGATGGTGAAGATAACGCATCAGGTAGCTACGGGTGGTACTGGACCTTGAACAGAGACCGCGGTTATATTCTACCGAATCTTGGCACAACCAAGACAAGGGCCGTTGATTCTGTTGTAAAAATCATCGATTCACTGACTGCTTCCGGAATTAATTTTAAAATATTCACCATCAACCTGATGACTTACAGCGACACTACTTATCTAAAAAGAATCGCACGGCAAGGACATGGTACATGGTCTTATTCAAATTCAGGAGCAGACCTCGACGCCATTTTCTATGAAATTGGCCAAAGCATTTCCGACATTGCCGCTGTCAGCCTGATGCCCGGCACGCCAATGATCATTGACGTTCTTGGCCCCGATATCCATTATGTTCCCGGCTCATTTGTGGCCACTACAGGTATGGGTTACCAGGTACCCACCTTTCAAGTCGACACAGTGAGTGGGTTTACCAGGCTAAAATTTTTAATCGACACAGTCCGTGTGGGCAAATTCATTGACCTTAAATACGAGATTACCGCGGCATTGTATACGCCGGACGTAGCCACTGCAAAACAGATGCGGACCAACAACGCCTCAGGCAACAACCCCACCTACTATTCGCTGGTCCAATATGTTGATGCAAACGATTCAATTGTCACCAGGCCTGTACCCCGGAACTATGTATATGTTAAAAGCGAGATCGGCGGAGTATACCTCTCCACGACCGGCGCAGGTGTTCCGGTTACCCCCATGCCATCAACCATTGCGCAAACCTATACCTTTGCCACGCCAGCAACCTATCCCAATACCTTGCTTTATGCCATAAGAACCGATATTGCCACAGATACCATCGCAAATGTCCTGGTTCCCGCAACATGGTATTTTTATCCCAACCCAACCTGGACAGCCACCACACTCAATGGTGTCATTACTAACAACAGAACAGTCGGTGTTACGGTCGCCTACGATAACCATGATACCGCATCTCTCCGTATACGCTATATGTTCAACAACCAGACCTATGGCGACACCGTACTTTTCTCTTTTACCGACATCTCAGCGCCAGAACAAGTTATCTCAACCCAGATAGAACGCGATACCGCAAGCCATACACAAATAACCTCCAGATTTGTTGTCAGGGGCGATACTGCCTATCTGCGGACTTTTTCGTACACAGTATTTGCCCGCGGCCTCACCAACCGGAGTTCCAACATGCCCATTAGCGCAACCTGGAGCAAATCCGGCTTTGCTAACTTCGGGCTGCCAACAATAACCGGTGTTGCAACACAAAAAACATTCAGCCTCACTGATATTGCCCATGTGAATTTTACGCAGAACGATTCAGGGACAATTCGCATCGACTACAATGGATATACTTCCCAATTCCAGCTTGTTATATACGATACCACTGATTATGATACAACAGACAGGGTCGTTTTATACAACAATACATACAGTTTCAATAAAACCACTATCGAAACCAACTATCCTGTGTACACGTCAAACGATGTCTATACCGTAAACGCCGGTGACTCAATCACCTTCTGGCCCATGTTTTTCGACAACAACAGGAGCATAAACAAATACCTGAGCACAGGGACTGTTTCCTGGACCCTTAATGGCAGTTTTGCGGCCAACAGAGCTTATTTCGGCATCAGAGGTTTTACGCCAGGTTCGCAAGACCTCATTATTGCCTCATATACCAATGAATGGGGCGTTCTCCTGCGCGACACGGTCCGTGTTGGCTGGAACAATGAACCGCACCGCTATATGTCAATTGAATCCCAACCCGGCGTGCCCTACAGCAATGTAACCAATTTTGTCACCGATACCCTGGTCATTTTAAACACACAGACAGACACGGTCGGCGGTCTCTATGCCGTGGTGCGCGACGGATTAGGATATTGCGTGTCCGACTGCAACAATGATTACGAAAGCTGGACCGATGCGGGACCTGGCGCAAGTTATATCACTGTTCCGGGAGTAATCACCAGCACTGGCTGGATCTACAAGACCAGCAACCCAGCGGCTGCAACAACCGCCATGGTCATTGCCATTGGCCAAGCCAGCTATGGCCTGGGCAACCAGCGCGACACGGTCTTTGTCCGTATCGCGGCCTATTCGTACGACAAACTTGACATATGCGCTGCCGCGCCAATCCAGGGTTTCAGTATTGGCGACACCATTCCACGCAATACAGTCATAAGTCTTGCTGCATGCGAACTTACCGGTAGTTTTCAGGCAAGGGCGCGCCATGATGCCACTCTCTGGGACATTGTGACTGTTTCCTGGACTGTGAAAAACGGAACTGCCCTGAGCAATACCTTTCCCCTGTCAGCTCCCAGTATAACCCTTGATCCTGTTGCAGGGACCGCGCGCGACACCCTCTTTGCCACCTATGCTGGCGCAACCACGTTGCGCGACACCATGCTCTTTTCCGCGGCGCCAGCCTATTTCATTGGCATCCAGCTCGATTCCACAAAAACAATCACCTCAAATCTCCAGGAAATAACCGTTAGAGGAAATTTGACCCAGTTGCGCAATACCATGTTTTGGCTCTATGCCATGGGTAATTATAATTGCACAGCAGCCCCTCGAAGCCCGGCTGCCGCAACATGGAACACGACTCTCTCGCAGACATGGTTCTCTAGCATGATCAATCAGACCAACGTTTGCTCAGTTTTTGTCAATTTTAACAACATGCCAAACACGCAGGGCAGCCACAGCGCCAGCGGTCAAATCAGCATCTCCTACACCACTACTCTCGGCAATGTGACTGACAACATCCTGTTCAATATTATCGACACCACTGACTATGACACGCTCGAATACCTCATTGTCGATACCTCTGCCAGCGCCATTGTCACCTTCTCGGAATTTATGGGAAAAAATATCCCCCTGCTCCAATATTCAGCCCCAGCCGGCTCAACCATTCCCCTGTATGCCACGCTCTACGACCTTAACAACGCCGCAGTCGGTTTGTTCCCCAAACGCATTGGCGCTGACCAGGCCATCTGGCAAATCCGCCACAGCGCAACCGGTCAGTCAGAGCAGGTAAACGCCACAACATACAATCTTACCAGCACAGGCGCTGGCACAAAAGACACCATTGTGGTTTCGTATCCAGCCCCCACTGCAACGTTTACCCAGCCAATCAAACCCACTGGCCGCATGACACAGACCATTATTGTTTCCTGGACTGCGGGCACTGGCAGGTTCCTGCGCATAGTGGACGCGCCAACAACAGGCGCCAGCGACATCACCAGCATATCAATGCAGGCTGGTACCGATACCGTGCATGTCTACGCCATTGTGGTGGACCAGTTCAACAACCGCATTGCCAATGGCCCTGTGCAATGGAGTTCCTCCAACGCCACATACATCACCGTGCCAACAAGCACAACCTACGATGGTAAAATTGTGAAGGCCAGCCAACCCTCAGCACCCATAACAGTCAGTGTGGTTGCGACCCTTCCGGCAAACACCAACCTGGGAAACAACTACTATTCAGGCTCTGTCGCTCTCTACGATACAGTCACAATCACTATTGGTAATTTTACTTTCGATAGTTTGCGGATCGTTACCTACAACAATCCATACGATTTCACAACCACTGAGAACAAAACCATTAGCGGCGATGGCGCAATTGTAAGTTTCTTTGACCTCTTGCTCATGCGTACCTGCGCCCAAAGCGCCACTTTTAAGGCTCAAATCCACAGTACCAACCCTGCCATGGGCGTCAATGGCTGGGTTTCCGACCAGGTAGTGACATGGGTCAACAAAACAGATACGTCGCGTAACGCTGTATCGTACACAGTTTCACCGGTGACCCAGGTCAACCTCGATACCATCAGGGCTATTTCAGGTTTGCTCCATGCTGACATCCATTTTAAGACAACCGCGCCAAACATTGTCAGTGTCCAGCTTCTGCCCCACCCCGCAAACGGCCGTATCGTGGTTTCCGGCGATTCAGCGTCAATTCGCGACACGTCCATTACCTTTACCGTGACGGGTACCGACGAGTGCGGAAACAGCGCGGGCGTCAATGCCGCATGGAATTCGCTCGGATTTACCCGGATCGTTTGGGCAAACAGCTTTGCAACACAGCTGGGGCTCACTGCGCAATCAACCAAAATAATTAATTTTCTCGACATGCCCAGCGACACCACTCCCCAAAGCGACAGCGGTTACATCGCCATTACCTATACCGACCCTGTATCAAACATAACCTATACCGACTCAATCAAACTGATAATCCGCGATAATACCGATTACGATACTGTCGATAAAGTGGTCATTGTTCCTGATTCCATGTACCGTACCGCGAACAATAAAGACGACTTGTATGCGCAATATTCCAATGTCAACTACACGCAGTTCTCCGGCGATTCCATCAGGTTCTCGGCCCTGCTCTTTGACATCAACGCCAACCCAAAATTCCTGGCCAACTACGAAGTAGGGTACAACAATGCGCACGCCTTCTGGTATCTCAACGGCAAGCCATGGGATAATCCCGCCACCACGGTTGATTCGGTCTTTGTCTATGGACGTACCGTGCCCGGCGCGGACACCATCGTGGTGCTCTACGGCAATACGCCAGCCACTGCAATCATCCGCGATACTGTTATCATCACCTGGACCGCGGGTCACCAACGCGTGCTCTACATTGAAAGCGCGCCAGGAACCGCGGGTTCCAATACACCCCAACTGGCAAGCACCATGGTCTTTACCACGGTCGATAACGGTCGTTCAGACACGGTTTATGCGGTAATACGTGACGAATTCAACAACTTTGTCACCAACGATCCGCTTGAACGGTGGACCTATGCCTCGGGTGAAGACGACTATTTCGTCTTTCTCAGGTATCCCACAGGCCAGGTCACCAATCTGGGCGTGGTCACCAAGCTCGATTCAAACCCCCCAGCTACACGAAGCTACCATCTTATTGCAAACATCGTGGCCGGAACGCCGGTCAAGGGCGTCACTCTTTCCAAGACCATTGCCGACACCATTGCCATTGATCTTGCCAACTACTCCTTTGTCGAATTGGGCATCTTTGCCGCCTCAAACAACATTATCAGCACCACGGGCGTGGCCTATCCAGTGGGTGCCAGGATCCCGCAAACCACGGTGCTCACCATGACTTCTTTCGAAGACACAATACGCGTGGAAACGAAAAAGAGGCGTAATGATCTTCCCGCTTCTGACGCCAATGCCTGGCTAACCCAAAGTGTGTCCTGGAGGCTCTCTGTGCCCGGCGTTGTTTCCAGCGCCCTTTTCCCGGCAACCGTGGCCTCGCGCGCAACCCTTGCGGCCATTGGCGCTGTCACACTCGACACCCTCGTAGGCACCTCCACAGGCGATGGCCTGAGCGCACGCATTCTATTCACCATTGAAGAGGCCTGGATAGATAGTTTCATAATCATCTACAATCCCGCCGCGGTCATCGCGGGCAGCGGTTTCCCCTTTACCATCATTGCCCTTGATAAAAACGGCGACACCATCACCGATCCATCGCGTCTTCCCACTGGATTCAACCTCTCGTCGCTCAATTTAATCGTCCATTACAACAACCTCGATACCACTGTGCTGCACGGCGGCACCACCTTTATCTCCGACCCCTTTACCAATGGAGTGTCCAATAATACGGTGGTTACCTATAGTGCCGGCGCCAATCAGGTGATCATTGAAATACCCTATCCTTACAACGGCGGCATTGCGATATTCATTGACACGTTCAATATCACCACACGGCCCGGCGAGCCGGATTCCTTGGTGGTCATTAACTATGGCGACTCCACTCCGGTCACCATTGATACGCTCTCGTCGTTCAACGATGACAATTCCACGCGTACCTTTATCGTACGGCTCTTTGACGAATGGGGCAACCTGATTACCGACAAAACCGTCTATGCGGGCGTGGACTGGAGTACCCAAGGCGATGGCATCTCATTCGATAAAATCCAGGCAGCCGCTGATCTTATGCAGTACAATGCCTCGGACGACACAGGCATGGGCGGCATGGGGACCATCAACGCTTTCTATGTACAAAACGACGGCGATTCCCTGAAATATTCTTTCACTATTGTCGTCATTCCGCTGGTGCGCATTCTCGACATCTCCACGCACGAATGGGTCGGTGACACCACGACCGCGCTGGGCACCGCGGAAATCGAGTCGGTCATTGTTAACGTGTTGCGCCGCGACCTCGATTATCTGAAACTGCTCATCACCGAAGACTCGCTCGAATATCTCTACGTTAAAAAGCTCAGGGAATTCGGTTACAACGACAAGCGGGATGGATACCTTGACTATCTAGACATCACATTATCGCGTCCCTTCACTTTGAAGGAGAAATATGTCTCCGCTATCAAGTTCAAGGCTGAAGTAGACGGATTGCAGGATTCCGTGATATGGAAAACCGAGGACTCCATCACCATCAGCGAAACTGAGACCATTGCACGTAAAATACGGCTCCAGGCGCTCGACATGCCCGGCAGCGTTGAACATACGAAATACCGGCTCTGGCTGCTCCCCAATTCCGTCAACACCAAAGGCGCGTCGCCGCTCGAGACCGGTTTGCTGCCTATTGTCGCCTTTAACAACGACGCTGTCTACGAGGACGGCAATCTTGCCGGCACCCGCTTCCCCATGCTCATCGGCAGCGGCGCCCCTCTATACGCCACGCCCGACAGTCTCATCACCGATTCAGCTCCGCCCGTTATCTGGAATTTCAAGCTCCAGAACCACACCTGCGACCTCGATAACCCGGAAAACACAGCCACGATATTCTTCTCAGAACCTGTACAAACCAGTAGTATCCCCTCCATTGCTTCGTCCGTTATCGCCTTTGCCTTGGTGAATGGCGACAGCACCGACAGTCTTTTCATGAGAACGCTGATTAAAAATGGATATAGGACCACGGTCAACGATGTGGACCATAGCATTGTTTCCTGGGACTACCGCGGCGAGACCGTCAAAACCTTTGCGTATCAGGTCGTCATTGATACGTCCGCAAACAGGTTCTTCAAGGCGAACCTTACCAAAATCCGCTTCTCAATAAATCCCTCCGCTGGCCAGGTACTCGATATGTGGGGCAACAAAGCCATGGCTTCCAACAATCTGGCGGTCACTCTGGTCAACGATGCGGCCTACAACGCGAAAATCTGCAATCTGACCGGAAACACGGTCGTGGACCGCATGACTGCCATGTCACTAAGCTGGACCTCGGTCAAAGGCGATGATGGCAGGTATGTGGATGTGCCGGCATTCCCTTTCTTCGGATTTACGGTGAATCTCGACCTCATTACCAACAGCGGTAACATGAACAATGTGGTCGGCCAATTTACCTTGGGCAACCGGACATACATCATCTGCGATTTCGATACACTCGAGGCCTTTGTCCAGACCGATGTCTCAATCTACGATCTGTTCGGTAACACGGTGGCCACCCCAAAAACAAACAAGCTGCTGCACGGGGATTTCACCATACAAGATATCCGGATCGGTACGGGCATCGACTCCATACAGCCCAAACTCCCGACAATGTCGCTTCAGGAAATCGAGAGATACTACCGGATATACCCGAGCGACAATCGGGGCGATCCTGACACATTGCGTCCCATATACCCGGAAACATTCACTCTTGGCTACGAGTTCCTCAAGGAAACAAGCGGACCCCGTACGATAACATCCTTTAGGCTGCCGGTCTGGAACTGTCTCAATGCAAAAGGCCGTCTTGTGGCGCCCGGCGGTTATATCGCGGTACAATCGATCAGGATAGCCAAGGAACTGACTGAGGCGGTAAAGAAGTTCATTGTAACGAGCGGTGAAAAGCGTGGGACACGGACCTTTGACAATCTTCCGGTCCCCTGATCATCATAGGGCATCTCTCTGCCTGTCGCGATACTGGCTTGGAGTTAGCCCTTTGATTTTCTCAAAAGCGCGTATAAAATCATGCTGATCTGAAAAACCAGCTTTGCGGCCGATCTCAGTGACCGGCGTAACGGTCTTTTCCAGCATGTCCGAAGCCTTTTCTACCCTGATTTCCTGCAAATGCTGTGACATCGACTTGCCTTTCACACGTCTATAGACAATATGCAATCTCTGCCTGCCCAACTGGATCTTGTCCGCGACCGAATTACCATTGAGGCCGCTGTCGCTATAATTATCAAGAAGCAGTTTTTCAGCTTCTTGGACCATCCGTTTCCATGATTCAGGAAATTCAGCCGCCGCATGGCGCTCCTTTTTGTTCCGCCTGATAAGTATGGCAAACAACAGACAAAGGACAAAGGCGGCAAAAACCGCGGCCTTTATTTCCCCGCCCTTTTCATTTGATAGTCCAGAAAGAGCGCCTATGATGTTAATCGCGTAGATCATTGCTTATCATATCGATGAAATAAAGGCGTTGTCATATTTCTGGGTCCCAATATCAGTGACAGGTCCATGGCCAGGAAGCACAACCAGGCGTTCATCAAGCGCGCACAGCCGTTGTAACGAACCGCAAAGCAGGTTAAAAGAACCTCCGGGAAGGTCGTACCTGCCCACGCTTCCCTGAAACAGGACATCACCGGTAACAACCAAATCGTCCGCGACAAGGGAAATGGAACAGTGTGAATGGCCGGGCGTATGCATCACTTTCATTGTTTCGTTTCCAAGGGAAAGAGTATCGCCTTCGTCTATTTTTTTATAGTCTGTGATCAGTTCATTGGGCTCAAACCCCAGCAAAAAACATGAATCGCGATAAAACTCCCGCAATTCTTCAGCGGCCGCGTGCATGCGCACCGGAACGTTGAATTGGCGTGCAAAGAGGGCGGCGGCATGCACATGGTCCGCATGGGAGTGCGTAGCAACGATTGACCGGACTTCCAGACCTTCTGTTTCTATGAATTGCGTCATGCCCCGGCAAACCTGAACAGGATCAACAATGCAGGCGGTTTTTTCCTTGGTATAGAGAACATACGAATTTGTCTCTATAGGGCCAAGCTCGAACATCCTGTATCTCATATCATTAAAATAGTTATCTTTAGTGCGACATGGAAGCCTATACAACGCATAATCTTGCGACTGAATTAAAAAAAATCAGCCTCCAGGGAAATGTAGCGGGTATCCATTCACGGCTTTCCGCCATTGGCGAAATTGATCCCTCCCCGGTTTCCGAAAACGAGGCGCGCAAGGGCATGCGTCCCTTTGTGAAAACAGTGATCAATGCCTTTGTCGAGGCCCTTGGCCCCGAAGGCACTCTGTTTGTTCCTTCCCATTCGAACAACACCGAACTTGACGCCTGGTGGTATTACCACGGGCACAACAAACAAATGCCGCCGAACAACGGCTTTTATCATCCGGAGATAAGCCCGTCAAACGTAGGCGCTTTTACGCAGGGTGTTATTGCGCACAATCAGGGCATCCGGAGCCTCCATCCAACCCATTCAACCGCTGCCATTGGCAAAGAAGCTCGGTATCTGACAAACGGACATGGACCCGATTCTCAGCCCGTAGGCATCCAGAACGCCTTTTCCAAGGCCATTGGTCTAGATGGGACCATCATATTCATTGGCGCTGTGTTCAACTCAAACACCATGTTTCACGCCTATGAGACCCTCTTTTTGCCGGCATTAGCGCCCTATTTCCCGGCAGTCGCCATGGTTGAGCAGCAAGGAGAAAGAAGACTCTTTGCGCAAACATGGCACCCCTCATTACACCGCGAATTTTATGATAACAAACGCGAGGAATCAAAATCCATACGAGCATTGTTCGAATCGGGGCTTATGCACGAATCTTCCCTTGGCAATGCGCCCCTTTTCTATTATAACGCCAAGGAAATGGCCCGCTATTTTCTGGAACGCATGATCAGGGAACCCGACATCCTTTTCTGTACCAATGGCGCCCGTTGCGGAAGAAGAAAAAGCTGCCTCAACATCATTTTCAGTATGAAAAAGCTTTTTGCGAACAAGGATGGTTCGTGGGACACAGAGAAAATCCGGTCCCAGGTCCCGCAAGAAGTACTGCGACTTCTTGAGCCGGGCATGCAAAAAACCGTCTTTTAGGGAACTTTTCCACCCCCTGTCCCGTTTTATATACAAGGAACAACTTTGAACCGGGAATTTGAAGCCATATACGAATCGCTCAAAGATGGTGTATTTACAATGGCTTATCGGTATCTTGGCGACAAGCAGGCAGCTTTCGATGTTTCGCAGGACGTGTTTATCAAGGTCTACGAAAATCTCGGAAAGCTGCCCAAGGGAAACGAGCAAAAGGCCTATATTCTAAGGATGACTATGAACCGATCTATCGACATGCTGCGGAAAATGAAGCCCCTTCAACGCCTCCCCGAAGGCGCTGAAATCGGTGTTGCCGAAAACCGCGACACTGACGAAGCTGATGAGGTCGCGTTCCTTCTGTCAGATCTCAACCCTGACCAAAAGACCGCTATTATATTGAAAGAAATCATTGGCTGCTCGTACGAGGAGATCGCCCGCACCTGCGAAACCGACATCGGTACTGTGCGGTCACGGCTTTCACGGGCAAAAGAGAAAATGAGGGAAACGTATTTGCAAGGGGAACGTCATGGACATTGACAAATCAATTGAAACGCTGCTTTCCGGTCAGGGCATTGTGCATGCGCCCGCTGGCCTGCGGCAAAGCATTGAAGCCGGCCTGCGCCTCCGCAGGCAAAGACGCCGTTTGCTCTCCTATGCTTTGGCCATTGGCGCTATTGCCGCCGCCCTTCTCCTGGTCCTGGTTCCCCCAACATTGCGGGGAGGTCAAATGAGCGACGAACGCATTGCCGCGGTTGGCGAATACATCGATAACCTGTTTCTCGAAGTCACGGACACTGTTACGGCAAACGACACGTCATATTTTCTCTTCAGCACCTCTGGTTCCGAAGAGATAAACCTGTTCGACTACGAAAGCCAGTCAACCCAGCTCATTTCCATGTAATCATTTATCCTAAAAAGGAGGTCATATGCGATTCCTGAAAACACTCCCCTTCGCGGCGCTCGTTGTCGCTGCTCTCGCCCTCTGCTCCCATGCTCAGCCAGGCCCGGGCAAGGGTCCCAATTCTGAAAAATCCATGAAAATGGACCATCGGGCCATGCTCAAGGAGGAAATCGGCCTTTCCGATGATCAGCTGAAAAAACTCGAAGCCATCAAAATTGAAACTGAAAAAACCGCTGAAAAATGCAAATATGACATAAAGACCGAAATGCTTACAGTCCAGGAGATGGCGATCAAAGGCACATTGACTAAGGTGAAGATAAAGGAAAGTCTGGGGAAAACCAGCGACGCAAAGGCGAAAATGCAGGCAGCGCGCCAGCAGGGCCTTCTCAAGGCGGTCGATGTATTCACCGACGACCAGATAAAAATCATGGCCGACAAAAAACTGCTCAATCGCATTTTTGATAATGACCACGAGCAAGGCATGGGTAAAGGCCGCATGGGAAGAGGCGGTCGTGACGAATGCCCCCTGATGAAAAAAGGCGCCGAATGCCCGAAAAAGAAGGGACAATAGACTATGCAATGAGGGCATGCCCTCCTCATGTTTCCGGCATGCCCTTTTTTGTATATTTTTCAACAAATAAAATTCAACCGCACATAGATTTATGAACTACATCTTCGCATTCTTCATCCTGGCATTCTGCACAATGTCCTTTGGCATCACGGAACACGAGGCCGTGCTGATCGCTGTTGACAAAAATCCCAGCCTCAAAATAGAAAAAATAAGCCTGCAAAAGGACAGCCTTCAGTTCCAATCCGTAAAAAGTGACGCAGGCTTCCAGGTGTTGGTCGCCGGGACCAATCTGGTTGAACTCCATCCCGCGACCCAAACATCGTACACCAGCGCCGCGGGAAAGGTCGAAAGCACGGAAAAAACTCTGGAAACGGCAATCACCGGAACAATCTCTCGCCAGATACCGGGAGGCGGTTCCCTGAGTGCGTCACTTTCAGGTAATTCTGATAAAAATTTCGATTCATCGGATGCCGCCTATACTACAACAGCCCGGGTCGCCCTCTCGCAGCCCCTGCTTAAAAATGCCTGGGGAAACAGCAACGTCGATTATGCCATCAAAGTTGGGCGCATCACCCTCTCCCTCTCAGCGGAACAGTTCCGGCAAAAAGTGCTTGATATTGTCTCAAATGTGCGGACCGCCTATTGGGACTGGGTCCTTGCCGCGCAAACCGCGGCCATCCGCTCAACCGAACTTGCATACGCGGCCAACCAGCTCGATATGCAGCGCAACCGCTTCCGCGTGGGCGAAGGCACGGAAATGGACACTCTTTCCGCTGCGCTCGAACACCTTCGCGCCCAGGAAAACCTTATGAATGCCGAATACGAGGAACGCAGTTCCCGCGAATCCCTGCTCCTCGAACTCAACGCAGGTCCCCTGCAACTCCAGACAGCGGAAGAACCTGAAATTAGGTTAGATCCTATTCCCAACACAGACTCCCTGTTCGCCATTGCGCGGGAAAACAGTTCGCAACTTCGCGTGCTCGATCTTACGCAGAATTCGCTCATGCTTCAGTACAAAAAAGAGACCAACAGCCTGCTTCCCGAGGTAAATATTGAGACTGGCCTCAATAATACCACATACGGAACAAGCTTTTTCAAGGATGATAATGCCACATCGGCGCGTGAAAACATCTTTGATCCCTATATAGGCATACGCTTCTCGTACGATGTTCTCGCCCGTAAACGCAGGCATGCACGCGCCTCTGCTTCGCTCTCGCTGGCTTCCAACGATATAGATCGTGAACAGGAGATAAAACAACTACAAATTGATATCCGGAATTTTATCGATGCCTGGCACCAGGATTCGACAAAAATGATCATACGAACCGCTGAGGTCGCAATTGCGGACAAAGGGTATCTGCAGGCCACTGAAGGTTTCAAACTTGGTACCATCGACAACCTTTCCCTCATCAAGGCGAAAAACGACCTGATCACCGCGCGCCTTAACCTGCTTACCTCTCGAATAAACCTAAAAAAACTCGAGATCGCCGTGGACAAGGCAACGGGAAATACGCTTCGGCGGTTCAATATAGCCACGCAGTAAAAAACCAGAAAGGCCTATTCCTATGAATATCCGCGTTTACCTCTTACTCGGCGCGTCACTACTGCTCTCAGCGTGCGGTTCTGATAAAACGCAGGAAAATCTGGTACGTAAGGAGGTTGTATCCCGTGTCGACCTGCGCGACGTCATCGCGCAGACAGGCGAAGTAAATCCTGTTGTTAAAGTTGAACTCAAATCCGAGGCCAGCGGAAAAATTGATACAGTATATGTAAAAGAAGGGGTACGGCTTAAAAAAGGCGAGCGCATCCTGAAAATTGATCCCACCCAATTGATCACCAAGAAACAAAAGCTCGATTTGTCCCTCGAAAAGGCCAGACTCAACGTCACTCTTGCCAAACGTGATTATGATAATGCCCAGGAGCTCTTTAAAACAGGCAGCATTGCCCAAAAAAAGCTCGATGATCTGAAGAACCAGTACGAACTTGCCGAGATCGATGTAAAAGACCTCACCCTCGAATTGGACGATATCCTCTACCAGCTTTCAAAGAGTCTCATTGTCTCCCCAATGGACGGCGTGCTCATTTCCCTTGATGTTGAGGAGGGCGAGATAGCGGTGTCAGCCACGTCGGGCTTTTCGGGCGGCACCACCATCGGGACCGTGGCGGACATTTCCAAGCTCGAAGTCATCACCCAGATCGGTGAAGTTGACTACGCAAAAATCCATCTTGGCCAGCGCGTGCGCATCAGCCTCGAGTCGGACTCCAAGGCGCAGAGCATAGGCACCGTGTCCCTGGTCTCGCTTGCGGCAAAAAAAGAATCGGGCAGCACCATCAGTAATTTCGAAGTGCGCGTTGCCATCGATTCCCTTATCCCCGGCCTTATTCCTGGAGTAAACGTCAATTCTGATTTTATCGCCCTGGAGAAGAAACACGTGCTCGGTGTTCCTTACACCATGGTCGAAAAACAAAAACGCGGCGACAATGATATCTTTTTTGTGCAACGGCCCGCGGGAAGCAAGGTCGCGCTACCACAAGGTTTTGATAAAGGACCTGATCAAGGGCAACAAAAGCCGGGCGGGCGGGCGGGCGGCAGACGCGGCATGGGCGATAAAATGGACAAACGGATGACAAAGGTACGCGAAGAACGTACAGCAGCCATAGCCAAACTCAACCTGGTAAAACAGCGCATCACAATCGGCGAGACCGATTACAAATATTACGAAGTACTCGATGGACTTGCCGAGGGTGACACTGTTGTCAAAATCATTGGCGGAGAATCTACCGAAAGATAGGCGCTATGGACATTGCCACGGTCCTGGAGACAAAAGACCTCTGCAAATCATACTATCTGGGTAACGATGCAATCCAGGTGCTTTTCGATGTCAACCTTTGCGTCCGCAAGGGAGATTTTTCCGCAATCATGGGTCCATCGGGAAGCGGCAAATCCACCCTGCTCAACATCCTGGGTTGCCTCGACACACCCACATCGGGCGAATATCTCCTGAACGGCCTGCCGGTCAAGACCCTGAGCCAGTCGCGTCTTGCCGATATCCGCAACCGGGAAATCGGTTTTGTCTTCCAGAATTTTAACCTGCTGCCAAAACTCGACGTATTCAGCAACGTTGAACTGCCGCTCATTTATGGAAATGTGTCCAAAAAGGAACGTCACGCGCTGGTCGAGGAATCGCTCAAAAGCCTGGGGCTCTGGGAACGCAGGCACCACAGGCCCAACGAAATATCAGGCGGCCAAAAACAGCGCGCGGCCATTGCGCGCGCTCTGGTCAAAAAACCCTGCATCATTCTTGCGGATGAACCCACAGGCAACCTCGATTCCGTTACCACGCACGAGATACTCGAACTGTTCAAGGAATTGAACGCGCGGGGAAACACCATTCTCGTCATAACCCACGAAAGTGAAGTCGCGGGAACAACAAATAAAGTGTTCCATATCAGGGACGGACGCCTGTATCATGACTGACGTGCGAGCGCGTCTCGTAAATTTATTTTTCGTCAACGGCCAGCTCTGCCTTATAGAAGTGTTCAGTAACAAGCTCCGCTCCTTCATCAGTTCATTCGGCATCTTCCTGGGCGTGGCGTCGCTGCTTATTCTGCTCTCTTTTATGCACGCTCTGCGAAAAAACGTCACCGACAGCATTGTGGCCATGGGCGGGCTCGATATTATAACCATTACCAAACTCGCGCCTGAGACAAACGCGGAGGCGCTCGCGTTCAGGCGCTCGCCGGGCCTCAAACTCACCCAGGCAGAGGCATTGCAGCGGGAGATACCAGAGATCACCATGGTACTGCCCGAGGCGTCATCGGGCCATGCCGAGCTTTCAGTACCAGGCAAGGAAGCCCGTGCCAACCCTGTTGCCGTGAGTCTTCCCTACTCGGACGTGTTCAATTACCAGATCGGATCGGGCCGCGCGTTTGTCCAGGACGATTTTGATCAGGCGGCAAAGGTATGCGTCATAGGCAGCCGCATACAAGAGAGACTCTTTCCCGGCGTACCGAACCCGGTGGGCAAATCCCTGCTATTCAACGGCATGTCGTTCAAGGTCGTCGGCCTTATTTACACCGAAGACCGGTGGGACTGGCGCTCGCGTACCATGCTCTATCCCTACCCAACATACGAGCGGTATGTGGGAGGCCAGGACAATGTATTGGGCAGCATCAAAATAAAAGTAAAAACAATCAGCCGTTTGGCCCAAACAAAGGCGGAAATGACCTCACGGCTCATTAGCATGCACCGCGGTGTCGAGGACTTTGATGTTGTGCTCAACGAGGACAAAATCAAGGAAATGGAGGACACGCAGCGCGCGCTGAATATCCTTATCGTGGTGATCGCTGTGCTCTCACTTTTCATCGGCGGG
>Ga0208863_1000285_pt1 | contig 60574 bp, 48 predicted proteins | sample RifOxyD3_FD_184040 | JGI IMG/M metagenome (GOLD analysis project Ga0208863, IMG submission 184040) | Soil microbial communities from Rifle, Colorado - Rifle Oxygen_injection D3 (SPAdes) | ecosystem: Environmental > Terrestrial > Deep subsurface > Rock core/Sediment | place: Rifle, Colorado... | reverse complement strand
GATCCCGCCATATCATGGAACTCCGCGGCCGATCTTCAGGGGACCCGGGAAAACCAGCGTACTATTTAATCGAGCATAAGAAGGGACGCTTCAGCGGTGGGACCGGTGACTTCAAAGGTCCTTCCGTCAACAACTTTGACATAGGGCCTCCCGGCGGGTATTTTTCCGCGGGAAACAAGTTCGAGCCTCATAGTGACCGGATGTTTTACCTTATACGGTTTGATCTTTTTACAGCTTTTGACAGCCAGTGTCGCGTTTTCACGGATCAGCGTATGCGCTTTTTCCTTGGCAAGGAGAATCCCTCCATCCATAGCCAGACCCTTCTTCACTTGGGCCGTGATGACTCCTGGTATAAACCGCCGCGCTTCGCCGCAGGCCTTATCATCGCCGCTGACCAGAATGACTGGCACGTTTTTGTCGCCGGCAATGGCCGCATCAATGGCTATTTCACCGGACTTTTTGCCATTCATCCAGAAATTCTGCCATTCCTTTGAACTCATGGTGTGTTCGAGTATTGCCTTGGGTGTGCCCGCCATGGCATGGTAGCCAAGCAGGATCAGGCCATCGTAGTCCTGCAGACCAGGCATGCGTTCAACACCGGTTTCCCCCTGTACATAGTCAGCGCGAGGATCAAGGTCCTCCCAAATTAAATTGTGTCCATAATAGTGGGCGTCTCTTACCGTGACCTTTTTCGCCCCTCCGCGGAAACACCCTTCAATACAGGCATTCACGTCCCACGTCAGGTATTTCCGGCCGGCGTTAAAGGCGTCCTCGCCGGGACGCGCCTGGTCGGCCCTGCAGATACCGCTTATGCCTTCCATATCAACCATTATAAATATCTTCATACGTTTTCCCTTTCCTGGGTTTATAGTGTTGTGCTTAGCAAAGCGAATACTATTTTCCTCTACTTTCTTAATGAAATATATTTTTCCCAGCTCATATACAGCAAGGAACATGAAGGCACTGCCAGAAAAATGGCTATAAAGACGGACAGCGCAAACGCATCATAATTGCCAAGCAGGGCGGGCTGAACATATATTTAATGCGATGAAATATTTAGACATATATGCGAAAATAAAGGCGGACATCGTCTCGGGTACATTCAATCAAGAGGCCAAGCTGCCGCGTTTTGAAGACATGATGCGCCTATACGGATGCTCCTATAAAACATTACGAAATGCGATCAAGCTCCTGAAACGTGAGGGAATCGTGCACGGCATACCTTCGCAAGGGACCTTTATCAAGGACATAGGGAAATCGCATCTTTATTCAGCGTTCAGTAAAAAAGCGCCCATGCTGGCAATGCTTACCAGTCTGCCATTCGCCTATTCGCCGTACTACGCCGAGATGTACCGTACCCTGGTCAACAAAACCACGGCTGCCGGAGGATACGCGTTTCTCATTCCATGCGGCGGCAAGCCGGTCATTGAAATCATCAGGGAAATCAACGCCCTGAACGTCAATTTTCTTGTCACGGTTGAATTCTATGACAGTTCGCTGCGGCGCGACATGGAAGAATTGGGCATCCCTATTGTCCATATTGACATGCTTGATACTCAGTGCAATAAACCGGTCATAAATCCCAACAACATGCAGGGGGGCGCGCTGGCGCTCAGGAAACTCCACATGCTGGGACATCGGAAAATACTATTTATCAACAATTATCTCCATTCGATACAAGATGAGGACACGGCCGGGACCTACCGTTGGATGGGAACGCTTGAAGAATCCAAGAAAGTGGAAACGCAAAGCCTGAGAAAAGAGGTGCTTCGCGGCCTTACGGACACGGAAAATTCTCCGGAAATAAGGAGCGTAGCCGGGAAATACGCCGATTACACTGGGATCATCTTCGGTACCGGGGTCTATTTCCAGGGGATGAAGCGGTTTTTCCACGAGAACCCGTTCATCAAAACCTTGGGCATGGATTTTGTGCTGTTTTCACTCAACAGGAACACTGAACACGTCAATGGCAAACCTGTGTACTTTTGCCGGTGGGACGGTGAAAAAACCGGAGAACTTGCCTTTGATACGCTCATCGACCACGGCACATGCAGGCCGCGGGTCCAGTTTTTACCGATGTATTTGGAAAAAAGTTTTTAACAAAATAGTAGGACGTCACAAACCGAGCTCGGTCCTGGCTTCAGCGAACATATTCACGGCAAAGTCAAGCTCCTCTTTTGTGTGGGCCGCCGAAACCTGGACGCGGATGCGCGCCTTTCCCTCGGGAACCACTGGATAGAAGAAACCAATGGCATATACCCCTTTATCCAAAAGGCGGGCGGACATTTTTTGGGCGGCAACGGCGTCGCCAAGCATGATAGGGACAATCGGATGTATTCCCGGAGTTATGCTAAAGCCGTTTTCAGCCATTTTTTTCCTGAAATAGAGCGTATTGTCCTCAAGGGTGTCCCGCAGTTTTGTCGATGAGGATATCATGTCCAACGCCTTTAGGGAGGCGCATACAATGGAAGGCGCCACTGTATTGGAAAAAAGATACGGCCTGGATCTTTGGCGCAACAGACGGACGATCTCTTGTCTGCCGCTTACGTATCCGCCAGAGGCTCCACCCAACGCCTTGCCGAGTGTCCCGGTGATTACGTCGATTTTTCCCAGCACATCGCACAGTTCATGCGTGCCTCTTCCGTTCTTTCCCAGAAACCCCACGGCATGCGAATCATCGACCATGACCAGGGCCTTATATTTCTCCGCAAGCCTGGTGATTTCCTGAAGGTGCGCAATAGCGCCGTCCATCGAGAAAACACCGTCGGTCGCGATCAAACGCCTCCGGCAACCCTGTGTTTCCTTGAGTTTTTCCTCAAGGTCTCCCATATTGGAGTTCGCATACCGCAATCGTTTTGCCTTGCAAAGCCGTATGCCATCAATGATGCTTGCGTGATTGAGTTCATCGCTGATCACCGCGTCTTCTTCAGACAGAATGGTCTCGAAAAGCCCCCCGTTTGCATCGAAACACGACGTATATAAAATCGTGTCTTCAGTGCCAAGGAACCGGGAAATTTTCTCTTCAAGCTTTTTATGTATCTCCTGGGTGCCGCAGATAAACCTGACCGACGAAAGCCCATACCCCCAGTTTTCCAGCCCCGCTTTTGCCGCGGCAATGATTTCCGGATGGTTGGCAAGGCCCAGATAATTATTCGCGCACATATTAAGGACCCTTTTGCCGTTCATTACTTGGACATTCGCCTGCTGCGGACTGGTCAAGATCCTCTCTGTCTTCAATAGGCCGCGCGCCTCTATCTCTTGAAGTTCGGCATGTAGGGAAACCCTGGTCTGTTCATTCATAGACACCACCCGCGTTATTCAGTCCAATTAAGAATGACTTTACCCGACTTGCCGGAAGCCATTACTTCAAAACCTTCTTGGAAAGACTGATACCTAAACCTGTGTGTGATGACCGGTGAAATATCGAGTCCTGACTGGATCATGCTGGTCATTTTATACCAGGTCTCGTACATTTCCCGTCCGTAAATGCCTTTGATTACCAGTCCATTGAAGACCACTGTGTCCCAATCAACGGCAGTGCCGGGCTTCTGTATGCCAAGGAGCGCGATTTTCCCTCCATGGCACATGGCGCCAACCATGGTCCTGAACGCATCCGGGTTTCCCGACATCTCAAGCCCTATATCAAAACCCTCCTTCATTCCCAGCTCTTTCATCACATCGTTGATAGGCTCTTTCGCACTATTGACCGTCCTTGTAGCCCCCATTCTGGCTGCGATTTCAAGCCTGTATGGATTGACATCCGTAATGACAATGTACCGCGCGCCCGCATGTTTGGCAATGGCCGCTGCCATGATGCCAATAGGCCCGGCCCCGGTAATCAACACGTCTTCACCAAGCAAATCAAAGGACAACGCGGTATGCGTGGCATTGCCTAAAGGGTCAAAGCACGATATCACATCCAAGGAAATATTCGGGTCGCAGTACCATACATTGGTTACCGGGATGCATAAATACTCGGCAAAAGCGCCGTGCCGGTTGACCCCGACGCCGCTGGTGTTCATGCAGAGATGCCGCCTTCCTGCAAGACAGTTCCTGCACCGTCCGCATACCAGATGTCCTTCACCGCTTACAATGTCCCCTTTTTTAAAGTCGTGGACATTGCTGCCGACCTGTTCAATTGTCCCGACATATTCATGGCCAATGACCATTGGGACCGGTATGGTCTTTTGAGCCCACTCATCCCAATTATAGATATGAATATCTGTCCCGCATATAGCGGTCTTATGTATTTTTATCAACACATCGTTGCACCCGGTTTCGGGGATTGGCACGTCCTGGAGCCAAAGGCCTTTTTTCGCTTCCCGTTTAACAAGGGCTTTCATCTTTTTCATGTGATTTCCATAATCCTTTCTTTAAGCAGGCGCATTTCTTGACCGCTGGTGCGCGGAAAAATGATCGCTATCAATCTTCTTTTCTCAACCAGGCCTCGGCCCCTTCCCAATACTTGGCCGACTCAAGCGATTCTTCGTCAAACTGCCAGTACTGGGTCATCATACGTTCTTTAATCCGCGGGCTCTTTCCTTTTTCTGATACATAGCGTTTCAGTTCATCAGAGGGCATGCGCGTCTTGGGCTTCCATGATTTTGAGGTGACGCACTGTACCAATGATTCAAACATGCCGCATGTTTCAGGAACAGTACCGTTAAGCCCGGTAAAGTTAAATGCGCACATCATGAGCCTCCCCCTGCCAACCGCAAGGTCGAAAAGATAGGCGAACTTACGCATTGTCCAGCCGGGCATCAGCTCGCGCAGATTGAACTTCAGCGGGTCGTATCTGTCACGCGACGCTTTGTCATTTCCCTGTATAATGGGATCCACGGCTTCGGGAAAACCATCAAGGGACATTTTATCGCAATCTTCTATCAGGTGATAAAACTGGAAATCAATGAGACCGCTGTTTGGGAATCCGGCTATTGCCGGGTGCTTGCGTATGAAGCCTCCCAGGTTATGTCCCCTGTCCCAAATGACGGGTTTAAACCTGTCCCATGTTGAAGGCATGTAAAACTTTTCGCGCTTTGCCGCGCGGTCCCGCGTTTCAGGCACCCGGTATAGCATCAGGACATCTCCGCCTTTTTCCAGATGGGAAAAAACATGCTCCGTGAATCTGTCGACAATCATGAGTTTTTGGGGCCGTGATAGATTACTATCAATAGCAAGCAGCGGATACCGGTGGGAAAGGGAAATGTCCCGTAGTGAAACCGTAGCTTTTTTAAGCGCAAGGGTTTCCGGACGGTTGGGGAAAACCCACAAATTCCAGGAATTGTCAGCCAGATTTTTGCCATCAGCGTTGAGGCTGATAACGAGTTCAAGCGACAAGGCGTTCCCACACTCGGGCAGCCGTACTTCAATGGTGCACAGTTTCCGTTTTCCCTTTTCAATATCGAGCTTTTCCAGAACGCCGGAAATCCGCACAGCCGCATTGCCGCATGATCGCAGCGTCCAGCTGATGTCCGCGGTTTTCGCAAGCCCGTCCGCCCAGGTGGAAAGCCACACAGGAACCCTTATTTTTTCCTTTTCAAAAAAAGTCCTGCGCGGAAGATCGGCGATAAGCACCGAATCACCATTCAATCTCTGGTATTGGTCTTTGTCCACGCCGGTTTTAAAATCATCAAAACAATCGATCAGGCCGTTTTTATTCTCATACCGTTCAGTATCGGACAATTGGAGGAAATGGAACCCTGAGAGCACCGGACTTTTACGTATGCTTTCAAAGACCTGCTTGTGCCAGATAAACTGGAAATGATACGCTGATTTCAGCATCAGCGGATAATCTTTCTCAAGGCCTTTTAATGCGCGCAGTTTCATTAATTCGCCGATCCACCATGGCTTTTCAACGGCCGCTGCGGAGAATTTCCGATCAAGCTCGTCAATATCAGGCAGGGCGGCGTAATGACCCACTTCGTGTCCCAGCACGGGAAACTTTACCCGTATCTCACGTTTTGTCGTGGCCCCGGGCTTTCCGGTCTCCATGGGACGCTCCTGTATGGACCCGAATTCCGCCCAGTTTTCAGTAAGGTCGAACATGTCGGCGTGTTTGGCGAACGGAACAAAATACCCCATATGCTGTACATCAAGATCGCTCTCGGTCCGGTCGAATTCGCCATAGGCGCAGGTGGCAAGGAAAAACCGGGTGGAATCAAGCGCGCGCAATTGCTGTTCGCGCTCTTTGACCTCCTTGTTGCGGCCTGGGGAATGGATCTCGTTTCCAAGGCAATAGACCATGAGTGAGGCATGGTTGCGGATGCGCTTGATGGTGTTTTCCCAATGGACCGGATCGACAAGCGGCAATATCCCTTTTTTCAGGTCCATGTCCTCGAGGTGGCGTTCTTTCTGGTATTTACCGTAATATTTCCTGATTTCAACATGAATAAGGAAACCCAGTTCATCCGCAGCCTCGAAACATTCCCGCGAAGGCACCTTGGAATGGAACCTCACGAAATTGAAGCCAAAGACCTTTGCCATCCTGATGTTTTTTTCGAAATATTCACGTTCCGAAAGACCAAGCAGGTTGGGATGGTCGTGCGCTTCCCTGCCCCGGATAAAGCCCCTGATATAAAATGGTTCATTATTCAAATAAATCCGCCGGTTCGCGATATGGAATTTGCGCATCCCGAATTTCTGTTCAACTTCAACCTTCTTATCATGTACCTGAAGCTCGAGGCGCAGAGAATAGAGAAACGGGTTGTTCGGCGTCCACGGAGTAACGTTTTCAATGGCGACTGTAAATCGCACAAGACCGTTCAGCTCCGGTATTTTTCCCGCCTGTACGCGGACCCCGCGGGCCGTCACAGACCATGCGCCGTCAGCCAGCCCTGCTGGCGCTGAAAACGACACCACGGCCCTACTATTATCAAAATCCGGGACTATGAAAAGGTCGGGAACCGTATCCTCAAAGTTGTTTTTCATTCTTGGCGCCTCCATAAAAAATTGTCTGGTGCATTAGAACAAAACTAATGACCACGTAATAAATAATTTAAATACACTGGTTGAACAAAATAATCATCATTATTTTAGTAAAATAGGTCTAATAATGCCCCTATTCAGGGGATATAGGCATGCATACTCCTTGCCGGATTTCCAAACCCTTATTTTATCAAACACATCTTTTTACTTGAAACTCGTGTGCCCATAACCGCTGTTATTATGAAAAGGCCTGCAGGCAGGCGCGAACAATCCACAATTGCTGTTTCAGCCGCCGTCTCTGGAAAGACCATGACCAGCGAACCCTTCAAGTCATAAATTCTAATGGCAGCCTTGCCTGTTTTGCCGGTGAAATGTATCACAGCGTGCGCATTGAATGGATTTGGATGAATAGCAAAATCAAATATGGTCGATTGATATGCATGCGGGACCCTATGATTAATGGAAGAGTATCCACAACCATCTGCGCCGAATTCGTCCGCACCTATGTCCGGGTGCTCGTCCCGTAGGCAACCATCAATGTCTTCAGTGGCCTCAGGGAACACCAGGCCCGCATCCCGTACGGCTTCCGCTTGCGAAGTAAGATGAAGGTTTCCAGTAGATACGTCACTAAACCACGATACCGCGGTATTGTGTATATTATGCGAGGTGTCGGGAAAACCACCGCTATTGACGGATACGTTTCCCGTCATAATATTGTTTTTAATCTCAACGCTGGCGCTGTTCTCAAGGTATATGGCGTCAGTATACGGCTGGCCTGAAATTCGGGAAGTATAAATAGTATTATTATAAATTTTTACCCGGTTTGCGTCGCATATTTCCATGGTCCTTCCCACGCCGGCTACAACGAAATTATTGCGTATGATCCCGTCATTCACATGAAAGCTCGTGGCGTTCTGCGGATTGCCAAAGGCTATGCTCCGGTCGCAATTAACGATGATGTTGTTCTCTACAATGACATTGCTGCTATGGTTCCATATGAAAATGGCGGCACGGCCCCCTCCTGTGGTACCGCGAATGCTTTCAAAAACATTGTTCCTGAACACCCATGTTCCCAATCCCATGCAATCAATGGCTGCAATATAATCCCCATTCATGTAATAACCGGCCGGGTGCACTGTATCGCATGCAAAGTAGCAGTATTTTACCTCTCCTTCAAAGGCCCGCTCAGTATCCAACGCGCCTCCTGAGACCTTGATTGCCCGTTCACCGATGTTATAAAAATGCACATTATAAATACATAGGTTGCGCTGTTCCCACGTAGGAGAGACACTAATACCGTTGAATCCAGCGTCCTCAAAGGTAACATGCGCAAGTGTAATTTTGGAACAATCCCTGAATCCAAACAGATGCTTGCAGGAATCCTCATCGCGCGTATCAAACCCAATCCCCCGGAACCGCACATCCAGGGGGTTTCCCGTGAGACCGCGGATGACCACATTGACGGCCCCGGAATCAACAATAAGCGCGCTATTTACCGAGCTTGTTCGAATCTGATAGGTGCCAGGGCTGATATATAGTACATACTTTCTGTCTTTGAAATCTTGTATCCGGTGGAATTTTGAGTATAAATCGTCGACATCGCCGGCTTTTACCGTATCGCGCACCACATCTCCGGTCATTGTATCGGGGAATACGGGGATGCCCCAGAAAGGAGCAATGGCCGCGCCACCAAAGGTTACAAAAAGACCGGTAATCAGCACCGCGGATATCATTAAGAATTTATGTGTCATATAAAAACCTCTTTCACGTATCTATTTTAACAGTATTGCCCGTTTTATCAGCTTTTGGCTTCCAGCAGCCACCTTGGCAATGTACATTCCAGACGGAAGGCTATTCGCGTTCCATACAATACCCTCGCCAAACCGCGAACCACTGGCCAAAAGCCGCTCCACGATATTTCCGGCAATGCCATAAATCACTAATTCGCATTTTTCCCAAGGGGCAATGCCGCTGATCGTGACAATGGTATGCGGATTGAATGGGTTCGGCGTTATGTTCATATCCAAAAGACCTGTTTCTCCATGCCGCATCGTATGTGTTCCGGACAGGGGAGCAAACTCATATGCTCCGGCAGAGGTTGATGCAGGCCGCAGCTTACCCAGTATGTCATCCAATACCTGTTCGAGACGGGCAACCGTATGGTTTTGCGACAGATTAAAATCATATGCGGCTGCATTGATGAACCAGCCGCTGTCCTGCGCCTGGATATTATTCAAAAAACTTGGGCAACTTGTGAGGCCACCGCTCAAATACAGGTTATTTTCGATGGGAAGACTGTTATGATAAGGAAGGACCACGACGCTGTCCTGCGCATCGAGCTCCAATGTTCCAAATGCGGCCGGTTCAGACTGCACAGGGTTCCATATGGTGTTATGGTAGGCGCCGCCTGTCCGGAGACTGTCGCCGAATTCAATTGCATAGTGATACAGATAGTTCGTGTCCGGATCGTCGGAAACAATGACATTGTTCACAACCCACATGCTATCGCCGCCAAATCCCTCTATGGCAAGCCGTATGGGCTTGTTGTTGTTCACCAGCAGGTTTCTTTCCACGCGCACGTTAAAGGAGCTGTCCCACAGCAAAATGCCGCCCGAGTGGCCGAATAGCTTGGTCCGTTTTGAATTCCGTATGTTCAGAAAATAATTGTCGCGAATAATCCAATTATTTCCCCGGTGGACATCAATACCCTGCGTTTCGTACACATTTTCCTCAAACAGTCCGTAGGCATATTCAAGCTTTGAACATTCGAGGATCCCGTCCATGCTGCTGATGGGCTGTCCTCCGACTTTAATCATCTGACTGCCGCAATCACGAAGATATAGATTGTGGAAACGGATGTCTTTGGGATACCACCCTACTCTGCCATCCACCTTCAGCATTTTTCCGGGAAAATTGATCATGGACAGATCAGCCACGACAACATGTTCAACATTATAAAATTGGAAGGTCTGGTAAATTCCGCAACTGCTCGATCCGCCGTATTCCGTTGATTTCCAGAAATCCGAATCAATGGCAGGGTCTGCGCCAGCCAAAACCACGTCATCCCTGTTTCCTGTTTCCCCCCGAATGGTCAAGCAGGTCCGTGCGCCTGTCGTGCTGTTCGGCCCTATGGTCACCTGCCTGCAGCCTACGATGTATGGTTCCGGACTTGCCTTGATAATATAGGTCCTGTTGTCATATGATCCCACAACATTCAGAAAGGTTGCAAAGCTTATCGTATCTCCGTTGCCGTTATGAGAAACCCAGACAATTGTGTTGCCAGGGCAGCCGGGATGGCTCAAGACATTTTCCGTGTGCCATTGTGCGCAGTTACAGGTATCCGGTGGCCACACAACATCAGGATAAGATAAAGAAACCAGAAGGAATAAAAGAACTCCCATTTCAATCCCCCTTTGCTAAACCGCCAACTTCTGTCCTTCTCAAAACAATGCCAAAAACAACCAGATTTTCCGTAATTTAAGATAGCCCCTTTGCTTTCTCGATTTCAAGTTTGATTTTTAACTTTGGGTGGCATTTTATAGATTTAGGTTCCTTTCCAAAAGCCGTGCCGCTATTTTTCGCAGGTCTTCAATTTTATTTGTTTATTCTTTTAACCCATTCTGAAGCGCTTAGTTTTGAGAACAGATTGTGATGGCCAATGTCCATGCAAATGCCCAGAAATGGTCACCACGTAAGCAAATCATTAATTCCATTTGGATCCCTTCTTTGTTTCTTTATTGTGCCAAAATATCTTCCCATATCGCGCAATCAGCCATAAGACCATCGGCCAGAAAATGGTATTTCGAATATCATGTACACTTGCCCACCATCGCCAAAACCCCAGGCTTGTTACGTCGTCGTACATATCAACAATTTCCCCGAGAAGCGACAGAGCAATAACCGCAAGCAAAGGGAACCACGACCGCAATGGTTTGCGAAAGGCCATAGCGACCCCAAGAAATGCAATCAGGCCAACATATATATGCAGTGCGTCTCTCGACAACCCAACCGTTGAGACAATCCAGAGTTTTATGGCTTGCGCTGTAGAGGCATGGAATGTATTAACCACGTGTCGCCTTTTTACAGTCCTTTCTTGGGAAGATTTTCATGCATTACTTTGCCCATGCTTATACATTCGTTTTTAGTATAGCCATTGGCAACATAAAACCCCAAAACCTTTTTATTGGCTTGAATCACCTGAAGATTGATTTTAACGCAACCCAGGCCCGCTAATGCCAATTCAGCATGTTTGAGCAATGCAGCGCCAACCCCCTGTTTCTGCATAACAGGCAATACCGCAAGCGAATAAATCCACCCTCTATGGCCGTCGTACCCAGCCATGACAGTACCGATGACCGTATCGCCCTGCAGCGCCACAAAGAACAGGCCATCGGCAACCTGGATCTTTTTATCGATCGCAATGCCCGGGGCATTGTAAGCAGTTGTATAGTTGAAAACATTCTGCCACAAGCAGATCACCTGATCCCTGTGTCTCAGATTATCGTAGGCGATTATATTGATTTGTTTCATTTTCACTTGTAATCCTTTTTGCAATAGGTTAATATAAATTTATCCAATACACGGAATTAAACAGGGAAAAGAGTGTGTTTATCGCCCGAGGCGATAATAGCTGCAACGGACGACAGAAATACGAAGAGTGGTTATTGTAGCCATTTGACAGGAATAATATACATTAATTGGTGCTGGATGTCAAAACGAACTAAGCGTTTATCTCCATTTTGTCCCTGGTGCCTTTTTCCCCTTTGGGCACACTGCCGCGCAGATCCCGCACAGACTTACCTTTTCATTCATATGCTTCAGAGACAACTCCCTCGCTGTATCACGGCATTTAAAAGCATCATAGAAAAGGTCGCGGTCTGTCTGGATGTTCCACTCCCTGCCGTTTGCCGCCTGAGCCGGACATTTGGTAACACAAATGGTACAGTCCCCGCATTTGCAGGACTCAATGAACACACCTGTTTCAAATAGCTTCTCCTGCACAAGAATAGTCGCAAGCCTGACCCTGGGCCCAAATTTCTCTGTAACAAGCAGGGCGGTCTTGCCTATCCAGCCAAGACCAGCACGCGTTGCAGCCATTTTATGCGAAAACGGCGTGCGCAGGTTTTCAAAATATGACGCATCGAGCTCTGAATCCTGCCAGGTCGGTTTTATGGGCTGGTTCTTAATATTCGCACGATCAAAGGATGCGGAGACAGAGTTAATTACTTGGCTTAATTCCGCGTTGATGGTGCGATAATGGTCCAGATATGTCCTGTTGGGACCCTGTTTGATTGCATCGATAATGACATCATCGAGCTTACGGGCAAAAACCAACGCATACTGGTATTCCCGATAGGGCTCGGAAAGAAGACCTTCCACGTCCGCAAAACCCGTTGCATACAGGTCGGGAAAAGGAAGGGCTGATGCAATGAGTGATTGAATGTCCATGGATAAAACCAGGCCTATAAATTTCTCGGCAATCTGAGGTCCTTGCCCCGTACTGGCTCGGTCATTTCTATTCCCGTGTCATAATCAAGCTGCCGGGGTTCGTATTCCTCGTTCTCCCGCTGACGGGTCATACCAGTATATTCCCAGGTGGGTTTGGATGCGTCAGTACGCCACGGTCGGCGTTCCCAGTAATATCCCCGAAATGGATCACGGGTATCATTCATCCATTTCAGGAGCCGGTCGTGGAGCCGATTGCGTTCGGCAATGCATCCAGGCGCAAGAATAAGGTTCTTCATCTCATGCGGGTCATTTTCAATATCGTAGAGTTCATCGCTTGTCAGCAGGTTGACCACCAGTTTGTATTTGCCGTCAAAGGTCGCGCGTATGGGTTGGAAACCACCATAGCCGTCGTGGTCAGTCTCGTACCTGCCATATTCCATGAATATTGCATCGTTCACGCGTACCTTTGGATCGGCAAATGCAGCAAGGGCTGATACGCCGTCAAATGCCTTGGACACAGGCAAACCAGCGGCAGCCATGATTGTTGGCGCAAGATCAATGTGTGAAAAAGGCTGGGACGTGGCTGCGCTGCCTGGGGTGACACCGGGCCAGGAGACAATAAAGGGAATACGCGTGACCTCGTCGTACATGGCAGGCCCTTTGTTTGTTATATGGTGCGCGCCAAAGGCATCGCCGTGATCGCTGGTGTAAATGACCAGGGCGTCGGGCGTATGAGTCCAGATGGCATTGAGCACGCGTCCAATCTCACTGTCAACAAAGGAATTGCTGTTCAGATGGCCATCCTGCACAAAGGTCTTGGGATTCTTTTCTCCAAGCCGCTTGCCCGCCCATATACGATGATGCTCGGGTTTGTCAGCAAGGGAATCAGCGACATTCTCTGTTGCGGGAAAGGTATAATCGTCGTACATATGGTTGTACGGCTCAGGACACAGAAAAGGCTGGTGGGGTTCGTCGTACGATACGGTGAGAATAAAATCTTCTTTTCTGTGCTTTTCGAGAAAATCAATTGCCCGGTTGGATACGCGATGGCCAAAGGTAAATTCAGCGGTCATTCCCGGCTCGTGCGAGGTTTCGTAAATGCGGGACTTCACCCTTTCAGCCGGCGTAAGCTCTTCGATGTAGTTACGCATGTCGTACCAATAGACAGGGTCCCAGCCGTCGGGACATTTTCCAAGCCCGAAATAGTCGCTGCCATCAAGGTGCCATTTACCAATGTACGCGGTATGAAACCCATGGTCTTTCAAACGGCGGCCAATAGTTTGCACATTGTCGCCCAATCCTTGGTTGTTGGCCCATACACCATTAAAGTGCGGCCAGGTGCCCGTGAAAATGGCTGAGCGCGCAGGACCGCATACGGGCTGGCAGGTATAGGCGCGGTCAAAACGCACACCCTTTGCGGCCAGCGTATCGAGAGAGGGTGTCTTCATGTCCGGATTGCCATAGCATCCCACCATGTCCCATCGCTGGGTGTCAGTCATGATCAGGACAATACGGTTGGCTTTTTTCATGGTTTCTCCAGGTTGAGTAACAGATGCAGGAATAAAATACGTTTTTGAAAGAAACCGTTTAAATGGAAAACCGTGTGCTGGCGGCTGTTGCATTAACGCGGATAGTCTTAGAGCCTGTTTGAAAAGTCCTTCCTAGCGTCGCCCGGCTGCGAACGGCCGTCTGCTGCGTTGCGCTCCCTCACCGTATCGCAGAAAGGATACGCTTCGGTCGCGCGCCTTGCATCCGTCCATTCTCGCACGGGCTTTGGCCGACGGCCGGACTTCTCAAACAGGCTCTTATCGTGTTCCCGAACGGTCCAGGATATCACCGGCACGTATGCGCTTCTCAAACCAGTCGGCCATGTCCTGATCTTGTGCGCCAGCTTTAATCTTCAAATTCCCATTTTTGTCCAATTGGTTATATACCTGCCGAGACCATCCAAACGCCGTCTCCAAGTCTTTTTGCCTCAGCGGTGTCCGTTCGTTTGAACCGCCGGCTTTACTGTATATATTGAACCATGCGTCCCCGCCGCCAATATAAACGGCACAGGGAAACGACAACCCGGGCATCATGGTCAGGTCAGCGTATTTACCAACCCCGTATGCCCATGTGGCCTGGTGCCACTGTTCTGTTCTGGGCCGTCCATAGGCCATGTGCCTGAAATTCCTGTGGCCCGTGGGCTTGTGCATCCAGGAATAGAGCTGTTGCTTTGTCCCTGCCATTGAAACGCGGTCGTCCATCATGGCCGTGATAAGCGCGGCCATGCCGCCGATGTCCTCGCCAACAACGCCGATCTTCGCGGTATCGCACCAGTAAGGTACCAGGTGCAGATAATCAACCAAACGTTTGATATCGTAATACATGAGCCCCAGCGTGGGCGCGCCAAACGCCCGGACCCACTGGTTGCTGACAAAATCAGGGGCAATGAACTGGCCAGCCTTTGATGCATGGTTTATGCGGTTATCGCCCGTGCCCCTGAACGTGGCGCTGACCACGGCATATCCTTTGGTCTCAAGCGCTTTTTTCATTCCCTGAAGGCCCTGGCTGCCTTCGGGTGATACCAGTATAAAAACAGGCACACGGATCCCGTTTTCCCGGGGAACATTGGAAACCGTAAAATCAAGTGTACAACTTGAGTCAATACGGATTGCGTTTGCCGTAGGATCAAAAGTGACGGCCTTTGAGGGCAGACCCCTGAAGGCATCGGCTGCAATGCCTGCACGCGTACGGGTGAGAAGCGTGTCCAGGGCGTTACGGGTCATTGGGGGTGATATGCCGGAAAGCCACATGCGCCCAAGTCTGTATTGCAGCCAGGCCGCGTTGTTCTCATACGGATCAGCAAGCCACCCAAACGCCCCTTCATGGACCAATGCCCGGCCGCTGATATCGCCGATATCTTCCGGCTCCTTGTCAATTGGCGTCGCGCAGCCTGTCGGAGCTCCGTCATTCCCTTTAAAGTGCACATTGAAAAATTTCAGGGCAATGACCTGTTTGGCCTGGTCATAATTGTGCTTTCCAATGTTCGCGAACCTGCAATGGGTCTTTGCCTTTCCAGCTCCGTACAGGTCCCAGATTGGAGCTATTCTGGAATCCCAGTCCCGCGCATCCATTGCTTCCCTGTATCCAAAGGGTTCAATGGCCTCGGCAATCATGCAGTATGGCCTAGGCGCATTCATGGCCATGTACTGCCATTGGTCGCCATACAATCCAACAAAGGGAAGTATATCGCATGCAGGCATGGGCCGTTCCCGGATAATGCTCATGCCCTGCATGGAACCGCACACGGGAACGCTGGCTTTGATGCGCGTGTCAATGGCGCTGAACCAGAACGTCGCTGTGCCGCCGCCCGAGCACCCAGTGGCGCCTATCTTTGATGTGTCTATGTCTGGTCTTCTATAGAGATAATCAACCCCCCGCATAAGACTGCGCAGCTGCATCTGCGCCACGCCAAAGCCGAATGGCTCGCACAACTGGCCATAGTGGCCGTCGTGATTTCCCGGATGACAGTCGCATTCCGTGGAATACCCCATGTCGAAAAAAAGAACAACATACCCCTCTTTTACCATTGCGCGGGCCGCCCATGATTCCGTCTCTGTGGGCGAGTTTTTTCCCTGGGTCTCGTGGCCGGAATGAAAAATTATAGCGGAAAACGTGGGGCCGCCCAAGGCTGGCAGATAGAGAAGGGCGGTCGCGAAATATCCCGCGACAATGGGAATCGCAACTGGCCGGACAGAATACGTCCCGTGATCAACAACCGCTCCCTCGCGGACACCGGACAATGGATCTGATTTTTCAAGAGAAAGTGCGCTTGCCATGCCAGACCGTATCTGGTCCTGAATGGAATCCCATGCAGCGCTTGTGGCAGGCGTTTTGTCCGCGTGCGGCGGCAGCTGACAACCTGCCCATGCGCTGTACCAGTTGTTGAATGATGCGCACGACCCGGATTTTGCGTATATAGCAGGGCAGACCGCGATTAAAAATACAAAAAAATGACCCACGGATTTCATACGCATAAGGTTTTCGATAAAAATCCTGACTGTATGGCCAGGGGAAGATCGGTTTTAAAGGCTTCAACATACTGGCATCGGGTGTTTCGCGCCCTCAAAGCATTTCTTTCAATGACCTTGTCTACGCGTGTTTCATCAGGGTTTTGGGATTTGTGGGCCCTGATAAGCACCTTTTTCTTATCGATGACGCTTGTGATATCAACAAGGAGGTCTGGCTCGAATTGTCCCATTTGCGCAGCGTCATTCTCGCCCATGTACAGTTCAACGTCCTTGGAAATACCGGAAAGGTGGATCGCCTTGGCCGCGATAGCATAGGCCGCCACATGGTCCGGATGCTTGTTTATTGGCCAAAGGGTGAAAACCGCAACAGGACCCAACCGCCGTAATGCGGCCGCAACAATGGCGCACACATCTTGGTGCGCAAAAAGTTCGCCATCTATTTCGCCCAGAAATGTCAGATGCGCGTTCAACTTTTTACATGCCGCCATCTCTTCCTTTTCACGGATGGCCGCAGCTTCATCATGCGTTTTCCCTTTGATTCCCCGTTCCCCTTTGGTCGCGCATAAAACATGAATTTCATGGGTTTTCCCCAGCAAACACGCTGTTCCGCCCATTGCATGGGCGACATCGTCCGGATGGGCAACGATAAAGACAACCGTGCCGCGTTTCTTTGCCTTTTTCATAAATGCGCATCCTCCCGCTTTGATACCATAGTCTAGTTTTCTATTCAGGCTCCTATCCGCACCATGGCGAATGCCAGAAATATAATAATAATCACTCCGGCAACTCCCGCCAGGAATCCCCACACATCGACCTTGTCGATCCTGCCAAATTCGAGGTTTGTACCCGGGAACATCTTGGCCTTCTCCAATATTTCAGGACTTTCAGCGGCCAGCGCCACGTTGCGTGTGTCTTCTTCCTTGTCCGGCGATACAGGCGTCCGTAGCTTGGCATAGAACTGGTTCAGGACACGGTTGTCCTGCTTTTGCGTCACCAGGCACATGACGAACAGCAATAACAACGGAAGAACCATGCGGATGAACAACCGCACACTCTCGAGTTCCTGCGGCCGCAGCGCGTCGAGCCGCACCCCTGCCTTATACAACAGGAACAGGTCAAAATAAAAGAGCCCCTTTCCTGTCAACTTTTCTGTTTCGCGGTCCTTTTTCAGGCCTTGGGAGAAAAACAGGGCAGTGCCCCCTGATTTGAACGTTTTTTCAATCGTGTTGCCCACGCTGATTGCCGCGGGCCTCTCTCCCACTGCCCTGCCTTCTGTGTTGAGAAAATCCCACTCGGAAATCTGTCGCGCCCGGATATTGACATCCGCCTCTTTGGCGGCCATTGCAACGACTTCCACCTTTTCCCGTGTGGCCTGGGTGCAGGCAATGCGCACACCAGGGACAATGACGGGTATGCACAGAGGCAGGACAAAAAACAGGATGGTTGCAACAAGCACTGTGGCCATTGTACCGATCCTATTGGCCTTTCTCCAGAACATGCCCAGCCAAAATGGCGCGGCAAACACAATGGGTAATTCCCAACTGAGTTTGAGTTGGTCAAACACATCGTTATACGCGACGGCTATAAGCGTTCCGCCCGCCACTACAAGCCCGCCCACGATCCTTCCTGCCGTGACATAGTGGCCATCGTGACGGTCTGGGACAAGCGGCCGGTACATATTGTTGACAAATAGCGCTGAGGCGGAGATCATGTACGCCTGAGCCGAGGACATAAGCGCGGCAAGCAGGGATGCGATCATAAACCCCACGAGGCCCAGACCCAGGCCTCCCAAAAGCTCATGGGTCGCATAGCCCCATACCAGGTCCGGGTCTGATATTTCGCGCGCAAAAAGCGCAAGAATAACCAGTCCGGTCATGCCCCAAAAGAGCGTGACAACCCGTTTTATAAAATTTCCAGCCAGCCCGCCTATTCGGGCCGAGAGTTCATTCTTGGCCGATCCGCTCATGGTCATGCGTTGCGGCTGCACCACAATGCCATACAGGTTCAGGAGGCTGATAGCAACTACATAATACCAGGTGAACTCGCTTGCCAGGGGCGACCCCAGCAGACTGAAATAAAAATCATTGACCTTGGCGTGCAAACCCTCGAATCCGCCCAACCGGTACAGTCCAAAGGGCAGCATAATGACCGAGAGCAGTATTATGAATATGCCTTGCACCACGTCAGCGTAAAACGACGCCACCAAGCCGCCCGCAACAGCGCAGGCAATAATGACCACAGCGACAGTTATGATGGTTATTTTTGGGTTGAGGTGCGAAAAATTGGCATTTGGTTTCAAAGCTTCCAATTCCTTCAACCGTTCTTTTTGCCCGCTGTTCAGCGACTGATAATCAGCGGCCTGGAGCGCCTTGAGCTCGTAGAACATGCCCTGCTCCGCGACCATTGCCGGGGTCATGTCTGATTTGTCAATGGGAGTGAGGGCGATCAGCGTTTTATTCAGGGCCGTGAAACCAATAGAAATGTATGCCATGAAAAAAATGATGCCGAAGATCGCATAAAAACCCGCCAGGGATTTGCTCTGAAAACGCTCCTCCCAGAAATCGGCAAGGGTCAGCATGCGCATGCGCCTGTACCAGGGATAAATGATCCAGTTGAACGGAGTGGTAAAAAGCCAGTTTAGGACTGTCCAGATACCAGAAATGCCGTCACGAAAGGTGTTGCGCGCAGTGCCAATTGGCGAATCCGCTGATGTGCCTGTTCCGAATACCGCAAAAATCTGAACAAAAGAACCGAATCGCCGCGAGCCAAGGTAATAATCAACCTGGGTCTTGACACGTTTCATTGACCAGTAGCCGATGTAGAAAATGAGCGCAAAGTAGCCCAGAATAACAATGATATCCAGAATAGAAAGCCCAAACATGGTTTATCCTTTCGTGGCGGTGAGGGAAATGTTCAGGACACCGGATACAGATGGTGAATCCGGTGACGATACGCTTCGATAAATGAACTGTTATGCTCGTCTCCGCCGGGAACATTGTTACTCAGCCAGATGTCGGGATTTTTACCGCGGTCAGCCAATATTTGGACTGCGGTGGAAGTGATGCAATTCAGGGTAAAACAGGTTGCAATGGTGGCCGTAGGCGTGACCTTCTCTTTGATGCCTTTTATTTTCAGAACAGCGTCGAGCACAGGCACGTGGTTGTCAACAGCAACGTGCGCAAGGTCATTGATATTCTTTTTGCTGGGATGGCGCCATTTGAAACTCAGGGGAACCGCTTTGGCAAAGGCATGGGAGTTCACGGTAATAAGTTTTACCCCGCGCTTCCGGCCCTCAAGCGCCACATCGACGGATGCGGGATTTAAGCCATAGAAATTGACAACAATGAGAGGATCGCCTTTTTTTACTTCATAAAAATTCAGTATGAAAGAACCTGTACCGCTCAGCCGCGCCATTGTGGGGTGTGAATAGATGACGTTCATTCCCGGGGGGAAAATAGGGTTGATGGGTATCAACCCGCCGGCCCGGTAGAAGATTTCCATTGCCGCGATTGAAGAGTGTCCGCCTGCGCCGAATATATGCACAAGGCGGTCGTCAATGATGGCGTCCGCGATGATTTCCGCAGCAGCATGGATCTGCGCGCGTTCTTTCCGTGTGATGGCGGAAAGTATGCTCTGGATGACTGAAAAATACTTTTTCGAGATGTCCATGGGTGGCCCTTTCGTGAATGTTTTATTTTAATAGAAAGACTTGTTTTGTTACAGCCATGCCTTTGGAAACAGCCTTTACAAAAAAGATACCGGATGAGAATCTGGTTGCATTCCAGACAACCCCTGTCGAGAGTTGAAAGCCGCGCACAATGAATGAGTCCACCAGGTGCCCGTTAATATCGTATATGCAAATTCGATACAGGCTTTGCGCACCAGCGCCGGAAAGCGTTATCTTCGTTGCTGGATTAAATGGGTTTGGCGAGATTGATAGTGCAACATCACTGTTTTCTGGCGCCGCCCTGTGTGCCGCCGACGGCCCGTCCTTGTATCTGAATTCAAGCCAGCTGCCCGTGGAGGTCAGCGGGAACGAGGTATAGGTGACATGCCCGTATTCATCGACTGTCACGTCCTTTGATGCATAGGTTGTTGCAAAATCTTTTGACAGGCTTTTTGCCTCAAACGTGGCTGTTGGCATGGGCCTGAAATGCTGGGCGCGGCGCGGGGTAATATCCGCGGTCTGGTTGCCGCCGGGGATGGAACCATTGGGAATGGCCTGCGATTTGACCCATGCCCTGAACACGTCTGTTGAGTCGATGATACGGTTGACAGCATCAAGCGTGTTCAATGAACATGCCCACGTAACGCCGAAATTTTCCAGCGCCTGGCCCACGCCAAGGCTCGCGAAATCATACCTGTAGGCCAACTGACTGAAAGGGACCACATTGCTGGATAAATTTGATATGCCAAGCACAGCTTCGTTTCTTTTCAGTTTATAAGGATCGGGGAATGCGACTCCGCCATTGTAAAAACTGTTGATTGCACCATGTCCGGCCACCGCTACCCGGTATCCCCATGCCCGTTTGCTCGCGTTTAGGCTGTCGGCCCAACCAGGAATGTGATGGGGAGACGCGCAGCTGGGATCCTGGTTGCCATGACCGATAAACATCATGGGCCATTCTTCAGCCGCCCGCAGCGGAGTCGTGGCCTGTTTTTTCTGGTTTTGCCACCACCAGATGGGCATGCCATTGAACTTGAAAAGATGACTTTGGCATGCAGGGTCTTTATACATGAAGGATAAATTTGCTTCTTTTGATCCCCATTTCCAACTTGCATTGACGTCCCACTGGGCAAATGAAACTGATGGTATTCCCCATTGACTTGCCCAGTATGCCGCACTGTCATTTAAATTTGCAGTATTGTATGTTTCCCAGTCAACAAAAGCGTCAGAAGCATATCCGGAAGCAAAAAAATCATAATAACGGCTAAGCAGTTGTACCGTACCAGTTCCCCCCATTGAACCGCCGGTCAGGTAAATCCTGTTAGTGTCAACATTAAAATCCGGATGCCGGGCAAAAGCCTTCATTGAATTTATCAGATACTCTTCCTGGTAAAAAACCATGGTATCATTGTCGCCTGCCACAGGGCCTGATCCGTTCGGGTGCGCCTGGTAATCGTAATGCTTACACCAGCCAGTATACCAATCCCTGTATCCGTTCATGAATACCTGATCTATCGTTGATCCCCGTGCAGTGTTGAAGATCAGGCCAGGGCCGCTGTATCCGGTCAATGCGAATGTTATTGGATGCGCCGATGTCCCGCTACGTCCCAGCACATAGGAATCCCCCCACATGACCGACAGGGTGTTCCAGATGTTCCCGCCGCCTGTTGTCGGATTCATTGAGTACAGGTTAAATCCGTTGTCGTCGTAAAAATAAGCGTACAGACGGCACTGATGTTTTCCAGCACTCCATTCTCCCTGATAAATACAGATAATTCCAGGGGGCGCGATGGCCTCAGAGGAAACCGCGACGCTGTTTCCGGCATTTATGGATTTATCCTCGGTCCCGCCGGTAATTGCCGTAACAACATAATTGCCATTGCCTTCTTCCCGAATGCGATGCACATACAGGCCGGTCCCTGCTGGAAGTTCATCTCCCTTTCCAGCGTGATCAATGCCATGTTCCACTATACAGTCTGTTATGACATATCTCGATATATTAACCGGTATCTTAAGCCCATATGGTTCATCAGGGCCAAATGTGCTAATACCGCGGTAATAAAGATCACCGCTATTTACCCCGAACACAGAACCCAGGGCGCCGCTGTTCTGTGAAGCGCTGCCAATATAATACGCACTGTTCAAATCAGCTGTAGAAAGGGCTGAACCTGTTTTCCGATAAACCCGGTATTCAGCTGCTCCTGAAACTTCAGTCCAGGTGATGAACGTCTGGCCTTCCCGGTAAAACGCCGTGACATTGGTTGGCGTGCTGGGATAAACATTTGACACAATAAAAACTATAAAGATGATCTTCAGCAGATGTTTCACGAAGCCCCCTTTTTATTCTATTTACCTCATCAGGATAGCTTTAGATACTATTTTCTTGCTGCCCGCTTTTAACCTAATACAATATATCCCGCCCGGCAAATCCTTCGCATTCCAGAGAACGCCCGTTGCGAGTTCTGAATTCCGTAATGAAATTTCGCATACGCGCTGTCCATTCGTAGAATAAATCACCATTTCAGCTTTTTCAGAACCTGGAACATCAGGCCCAAAGCTCCCGAAAATTTTCGTGATCGGGTTAAACGGGTTTGGATACGCATGTATAAAGGCGGCGTTTGCATGCATACCCGTTGTTTCGGTCCGATTTATGTCTGGCACGGTAATTTGATAAACATGGATATGGGGCTCTTCCTTTTGCTGGTCCGCAATATAGAGCCTCCCTGTCTCAGGATCATATCCAGCTCCGGCCATTAACGCGCTGCCGTCGGAACACATTTCATCCATCGTCCACATTGCATAGGGATGCATTTCCCAGCATTGCTTGGCGCCACTTTTCACCTGAAGCAGATCATTGGCGTCATATGCCCATACCCGGTGGACATAGGGATACGCATGGCTCCCTTTGCCTCCGCTCACAGGATCATAGCATACAATGTCCGGGGGGTGGTCATAACAGAATTCTCCTATGCCATGGGAACCAATGAAAAGTACGCTCCGGCTTCCCGGTGGAAACGCAATACCGCAAAAGTTTGACATCCAGTTGAAGAGTTCGCAGGTATCGCCTAACTGACAATCCTCCAACTTGTGCTCATTCGGATAAAAAAGCAGAGTGGTCCCTGGTATGGTGTCTTTTGCCCCCACATCGTCCGGATCAAAAACTGTGGCTGCCGGACCGGCTGAACTGCAGGAAAGGATTGAGAGGGCTTTACCGCCGGAAAGCGCCGGACCGCCCATAAGCGGTCGCCATTCCGGGGGTATTGTTGTCATAAACCCGGCCACTGACCTCGGATTTGCCACTGCATCCATCGCGAAAAACCCCTGAAAATCATTGCTATCAGAAAGATTAAAGCCCGATACGCCATGAGAATTGACCTGCGCGCAAGCGCCATCGTAAAAGCTTGCACCGGTAACAATAAGTCGTCCGTTATAGGGCAGCATCCCATATAGCCGCGGCATATAAGCTAAATCCGTTTGAATATGTCCCTCAGTTACGTCGGCAAATGGCTGCAATACTGTGGCCCGGTTCATACTGCTATAGACGTTACTTTGCACCAGCAGGCTGTCTGCCGGCACTTCAATCTGAGCCACATGCCCCGGATTCCAATTATGGCCTTCCATAAAAAGCGTGTGTTTGCCGGTTGAAGGGTCTTTGTAATGGGTTACAGCAGCACCGCTGTAGCCAAAACGCGAAGTCCCGATAGTGGCCGTTGACATGGAAAAGGCACCGATGTAAGTGACGTCGGATTTTTGGATAAGCGGCTCTTCCTGCGGGCTAATACCCATGGCAAGCATTGGCATCATGGATATCAATAGAGACGTTCCGGAAACGAGGCTGGCGACGATCTTCATTGTGCCCTCCCTATTTTAACAGAACGGCCTTTGCAATCATTTGTTCACTTCCGGCTTTATAACGAACAATATAAGTACCTGACGGGCAATGGGAAGCGTCCCAGGTAATGCCGGAAGCAAGAAGCAAAGAGTTAGCAGCAAGCTTCTGAACCAATTTCCCGTGAATGTCAAATATTTGTATTTCAATATTTTTACTCTTTAATTCCCGCCCCTTGATTCTGATTATTGTTTCCGGATTAAACGGGTTTGGTGATATTTCCATGGACATTCCGTTACCGCGTTCTCCAGCGTTTACCGCAGATGTTGTCGGGCCTGATTTGTACCTGAATTCAAGCCAGCTGCCCGTGGACGTCAGCGGGAACGAGGTATAGGTGACATGCCCGTATTCATCGACAGTCACGTCCTTTGATGCATAGGTTGTTGCAAAATCTTTTGACAGGCTTTTTGCCTCGAACATGGCTGTTGGCATGGGCCTGAAATGCTGGGTACGACGCGGTGTAATGTCCGCTGTTTGGTTGCCGCCAGGTATGGAACCGGTCGTTATTGCCTGCGACTTGACCCACACCCTGAAGACTTCAGCGGAATCAACGATACTATTTATTCCATCAAGCGTGTTTAACGAGCATGCCCATGTAATGCCGAAATTTATTAACGCATGACCTACGCCCAGACTAGCAAGGTCGTACCGGAAAGCCAATCCGTCAAAAGAAACCGCGTTATTTGAAAGATTTGAAACTCCCAGTACAGCTTCATTCTTTTTCAGCTTCAGATAATCAGGGAACGCCATTCCTCCGTTATAATAAGCTACTCCCGAATGGCCGGCAGTCATTATACGGCACGCCCATGCCCGTTTTGACACATTTTGCGAATCTACCCAGCCTGGGATCATGCAGGGCGAAGCCGCGCTCGGGTCCTGTGTCCCGTTAATCGAGAATATCATGGGCCATTCTTCGGTCATGCGTAAAGGATTGGTCATCTGCCGTTTTTGGTTCTGCCATTGCCAGATGTTTGTTCCATTATATTTAGATAAATGGGACTGGCTATAGGGGTCTTTGTATTCAATGGGCTGTGCGGCTGCTTTTGAGCCCCATTTCCAACTAGCATGCTCGTCCCACGTTGCAAAAGAAACTGAAGGCAAGCCCCATTGCGCTGCCCAATATGCGGCACTGTCGTTGAGATTGGCCGTATTGTAGTTTTCCCAGTCGGTAAAAACAGCATCGCCATATCCTGATGCGAAAAAATCATAGTATCGGGTCATTAATGCGACTGCTGCGCCGCCCATGGAACCGCCAACAATATACACCCGGTTTGTGTCTATATTGAAATCAGGATGCCGGGTCAAAGCCCTCATTGAATTTATGAGATACTCTTCCGTATAAAAAACCATGGTGTCGTTGTCACCTGCCACAGGGCCGGATCCGTTCGGATGCGTCTGGTAATCGTAATGTTTGCTCCAGCCAGTAAACCAGTCCCTATATGTGTTCATCCATACTTCATCAACAGTCGAATTCCGGGATTTATTGTAAATAAAACCTTTGCCGGGGGATCCATTCATCTTAAAAGTTATTGGATGCGTCGATGTCCCATTACGACCCAGCACATAGGAGTCTCCCCACATTATCGATAAAGTGTTCCAAATGTTTCCACCGCCCGTCACTGGATCCATTGAGTATAAATTAAATCCCTTGTCATCATAAAAATATGCGTACAGACGGCACTGATGTTTTCCAGTGCTCCATTCCCCCTGATAGATGCAGATAATCCCGGGGGGCGCTGCGGCCTCTGTAGAAACCATTACGATATTACCGGCATTTATGGATTTGTCCTCAGTCCCGCCGGCAATTGCCGTAACAACATAATTACCGTTCCCTTCTTCACGAATACGATGTACATAAAGACCTGTACCTGTTGGGAGTTCATCTCCCTTTCCAGCGTGATTAACGCCATGTTCTGCGATACAGTCTGTTATGACATACCTCGATATATTGACCGGTATCTTAAGTCCATAAGGGTCATCCGGACCAAATCCGGCAATACCTTCGTAATAAAGATCGCCGCTTGCCACTCCAAAAACAGAACCCAGGGCGCCGCTATTCTGAAGAGCTTTGCCAATATAATAGGTACTGGTAAGATCAGCGGTAGTAAGGGCGGAACCAATTTTCCGGTAAACCCGGTATTCCGTGGCCCCTGCAACTTCGGTCCAAGTAATAAAGGTCTGTCCTTCACGGTAAAACGCCGTGACATTGGTTGGCGTGCTGGGATAAGCATTTGACACAACAAGGACCACAAAGAACAATTTCAGCAGATGCTTCACAAGCCCCCCCTTTTTTAATTTACCTCATTAGAATTGCTTTAGACACTGTTTCCCTGCCTCCTGCTTTTAAACGGACAATATAGGTCCCTGACGAGCAGTGGGAAGCATCCCAATTAACTGAATTACTAATTTCGAATTTCGAATTACGAATTTGAGATGATAAATCAGCGACTAATTTCCCTCTGATATTGAATATTTTCAGTTCCGGATTCGTAATTCGTAATTTGCAATTCGTAATTATTATTGTTGTTGCCGGATTAAAAGGATTGGGGGACACAGAAAGCGCCATTTCCTCTTTTTCCCCAGGTATCTGTACATTGGAACCTGGACGCATAGTCCGGTTAATAATATCTCCCGCATTGATCCTGGCCTCGAACCAGTCTGCCATTTCCTGGTCTGTGGACCCTGCTTTTATCTGGATATTCTGGGGTTTGCCCAGGTTCATAAACGCATCAGCCGACCATTTATAAGCATTTGAAAGGTCAGTCTGGTTCAATGGCGTGCGGGCGTTATTGCCATCGCCCGTCACATAAATATTATACCAGTCATCGCCTCCATTCACATATGCCGCGCATGGATATGCCAGGCCAGCCATCATGGTAATGTCCGCGTACTTGCCAACACCATAGGGCCAGCTTGCTTCATGCCATGATGCGTCATCGGGCTTGGAATAAACAGGATGGACAAAAAGCCTGTGCGAGGTAGGTTCGTGCATCCAGGAAAAAAGCTGCTTTTTTGTGCCGACCATATCGATCCTGTCGTCCATCATTGCCGTTATCAAAGCGGTTATGCCGCCGATGTCTTCACCCACAACGCCTATTTTCGTGGTGTCGCACCAAGGGACCGTGTGCAGATAATCGAGTACGCGTTTGACATCATAATACATAAGGCCCAGCGTGGGAACACCGAAAATCCTGACCCAAAAGTCGCTGATCAGATCCGGGGTCAATAACGACGGCGTTGGGCGATTGTCCTTAACCCTGTTGTTTCCAGTGCCTCTGAATGTGGCTGCAACTACCGCATAACCCTTGCCTGCGAGGATGCCCCGCAATACAGAAAGCCCGGTATCGCCTTCTGGTGAAATCATTATGAACGTAGGTTTCCGGGCGCCGTTTCCATTGGTTGTTGAAAGGGTAAGTGAAAAGCTCGGGTCCACTTGAATCGTGGAACCAGAAGGGTTAAGCGGCACATCGATTTTGCTTAGTCCGCGGAAAGCATCGCTCATTATGTGCTGTCTGACATTTCCTACACGGTTGTCCAAATCCTGTTGCGCCACAGGAGGATTTATGCTGTCCAGCCACATCTTGCCCAGGTTATATTGAAGCCATGCCGCGTTGTTTTCGTACGGATTAGTGAGCCATCCTGATGAGCTGGTATAGGCCAGTACCGGTTGCGCCGGATCCTCATGGGCATATCCGAGCGGATTGCCTTCCGCTCCCTTAAAATGCATATTAAAAAATTTCGCCGCCATGATCGATTTGTTCATATTATAATTATGATTTCCCTCAGTCGCGTATATGCAATCAGCGGCCCGGTTGCCATATAGGTCCCATACCGGGAATATGCTTCTATTCCAGACTGCGGGAAATAACGGGCCTTCATTTATCATGTATAACGCCCGGGGGGCTGTTATGTTAAAAAACTGTAAATGCTCTCCATAGTACCCCACAAACGGGGGAATATGGCAGACGGGCCTGAATGTGGTAATGATAAAAGTCGTATCAACCGCCGTAGGACACACGGGAACGCTCACTTTGACCCTGTTGTCAATAGCACCGAAATAAAGGGTGACCGAACCCCCTGTGGAAGAGCCGGTAGCGCCTATTTTCGACGTATCAACGTCGTTCCTGCTGAAAAGGTAATCAATGCCCCGCATGCAGCTTACTATCTGCATCTGCGCAACACCAAAGCCGAAAGGTTCGCAAATTTGACCATAGTGGCTGTCGTGGGGCGGGACTCCTGTAAATTCTACGCTATATCCCATGTCAAACATAAGGACAATATACCCATCGTTTGCGAGCGTCCGGCACGCGCCGGTCATGTCCTGGGTTGAATGCTTGCCCCCGAGCCAGTGGCCTGAAAAATGGATGACAGCGGGAAATTTGGGCCCTCCTGTTTTGGGAAGGTAGAACGCGGCTGTTGCAAGATGCCCTGCAACAATTGGAATTCCAACCGAACGCGCCGTGTATGTCCCATGGTCTGTAACTACTCCTTCGCGCACACCCGATAATGGGTCAAGTTTGTCCAGGCTCAACGTACTTTGCATGCCATTACGAATTAATGTCTGTATGGAATCCCATTGAGCGCTGCTCGTGGGCATTATCCTGGCATAATCAGGCTGCTGGTTTCTTGCCCAGCTTGGATACCAATCGTTGAACGCGCAGAAGGCGGGGGCTATGTTTACAACTATTATAAACGACCAGAACGCTTTTAAAATAACCATCATACCCCCTTGCAAGACTGTCTTTCAATAAGCCGAAACGGAGCAAACCGTGTCTGCGGCAATGACCGTTGCCCGTTCCGCAGCATTCCATAAAGCAGATCGAGCGCGCTTTCGGCAAGCGCTTCCCTGTCTATGCCGATTGTCGTAAGAGGAGGATTTGATATTCTGCCGCCGTCAAAATCGCCTATCCCAATAATGCTCACGTCGCCCGGAACTTTCAGGCCTTTTTCAACACAGGCATTCAACGCACCCAGCGCAAGCCTGTCATTGGCAGCGACAATCGCTGTAGGCCGGATAGTGTCGATGATTGTATGCGCAACCGTATACCCATCCACGAGCGCATCTTTTTCACATCGCAAAACAAGGTTTTCATTATATTCAATGCCAGCATCAGTGATCGCTTTCATATACCCATAATGAATATTTAAAAACCTCTGATGCGATGGTCCGTTTATCAGAACGATTTTCCGGTGGCCAAGTTTGATCAGGTATTCCGTAGCGCAGCGGCCATATCCAATGCTGTCTACAAGCACCCTGTTGAACTCGTTTTCTATTGGGTCAGGATACAGGAGATATCCGGAAACAACAACAGAAATATGCGCCTGCTTGAGAGATTTAAGGATTTCCGCGGTCAGCAGGCCGCTTATGACAATGCCATCTGGTGAATGCTTGTCCCTGATGGATACAAGGAGATTGTCTATGTCTTTTTCCGAATTTATTGTGAAAAACATCATTTTATCGCCGCGATCTTTTGTCTTACTTTCGAGTTCCAGCAGCATTTTAGAATGATGTTCGTCAAAAATCTCCCTGTTTGCCAGCACAAAACCTATTGTTTTCTGCTTTGGCCCTATTGCATCAAGCGGCTCCTTGCCGATAAACGTCCCTCGCGGACCGAGTTTGAAGATTTTTTCTTCCTTTTCAAGGATATCCAGGGATTTTCGGATGGTCATACGGTTAAGGCTATATTCCCGCGCCAGTTCTCTTTCAGATGGAAGCCTATTGTTCGCAAACTGGGATGAAGTAATTCGTTGTTTCAGGTCTTCCGCAACTTTCTGGTATGTGTATTGTTCTGTTTCAAAAGGCATGATGTTTTCCTTTTCTATGATATACCACTTTAATATGGTATAGTCTATACCATAAATATACCACTGTTGATCAAATTTGTCAATACTTTTTTTTAAAAAGATTATCAGTCGGTGTTGACCGAAAAATGGCCGAAACGAAGAATCAATTTTATCTGACAAGCATGGCTTTTTTAGCCATTGTGTTTTTTCCGAACCTCACTGTTATAAAATAAATACCGCTTGGCAGGGCAGAGGCATCCCAAATATAACCAGAAGTCAGAATACAGAAGTCAGAAGATATTTTGTCAATTAATTTTCCATAGACACTGTATATTTTTATTTCTGGTTTTTCGCCTGGCTTAAGGCCGCTGACTGTTATCCTTGTTGTCGGGTTAAATGGGTTTGGCGAAACCTCAAGCGAGGTCCATTTTTCTATTTGTTTTTCCCGTATGGAAGAGATTGGCCTGGTTGTACGGTTCTCAATGTCCCCGGCATTTATGCGTGCTTCAAACCAGTCCGCCATCTCCTGGTCAGTCGCCCCTGCTTTAATTCTCATGTTCTGGTTTTTCCCCAGATTATTAAACACATCAGTCGACCATTTATATGCAGAGTCGAGATCGTTCTGGTTCAACGAAGTCCTGTCATTCCTGGCACCATCGTAGGTGCCGTAAATATTGAACCATACGTCGCCGCCGCCAATATAAGAAGCGCACGGATATGCCAGACCCGGCATCATTGTCAGGTCCGCGTATTTGCCAATACCATATGGCCATGATGCCTGGTGCCATTCAGCGGTTTTCGGCGTTGCATACAACATATGGCCATATACCCGATGGGTTGTTGGTTTATGCATCCATGAGTACAACTGTCCTTTTGTGCCAACCATATCAACGCGATCGTCCATCATGGCGGTTATCAGGGCGGCCATGCCTCCTATATCCTCTCCCGCTATACCTATCTTTGCCGTGTCGCACCATGTTTGCGTATGCAGGTAATCAAGAACCCGTTTAATGTCATAATACATCAACGCAAGCGTGGACCCGCCAAAGATCCGTATTCCCAAATTGCTGATGTAATCAACCATGTCGGCATAAGAAGTACTTTCCGTGTATCGGTTGTCTCCGGTTCCCCTGAACGTGGCTGTTACCACTGCATATCCCTTGCCTGCCAAAGCCGCCCGCAGGCCGGAAAGCCCTGTGGCGCCCTCCGGTGATATGACAATAAATACGGGTTTTACGCTCCCGCTTCCATTCGTAATTGAAAGGTCCAGGGAAAATGCAGGGTCCACATGAATTGTTGCGCCGCTCGCATTAAGACTCACGTCATTCTTTGGAAGCGCCCTGAAAGCATCTGCCATAATGTTCGTCCGCACAGTATCGATCCTATGTTCCAGTTCAGCCTGATTCAATGGAGGAGCGATCCCGCCCAGCCACATTTGGGAAAGGGTGTACATGACCCATGCGGCATTGTTTTTATACGACTCGTTGCCCGTAAGCCAACCGCTTCCATTAAAAGGGTCCAGAAGATAATCCGCGGGAGGATTTGCGCTTGAATTTCCCACCGGCGAACCTTGGTTTCCAAAGAAATTGAGGTTGAAAAACTGGGCGGCCAAGACTTGTTTCGCTTCATCATAATCGTGCTGCCCTATTTGCATCCATTTGCAGCTTGTTGATGCATTGCCATAGGTATCCCACACGGGTTTGACATATGTGTCCCATTCTGCGGGGTTTGGATTGGAAGCGTTCTCCTGCAGCATAAAAAAGGCCCTGGGTGCGGCCATGGCGGTAAATTGCCATTGCTGGGCATAAAAACCCGGGAAAGGCAGAACATCACATATTGGGTACGTGAGTTTTTGGCCGAAAAACATCTGGTTCATTGAGGAACATAAAGGGATGCTGGCTTTGACCCTGTCATCAACAGCGCCAAACCAATAAGTTGCCGTACCGCCCCCTGAAGATCCTGTTGCACCAATCCTGGTGGTATCAACATCATTTCTGGTGAATAAATAATCTACTGTGCGCATTAAGCTTCTCAGCTGCATCTGTGCCACCCCAAAACCGAACACTTCACATAATTGACCATAGTGCCTGTCATGATTGGGCGACATGGTACCGAACTCTGTTGAGAATCCCATGTCAAGATGTATGATAATATAGCCTTCGTTTACCATTGTTTTATTTATTCCGGTCATGTAGTACTGATCATTTTTGCCATTGGTCCAATGACCGGAATGGTTGATAATTGCCGGGAACCGCGGTCCTCCTGTTTTAGGCACATACAGTATCGCTGTTGTATAATAACCGCCCACAACCGGGATTGCGATAGCTTGGGTGGTATATGCGCCTTTATCTACCGATGTCTTTACAATAACATCTGAAAACGGGTCAAACTTTTCCAAGGATAATGTGCTTTTTAAACCATCTCTCATCTTTTGCTGCAATAAATTCCATTCTGCTGAGTCAGCGGGAATGGTCGCTGCATAGGTCGGCAACTGGTTTGCGGCCCAATTGTTAAACCAGTCGTTGAAGGCTGCAAATGTAGCGCCAGAAAAAATTGCCAAAACAATGCCTGCTGCAGATAAAGTTGTACGCATTTACCGCTCCTCCTTTTCATCGTTCTTTTTCATAGCACATCTACATATACCATAATATACCTTTTTTCCATTTATCTGTCAATACTTTTCGCTATCTTAGCTGTTAAAAATATTTATTGATTATTCTTATTTAATTTGTTATATTAATAACATATACCATTGTATTCCATTTGATAATTTCGTATGAGAATAGTAGTACCAATAAAACAGGTTCCCGAGACCAGCGCAGTGAAGATGGACGAGGCCACTGGTACAATGATCCGGGACGGGGTCGAGGCAATCATCAACCCGCTGGATCTCTATGCAATCGAGATTGCAATCCAGCTTCGCGAAATCCACGGCGGTGAAGTGGTGGCAATCTCCATGGGACCTCCAAAAGCCTCCATTGCCCTGCGCGAAGCCATTGCCATGGGCTGCGACTCGGCAATTCTGATCAGCGACAAGGCCTTTGCTGGCAGCGACACCTGGGCTACCAGCAACGTTTTGGCAGCAGCCATCCGGCGAATCACCATTGAAAACGGTCCTATTGACCTGATCGTCTGCGGGGAACGCGCCACCGACGGGGATACCGGACAGGTAGGCCCGGGCATAGCGTCCTTCCTGGACCTTCCCGTAGCCAGCTATGTATGCAAAATAAATGAAATCACCAACGGCCTTTGCTGCGTTCATCGCATGGTGGAGGATGGCTATGAGGTACTGCAGATCCAGTTGCCGACTGTAATGACCGTGGTTAAAGAGGTGGCCAGTCCCCGTTTGCCAACGCTGCGCGGAAAGCAGAAGGCCAAAAAAGTTGACCTGACTATTTGGGACGTAAAAAACCTGGCTTTAGAAGGCAGCAAGCTTGGTATTAACGGCTCACCGACCCGTGTAGTCAAGATATTCCGTCCCAGCGTGGCCCGCAACTGTAAAAAATTCATTGCCTTGGACGATAATGCCATCCAGGCTGCAGCAGACAGGGTGGTCGGGTACCTGCAGGAAAAAAAATTGATTTGATCGGTTCTTGCTATGGAGAAAGCGATGGACTACAAAGGCATCTGGATATTGGCTGAACAATCTGCTGGAAGAGTACAGGTGATCAGCCACGAGCTGCTTACGCGCGGAAGAGACCTGGCCGGAAAGCGTCAAACCGAACTTACCGCGGTTATATTTGGAAACAACATCAACAACAACGACCTGCAGGAGCTTATCGAGCGCGGGGCTGACCGTGTGCTGGCCATGGAAGCGTTTGCCCTTGAACATTTTCTCATTGAACCCTACGCCGCTTGCATGCTGCACCTCATCACCCAATATCGCCCGGAGATAATCATCGCCGGAGCGACATCCACAGGCAGAACTCTAATGCCCTATGTGGCGATAAAGGCAACCGCCGGTTTGACAGCTGACTGCACTGTGCTGGATATTGAGGAAGGCACCGGCAACCTGTTGCAGACGCGTCCTGCAATCGGCGGCAATATCCTGGCGACCATAAAAACGCCTAAGTGCCGACCGCAAATGGCGACTGTCCGGCCCCAATCAACCCAGCCAGCCCCGCGGCAGGCTGGCCGCAAAGGCACGGTTGAACGGCTTCAGGCCCCCTCGCACCTGCTTGTGAGCCGTATGCAACGCATAAATTTCGTGAAAAACCAGGAAGAGCATGGTTTGGCCCATGCCAATGCCATTGTGTCGGTCGGACGAGGCATAAAAAAAGGTGAGAACCTCAAGATCATCCACCCGCTTATAAAGGCCCTGGGGGCCGCTTTAGGGGCCTCACGCGAAGTTATCGACCGCGGCTGGTTAAGCTATTCACACCAGGTCGGGCTTTCCGGCAAGACAGTCAACCCCAAACTTTACGTGGCAGTGGGCATCAGCGGATCCATTCAGCACCTGGCCGGGATGCAGACCAGCGAGAATATCATAGCGATCAATAGCGATCCGGATGCACAAATCTTCCGGGTGGCCGATATCGGTGTCGCAGGAAATCTTTTTGACATTGTTCCGGTGTTGGCGGAAAAGATCCGGCAAGCGAGGATGATTTCATGAAAACCAAAGGTTCTATAAAAAAAAGACGCCTGCGTTACAATCACATGACCCCGAAGCTTGCCGCAGAATTATGTAAAATATCCGGCGAAAAATACGTTATCTACGATGACAAGGAAAAACTCGAGCCATATTCACACGACGAGGTGGCAGAAACGCAATACGCCCATATGCCCGAAGCGCTGGTGCGGCCCGGATCAACAACGGAAGTATCTTCCATAATAAAATGGGCCAATAGGCGCAAAGTCCCGGTTACACCCCGGGGAGCAGGCAGCGGGCTCTCCGGCGGCGCAGTACCCATCCACGGCGGCGTGGTCATGCATATGGACCGTATGAACAAGGTGGTCGAATACGACCGCATAAACATGACCATCACTGTTGAACCGGGCATGGTAACAAATGATATCAATGACCTGATCAAAGGTGACGGACTGTTCTACGCAGGCTATCCCATGAGCCTGGAAACCTGCTATATTGGCGGAAACGTGGCAGAAAACGCCGGTGGCGGCAAAGCCGTCAAGTATGGTGTTACCGCCCGCTACGTCATTGGCCTGGAAATCGTCACGCCAACCGGCGACATTATTACCCTAGGTGGTAAGCTGGTGAAAGATGTCACCGGATATAATGTCATCCAGCTTATGGTGGGTTCGGAAGGCACGCTCGGGGTTTTCACCAAAATAACCCTCAGGCTCATGCCTCTTCCCAAGGCCAATGTTGACCTCCTCTGCCTGTTCAAAACGCCTGACGAGGCCATAGCGGTCGTGCCCAAAATCATGACCGCTGGAGGAATCATTCCCACTGCCATTGAGTTCATGGATAAAACTTCTGTGCAGACAACCTGTCAATACCTAAATGAATCCATTCCGTACCAACAGGCCGGGGCAATGCTCCTGATTACCGTGGACGGGCCCAATGCCGCCCAGGTGGAGCAGGAATATGAAGCCATTGGCGAGCTGTGCATGAAAAATGGAGCCATTGAAGTGTATGTGGCAGATAATTTCACCACCAGCCAGAGAATCTGGAATGTACGGAAAAACATCGCTGAAGCTTTCAAGGTAATTTCGCCCCACCAGAGTCTTGAGGACATTGTCGTGCCCATTGCGTCGATTCCGGAGATGGTCCGCGAACTCCAGGTATTGTCAAAAAAGTACGGCGTAAGTATTCCATGCTATGGGCATGCTGGCGATGGAAACCTGCACGCCACGCCGGTTATGAATCCCGCATGGACGCTGAAGCGCTGGAATGATACGCTGCCCAATATTCTCATCGATCTTTACACAATCACCTCCCGCCTGGGCGGCACGATCTCCGGCGAGCACGGCATCGGGCACAAGCGAAAGAAATACATGCCCCTCGTGGTCTCAAAGGAATACCTCGGGATGTTGCGTTCAATCAAGAAAGCACTTGACCCCAACAGCATCCTCAATCCCGGTAAGATTTTCAACACACTAGCGTAGATTTAAATTGATTATATTTAAAAAAGGTTCGTATACCATCATACTCCAAAGGAGCAGGACCTATGGAAAAAAAAATGTCTCTCAGTAGTGTCAAAATTAAACAATCCTCATATCAGACCACTACATTAGATATAGTAAAAATCATTCTTGACGATACTTCATTTAATATCAATGCCTTAACCGCTATTCAAGCCAGTCAGGACGGTGACCTTTTTATTGGCGCCACAAACCATCAAAGTGAAGATCCAGTACTTTTGCGAGTCGATCTGAAAGAAAACACTGTTTCAGACACAGGTCTGCGGTTCCCTCCCAAAGGGCCAAAAGGCTCGCGGCAATATTCAATAGGCGATAAAATCCATTCTGCCCTTGTATGGGGGACTGGAAAATGGGAAGGATGGCTTCTTGCCGGCCATGGTTCGCATATCTGGTGGGACGACGGCGGTTGGATTTTTGATAACCGATTTTTTGATGGCGGCCATATATACGCCTTTCATCCTGGCACAGGAGAATGTATTGATCTGGGTCTACCGGTCTTTAACAATACAGTGCATGGTCTTTCCGGAAACGAGACCATGCTTGCAGGCTATTCCCTGCCAGACAATCACCTATTTATTTATGACATTGCCAAAGGAACGCACAGAGATCTTGGCCGCATAAGCGCCTACTGCTGCCATAATCTCATCTGTCGGCAAAACAAGGTCTTTGGCGTCTATCGTAAGGCCCTGGGCGAGCAGCGGGGAGATATGGTGCTTGCCGCGGACAAGGCCGCATTCCTTTTTGTGTACCATCATGACACCGGCCTTATGGAACGGACAGATATATTGATAAGTGAACTTGAAACCAACATCCGCTTCAACTCAGGAATAGACTCTTGGATATCGATGGACAATTGGGTCTATGGCGGCAGGGTGAATGGCAGTCTCTTCCGGTTCGATCCTGATACGCGTCTTGTTGAAGAATTGGGATATCCTGTTGCCCCGATAAAAGGAACAATGACAACAGAACAGGTCCGAAAACTTGGCGGAAAAGGATGTGCTGGAATTAATGGAAACGAGAGGGTCACTGGCATGACCGCGCTGGACAAGGACCTTATTGCCGGCGTGGCAGGTTTTCCTTGCATGCACGTGTTCACTTTCGACGCTCGCGTTGTATCCATGGTCGATTATGGCCCGGTGAATGATACGGACAGCATGTGTTATTTTCACTCCGTATGCCTGGCGCGAATGCCGGATGGCCGGCGTGGCCTTGCATGCATTGAAACCGACAGTATGCGTCCAGTCCTGTACTTGTGTTTTCCGCGCACTAGGAGCTTTTAATAATAATATCAATAACCATAAACCCGGTATTTTAGGAGAAACATCCCATGGCATATACCTCTCCGCTTATCTACATCACGGTCGCCGATGATTTGCGAAAAAAGATTGAGTCCAGCTATTTTCCCGGCGATAAACTCCCGCCGGAACGGGAGCTTGCCCGGGAATACAACATCAACCGGCTTACGCTCCGCAATGCGCTGAAGGTCCTTGAAAAAGAAAAACGGATATACAAAGTTAGGCCAAAGGGAACCTTCATCGGGAAAGAACCGGAAGATGTAAAGCGCACGCTGCAAAAAACAATCGGCTTCCTGCTCGTGAATAGAAACAGCCTCGATGAATTCCATTCCAAAACGCTCGTTGAACTTGAACACTTTGGCCAGGAACGCGCGGTAAATATCATGTTTCTCACCGTTAATTCGGAAAAAGATGTCCAATCCGTTGTGGCGCCGCTGATTGGAAAAGGAGTACTGGACGGCATCATTGTCAGCGGCCTGCTCAATCCGGCTGTTCTGAAACTGCTGAAAAGGCTTGGAATACCCACTGTAGCCCTCGGGTATCTTATGTATCCCGATCCCATTGAACAGGAGTTCAACAGAGTGGTGGTGGACAGTGTTGGCTATGGACACGAAGCCACTACATATCTGCTTGGTCTGGGACATCGGGACATTGCCCTTCTTAATGGTCCCTCGTACCAGTGGTTTTTTAATATCACCCAGGGATACATGCGGGCGCTCACCGAGGCGGGCGTGCAATACCGGGAGGAACGCGTCCGCAAATGCGAGAAAGACACTATGATGCATGGATACACTGCGGCCAAAGCGCTAGTATCGTCGAATTGTCCCACGGCCATTTTCGCGGCCAATGACAGGCTTGCAGAGGGCGCCATGCATGCGGCGTTTGACCAAGGCCTGAAGATACCCGGTGATATTAGTATTATCGGCGTAGGCGATTACGAAACCGCCGCCTTGACAAATCCGCCGCTCACAACCATCAGTATTGACCGGAAAACCCTTTCCGAAAACGTCCTTGAGCTGCTCTTTGGCATGATGCAAAACAAACAGCGGCCGCCTCAAACGCGGTTCGCTCCGTTCCGTATTCTTGAAAGGGAAACCTGCGGAAAAATCAATTCCGGAGAACGAGAAGTTCGTGCGCCAACAGCCAGGCTTTCAGTTTGAAACGCAACCATCCTTGGAAGTCAAATCTCAGCGCAGATCAACAATAGCGCCTGTTTCCGCGCTTGTGCGCAGTTTCAGACACACTTCCGAAACATAAAATGATTCCCCGGTTGAAAGAAGCAGACCGCTCTTTTTTTCCCTGACCGTGTCCATTATTTCGCGGAACACATTGCGCTCAGGACCAATTTCAAGGTCAACAGGGCCTGCTGTGTCGGTGATAAGCGTGGCCGTGTTGTCTTTTACCTCCACAACACCTTTTGATCCAATGATCCTGATGCGGTCATCACCGTGTGTGGGCGCCTCAACAGGCCGGCAAAAATCAAGGTTGATGGTGGCAGGTATGCTGCCTTCAAGCGCCAGCACTGCGGTTGCCGCGGATTCCATTTCCCCATGGTCCCTGTTGCCAATCCTGGTCTGCGATGCATATCCGGAGATGAATCTTTTTCCCGTGTACCAGTGGATCCAGTCTATGGCATGGGTCCCTATCCAGGGAATAATGCCCCCGTATGTCTCCTGTTTGCGGTAAAATGCAGGACGATTGCCGATCTTGTATGATTTCTGGGCCGTTGCTTGGACAATCTCTCCCACAACGCCTGAATCAATGGCCTGTTTTGCCGCAATAACAGCTGGCCCGTATCGAAGCTCCTGCATTGCCAAAAGCAATACCTTGGGATTTTCCTGTGCAGCCTTTCTCAAGTCATTTAAATCGTCGAGTGTGGTTGCCATTGGTTTTTCAGTATAAGTATGTATCCCTCTTCGCACTGTATTGGCCGCGATTTTTCCATTCAGGTAAAAATGGGAATTTACGACAACGATATCGGGCTTTTCTTTTTCGAGCATTGCGGTATAACAGTCATAGAGCGTGGTTCTACCCAGATGCGGGTGATTGACAAGATTTTCCATCTCCTCGCCGGGCGCTCCGGGCGCCACGCCGATAACAGAAGCGTCTGGATCGGCCTGCACAGCCTTGAGTGTGCTCCAGTAATGGCCCGAAGCGCCGATAATACAGATTTTCATTGAAGCAAATATAACTATTTTTCAGCGATCAACAAAGCCCGTTGGGCATTTTTTTCTCTTGTGTTAGCGGCCTGGATGGGTTATTTTCTTGACTAGGAGGGCGATTCTAAAGCTATGCGTACCCATCAGGAAATCAACGAACGAAGCAGGGCCCTGGCCGCTGCTGTTGTCCAGCGGATCGACATGGACGCTGACCGGGCGGGCCTGGAACATGCCCGGACCGTTTGCCGCCGTTGGCTGGAATCGCATAGTGAAGGATGCGTCAGAGAATGGTGCTCGATTCTCCAGAATCCTTGGGCCAAAATACGGTCTATCCTTCTGGACCAATCAGAAGAGGGAAACCGCCTGCGGCAAAACTCACCTTTCTGCGGCATTCTTACCCCGCGTGAACGGTGGGAAATCTACCGGAGGTTTTAAAATGAAGCGTCTTGAACTCGAGCATCTCATCAGGGCCGCAGGCGCTATCGCCGGTTCAGATCAGATCGTTGTACTGGGCAGCCAGGCCATTCTGGGGTCATGGATTTCCGCGCCAGCGCAGCTGCTGGTGTCACAGGAAGCGGACGTCTTTCCCCTGGACAATCCAGAAAAAGCGGATCTCATCGACGGCAGCATAGGTGAAATGTCTCCCTTTCACGAGCAATTCGGGTACTATGCCCACGGTGTTGGTCCTGAAACCGCCACGCTCCCTCCAGGATGGCATGACCGGCTTGTGCGTGTACGCACGGAAAATACCCGGGGAGTCACCGGTTTGTGCCTGCATCCCTTGGATCTTGCCATCAGCAAATTGGCTGCCGGAAGACCCAAAGACATGGATTTTGTGAAGGTGCTTATAGAACAAAAGATTGTGGCGTTGCCGCAGCTGCACCCTTTGATTAGTTCGCTTGATCCTCAGGTTTCTCAACTGATATCAGACAGGATGAAGGCAATCGCATAGGCCTGCGTTTAATACTTATCGTCAGAAAGTAATTACCCGATTCTCTTGCCGCGCCTTTTCAGCGGCAAAGACCATGAGATGTGATTCCAGGGTTTCCCTGGGACCAGACAGGATTTTGCTTGGGTCGTGGAGCGCCACAGCTTTGGTAAACGCCTCCATAAGCCCATAGTCGCCCCCTGCATGACCTACTGTGGCCATGGGAGACTGTGGCACCGGAGGAAGTGGAACAGTTTTCCACTTCTGGTCCCGGAAACAATACACTCTGATCTGTTCTTCGTTTGCTTCCATCTCCCCCATGGTCCCAAAGAGCCTGGTCCTTCTGCCGCCCAGACCCGTGAACGCGGTCATGGTAAACGCGGCTGTCTTTCCGCCTTTGAATTCCATGTTCACTACCTGATGGTCAACCACGTTATTATCGCATTCATAGACACAACGGCCATAGGGACCTGTGCGAAGCGCCGCAATGACATTTTTCTTTGTAGGTTCCTTGCCCGCCAACATTCTATCAAGCGGCCAGCTGGTATCGCCCTTTTGTATCCGGTCCCTGTAATACAACCGCACTGCCGAATAGGGGCACTGCGGTTCATAGGCGCAATCAAGGCATCTTATTGCCCTTCCCGCCTGTTGCGGTTTCCCGCTCTTTTTGAAATGAGTAAGGTTGCCGAATGAGGAGATCGACGTGCACGGCGCATCCATCATGTAACGGATCCAATCCAGATCGTGGCACGATTTTGCCAATAACATGGGTGACGATTCAGCCTCATTGCGCCAATTGCCGCGCACAAAGGAATGTGCCTGGTGCCAAAACCCCACAGGTTCCAAGTGCTGCATGCTGATCAGGTCGCCGATAAGACCCTGGCGAATTGCTGTTTTGATAGCCTGTGTATACCTGGTATAACGTAAAACATGACACACACCAAACAGTATCTTATGCTTCAATACCGCCGCGACAATACCACGACAGCTCTTCTCTGTTGGCGCCATGGGTTTTTCGAGCAGCAGCGCGTATTTCTTTTGGGCAAATGCTTTGGCAGGCGCTTCGTGCATGCTGTCCTGCGTGGCCACAATGACTGCGTCAGCGAATTTTGGCCGCTTAGCCATCTCTTTCCAATCCAGAAAAATATTTTTCGCTGGAATGGCATATTGTTTTGCCATGTGTTGTCTGGCCAGGGGATTTGGGTCTGCCACACCAACCACCCTGGCTCTATCAGGATGATGATGGCAATACTCCGCGTAAAATTGGCCTCGGCCGCCTGTGCCAGCGATAATGTAGGTAACCGGTTTCATGTGCAGCATCCTTTGTTAATGTTGCTAATAATATAATGAAATCTATTATATTAAGAAATATCCAAAATGGCTAAATATTTAATAAATCCGGCTATACCCGATATTGGCTGTCTGCGTAAGTTTGGACTGCCTGAAGATTACTTTAAAGGTACCGCACCCCAACCCTTTACCCTGCCATCCAATGTACTGGTCTGGCTTCGCGAAAACGAAGAACCAAGCGGACTCGACGCCTGCCACTACCGGTATCTCCTCTGCTTTAATTTTCTGACCCAGGGAAACGCGGTGGTCGATCAATGCGTCTACTCGTTTGATCCATACCAGGGCATGCTCATTTTTCCCTTTCAGTTCCATCATTTCAGGTCTCCAAGCCAGAAAAACCGGCAATGGATATTGATCACCTTTGAAATGAACGAGACGCCGTTCTTTGACCAGTGTAAAAACCGGATCTTTTCAGCGGATAAGAATATGCTGTTACTTTTACGCAACTTGATCGACGCTTATACTGATGAGAAAGTTGCCAAAGCCAGCCAGAACCGTGTCCCCCTGCTTTTAGGACTGCTCCTGAATGAAATCGCCCTAGGTTTTCAAAAATCGTCCCCGCGGCAACGTACAAATAAAACAGCCTTTGCTCCAAAACTTGCACTCACTGTTCATAAATATATTTACGCGCACCTGGGTGAAGGCCTCGGCATCAAGACAATCGCCAGGGAATTTGGCATGTCAGAAAGCAGACTGCGGACCAAGTATCGAGAGGAACTGGGAATAAGCCTGGGAAAAACCCTGCAGACCATTCGATTTGGCCGCGCGCAGGAATTAATGACCGCGCCCGGGAAATCAATCTCTGAAATCGCCTCTGCGTGCGGATATCAGTCGCTCTATGCGTTCAGCCTGGCGTTTAAAAAACGGTATGGCGTGCCGCCCCGCCAGTTCAGGCAAAGGATTGTTTCTGCTGGATAAAAGTTAAAACACAGTTTTTGTTCGTAACCATTGCTTTTTAAACACTTGACCGGAAAATCAAAATGCTTATCAGTATCAGTTTATCAGGTAATCCTATGAAAAAAGCTCTTCCATCGTGACATGATGATGGAAAAATCCGCTTTCCTTGAGTGACCGATCCGGGCCGTACAGACTTATGAGCACTCGTTCAATGGTGTGACCCCTTGGCAGTTTCAGAAGCCCGCATTTCCTCTCAACTTCCGGAATAACCTTGGTCCCAATCGGATCCTTTGAATGCTTGATTTCACATACCGTAACCACTCTGTCCGCACGCCGGTAGAGAAGATCTATCTGGAAACCGGAATCTCCCCTTTCAAAATAAGGGGAAACTGTCAGAACCTCATCCTGAAAACCCAATATCCTGGCAATTTTATCGGATTGTTTCAGGCAGAACCGCTCAAAGGCAAACCCCAGCCAGGATTGAAAACCTGGAGCGCAAAGGGTTTCAAATTTTTTCTGCGAATTGCTTTCGTGTATGGTCCTGATACAGGGGGACATGAATTTAAAATAAAAACACAAATATTCGTCAAAAAGCCGGTACTTCCTGAATTTAGTGTTGCTTGACCGGTCGAAAGGGACAAAAGAGCGGATAAACTCTGAGGTTTCGAGATTTTTCAGATACGACATTAGTCCGCCGCCGCTCGAAATTTTTATCTTTCGACCGAGTTCCACGGCTGAGAATAATCCAGCCTGGAGCGTTTCCACGATATGCCGGTATACGGCGGTTTCCCGAAACTGGCTGTAAAAAATCCGATCCATTTCCTGGACCATACCGCCCTGGGGTGTAAAACAAAGGCGATTAATGTTCTGATTGAATGACTTGTTCAGATCTATTTCTTCTAGATATTTCGGGACAGAGCCGAACACCAGAAGGTAGCGCAGAATCTCTTCCTGATCTCTTTTTCCTTGGAAGAATTTTTTTGCCTCTTCGGGTGCCAGGCCTTGTAACAGCAGTTCCAAGGTGATTCTTCCATATAACGCCTTGGAGGCAATTACCTTTTTTACCATAAATGAAGCAATGGACCCGCACAGAATCAGCATGACATTCTTGTCTTTCCAGCGGGTATCCCAATAATATTTAATGAGGCTGATCAGTGATGCACGCCCGCTGGCCATCCACTGTATTTCATCCAAAAAAAGAACAAGTTTTCCACCCCGTGTCGGGGCATTCACCACTTTTTCGGTGAGATACTGAAACACCTGTTCCCACGAGCTGAAAAGCATGTTTTTCAGGAAAGAATCGCTGGTTTGCTCCTGAAGTTGTTGTTTGAAATGGGCTATCTGCCGTGGCATCCGCTGACCTTCGATGGCTTCGAAGTGGCAATAGGCCGGTTTTTTCTTTGAAAATTCCCCGATGAGGCTGCTTTTGCCAATCCGGCGTCTCCCGTAAATTACGATCAGCTCGCTTTTCGTGGAATCGTATTTTTGGTTAAGCAGGTCGAGTTCGTGTTTTCGTCCGAAAAACATAGACACTCCTTTCACAATCCGCAAACAATGTTAAAATAAATATATTTGCGGATAATGGCAAATAAAAATCAATAATCCGCAAACAATACATAATGTACAATCTTTGCGGATTCGGACAAATATCAATATGTTCAAAAACGGTTATCAATCGCTCTATGCGTTCAGTCTGGCGTTTAAAAAACGGTATGGCGTGCCGCCCCGCCAGTTCAGACAAAGAAGTCGCGACAGTACACCGTTGAAACCTTTTTTTCCGACATAGAGGATTGTACACACTTTTTCTACATGTGACAGGTTTTGTCACATCTCATCGTTATATTAATACGCGTACATTTCGTGAAATTTAACTGAAAGCGCGCGGTGCCATGTGATGTAATTCAGACCGTCCAGAAAGTTTATCGCCCGCGCGAACCTGATAATTCCCCTTTCTTCAAAGTCATAACCAGCCATTTTGAGGCATTTGAAAGGCTGTATCCGGAGAGGTTCCAGGGAAAATACGGCTTCTGGCGTCCGGTCATACGTTCGTCCCTCGATAAATTCCTGAAATGCGGGGACCTGAAAGAAGGCTTTGCCCGCATCCGCTGTCCTGATTGCGGCGAGGAATTCTTCGTAGCCTATTCCTGCCGCCAGAGGTCTTGCTGTCCCTCCTGCGACCAGAAAGGGCCCTTTTGCTGGGAATCTGACTTGTGGACGAGGTCATTGCCCAAATCCCCCACAGGCACCATACCCAAGCGTTTCCGTGGCTATTTCAGATATAAATCGGAAACTATTGATTGCAGTGTAAGAATAGAGGCCAATGACCATGAAACCATCAAACGGCTGGCCCAGTAACGGCCAAATAAAAGGAAGTTGATGACCTGGGCGGCGCTGATAAAATGTGTATATGAGGCGATGCACCGAGTTACTATGTTATGCAATAAAAAAGCTACCTTCCTTATTAAGCCGACCTCAAAGGTCGTTTCATTAAACGTGGTCGCTAGGCGCCACAAATTGAAAGGAAGGTAGCCGATGAAAAAGATGATTAATTACACTGCAAAAGACAAAGAGATTTTTGTAGGGCTTGAAGATTCGAAACGTACTTGGAAATTGTGCATTCGAAGCGAAAGAATTGTTATTCAAGAGACCACTATGCCGGCTCAATATGATGTGTTAAAAGCATATTTTCACAATGGCTACCCCGGCTGTAAAATAAAAGTCATCTATGAAGCAGGCTTTAAAGGTTTCACCCTGCACGACCGTCTTGCTGCAGATGGAATTGAGTGTGTAGTTACGCCACCGCACACGGTCACTCAGGAAAAGAACAGCAGAGTAAAGTGTGATAAGATAGATGCTCGGCGTCTGGCGATTAATTTGGAGAATGGGGATTTCAAGACGTGCTATGTGCCGGATAAAGAATTACGGGAAGATCGGCAGGCCAGTAGAATGCTCATACAAGTCCAGAAAGATATCGTACGCCAAAAGAACCGAATCCGGAAGTTTCTGGATTTTCATGGATACGAGGAAGAGTTTCCTGCCGGGGCTTGGTATGATCGGGATTATCGGAGGCTGGAGGAATTAAGTATTTCCGAACCACTGCAATATTGCCTGACACTTTCTCTGAATATGCTTCGCCATCTTGAAGAAATAAAGAAAAAGCTCGTGTGCCGACTCAAAGAATTATGCAAAAAACCGCGATATGAGAAGACATTTAATCTGTTTGAGTCTGCTCCTGGTGTCGGCTGGTTTACGGCTATCCGGCTTGTTCTTGAATGGGGTACCGATATCGCAAAACGATTTTCGTCAGAAAAAAAGATAGCTGCTTTTACTGGGCTGACCAGTAGCGAATACTCAACCGGTGACACTATTCGACGAGGTCGTATTACCGGTCAAGGAAACCGTACTGTACGGGCATGGTTGGTTGAAAGCGCCTGGACCGCATATAAAAAAGACCCTGTTCTTCTGCATAAGTTCCAGGATATTTATTCCCGTACGAGCAGCAAAAAGAAGGCTATCGTTGCTGTTGCCCGAAAACTCGCGGTTCGACTTCGTACATTGGTGGTGACGAACACACCCTACCAATTGGCTGTAGTACGCTGAGAAGAAAATTGAGAGCAAAGATAATGAAGAGACAACCAAGACAAGTTTCGGAAGGAAGTGTACAACGGTCGACAAGCTGTGCAATTGCAGCACGACACTGAGTATGTTGACACTATTTCCGACTTTCCGGAAAGTAGACTGTGGCTTGACCACGAATAGGAGCTTGAAAAGGTGTCTTGTTCATTGTTTTAAAGAAATAATTATGGAAGGCCGCTTTACCCTTGACTGTGCATCATAGGAGCCTTGTCGAAGGATTGACCTCGCAGTCTTTTCTTGGCCTCAACCTCGACCTTGACCTTGCTTTTTCTCGGTCATTCAGTTTTATGGACAGGGTTCGTACCGCAGGTCAATCGACCAACATTTCTTTTAATGATTTTTTGATTTTTGTTGCAACGTGGTGGCTTATCGCACCCAAATGTTTAACAAGCCGCTGCTTGTCGACTGTGCGTAACTGGTCGAGAATTATCCATCCTATTGTATTCTGGAATTCCAGTTCGATCCGGGAAGGGTAATCTCGGGATTTCGTAGTCATGGGTGCGATAATCGCGGTCGAAATGTTATGATTCATCTCATTTGGGCTGATAACAACGCACGGCCGTGTCTTCCGGATTTCATGGCCTATGGTTGGATCAAGATTTACCAGGTAAACTTCGTACTGGTTTATTTCCATTCCCAATCCTCGAAATGGCCTTCAAGCGAATCCTCGATTAGCAAACTATCGTCGCCGTTTTCATGCATTGTTTTAAAAGCTATAGACCAGTTTTGCCGGGGTTTCCGGTTGATTGGATCAAGTATGATACTGTTGTTTTCAATGCGCATATCTATTTCAGATGCTATCCGGCATTGTTGGAGAAAGGCCTTGGGAATTCTGACACCCCGTGAATTGCCGATCTGAATGACAGATACTTTCATAATAAACCCTCCAGATGTAATTATAATATAATTACATTCAAAAAGCAACAGTTTCTGGCTTTTTTTGGTCAATTATGGTCGTGAAGCATGTGATGCGGCTTTAGTGTCATCAACCGCTGCAAAAACCACTTCAACCCACCCCGCCGACAATCGGGTTTCTTATCCTTCGAAGTATTTGTTTCCAGGATAAACGAATCATGGCTGTCGTGAACCATGCCCTTGGGCAATTTATCATCATCAAACGGCATTGGCCGGACAAAATCAGGCAGGGCATGCAACAGGGGCGCGGTCTTACTTTTTTTCCTCGGTCTCAACCTTAACCTCGGCCTCGACCTTTCTTCAGCCTCGTCCTCGGTCTTACTTTTTTTCCTCGGTCTCAACCTTAACCTCGGCCTCGACCTTTCTTCAGCCTCGTCCTCGGTCTTGCCTTTCCTTGACCTTCTTCCATGACTTCTCCTCGTATCTATTATAACATCGCTGCAAACTACCGCTGCGCTGGCTGGAACTCGCTGGGGCAAATTATGGGAAATTAAGGTTGTCCGGGCGTGAAGAATATTTTATTTTCTTTGTTTAAAAGGACGGGGAGTGAAGCAATATGAAGAACCTCATTACTCCGGCGGAGATGTATGTTTACAGGATAAATTTTGATAAACGGGAGTCTGTACTTGCCGAACAGAACAGGGGGCTGTTTCTGCAAGCAGCAAACGATGCAGCGGCCATCATCAGATTGATAATCGAGAAATACAGCCCCAGGCGGATTTACCAGTGGGGCTCCTTGTTGAACCCTGGAGCTTTCCGGGATTACTCAGACATAGACATCGCCGTTGAGGGACTCCCAACGCCGACGGCGATTTTATCCATCTTACGGGATGCCGGTAATCTGACCCGGTTTTCGCTTGATTTGGTTGAACTTGAAAAAATAGACCCGTTACATGCCGAATCCATAAGGCGGAAAGGACGGTTGGTTTATGAGCAGGCATGAAAAAGCGCTTGAATTGCTGGGTGAGTTCAAAAAGACGGAAAGCATCCTGGATGGCATCCGGAAATTTTATGAAGAGTTCCGCTCAAAAGAACTGCCCGCCCTGGGGCAGGGCAGAATTTCCGGTATTGTCATGGCCGAGATTTTCGTAGATTACTATACCTGTGTCGAAACTTTGTTTTTCAGGCTGTCACAGGTGTTTGAAAATCATTTAAGCCGGGACCGGTGGCATTCTGATTTGCTCCATAAAATGACGCTGGATGTCGAGAGCATACGTCCGGCAGTCATCAGGGATGAAACAGCAGTGTTGCTTGACGAACTGATGAAATTCAGACATTTTAAAAGGTATTATTTTCAGTTCGATTATGATTGGGACCGGCTTTTGTATCTGGATAAGAAATGGAATGACGTGTTGAGGTTCCTTGGCGAAGATTTCGGCAGGTTTAAGGATTTTTTGACAGGGTTGAGCCGATGAATAACCTGATTCGCACTGGGGTTCATTCTCCGTCCCAGCCTTAGTTTTTTCCTTCTTCTCAACCTCAGCCTTGACCTCGGCCTTCTTCTTTGCCTTGGCCTTTTTTCTCTTTCTCGGCCTCGGCCTTCTTATCTTCGTCCTCGGTCTTGCCTTTCCTTGACCTTAACCTTGGCCTCAACCTTCTTTCCCCTCAGCTGTTCCCAATAATCTGTAAAACTTGGCCAACTTATCAATCGAATCCGACAGTCTATGTTTTTCTAGGAACTCATCAGGCCGATTTTTAGGCATTTTCATAATTAGGGGGAATTGGCTGATTATTTCATCGGGCTTTTCTGGATCAAATCTAAAATTCTGCCATAATGGGGAAACAAGCGTGTCGAGTACCGTAATGTTACTCGCCATAAGCCGGGTCCCAGCATCCTGTGCTTCCAGTGCCACCATGCCATACGATTCAAAAAGCGATGGAAGAATGAATACGTCCATTGCCTTCATGCATTCTCTCACATCAGTCCGTACGCCCAGAAAATGAACGCGATTATCGATTGAGTTTTCTTGGCAGAAAGCTTCAAGTTTATTTTTCTCCGGGCCATCGCCAATAATGACAAGGTGCATTGATGAATGTTGTTTCAACAATTGAAAACAGGCTTGCAGGATTGTTATGTGGTTCTTTTCTGGTGTTAGTCTGCCGACATGACCGACAACAAGCGCATCATCAGGAATGCCCATGCTGGCCCGCTGGGCCGTAAGGTCGAAATTTGAAAAATCGTGGAACTTGATACCCGAAGAAACAACAATACATCTCTGTGGCATTAGGTGATGGCCTGGCAACCAGCGTTTAAGAGCGTCCTCTGATCCCGCGCTGAAGTGTGTTGCGGTTATTCTTCCAAGCAGAGTAAAAAACAAAGCGCCAAACCTATGCAGGATTGACCCTGCATGGAGCCAGTCTCCGGAGTGGAAATAGATGATTCGGCTTTTTATTCCAGCAAAAAGAGCAATAAGGGTATCATATGCACCAAGCCAGCCCATATGACTCTGGACAATGTCTATTTTTTTTGATTTTATTAAATTATATAGAGAAATACAATACGGTATTGGATTAAGAAAATTGAGCGGAATGTGGATGACATCAATGCCATTGGTAATGAATTCGTTTTCACGGGTTCCTGATAACTTTGATGTGCTGACAACAAAATGTTTAATTAAAGGATCGTTCATGCTGATCAGCATTGAAGCGAGCCATGTTGTGCTGCCGCGTTCCCGGTCAAGGCGGTTGATTATGTGTAAAACATGATTCATCTGTTAGTTCTTTCAGGCATCATCTATTGTGCTTTGCTTGTTATGAATAAAATACATATTTTAATGGTGAATAGGCGTTGATTATTGGAATGATAATATAATTGGAGAAATGGTCATGACTAAAACACGGTTATGTTTGTTTTTGTTTCTCGGCTCACTCTTTATTCGACTGTTGGTCGCGTACCAAGGCAACTTTGATTACCACATTGGCGATTCGCCAAAATATATTGCTGTTGCTGAAAGCATATTAAATGGTAATCCATCTTTTATTTTGAATAACGGTCTTTTTGTTGCGGCACCGATTTACCCCTTGTTCATTGCCGGATGTAGGCTGGTTTTTGGAGAGAACTATATTTTAGCTATTCAAATAATCCAGATTCTCTGCTCATCGATTACAGATATTTTTATTTTCTTATTGTGTATGTTTTTGTTTGGTAGTCAAAGGATTGGCATTTTTGCTGCCGTTCTGTTTGGACTGCTCCCAATGGGGATATTTTTTACATTCAAAGTAGCCCAGGAAACATTTTTTACAACAGCACTTGTTATTTCAATTTATTATTTGGTTCGCGTTCTCAATGATCCTACTAAAAAACATCTTTTTTTATCGGCAGTATTTTTTTCAATAGCATTTTTAATTAAATCCTTAATAGGGTTGTTCAGTCCTTTTATCATCTTGAGCATTCTCGTTAGCAGGATTCCCGAATGGCGTAAAAAAATCCTTTTTTCGGTAATTTATACTGTTATCTGTTTTGTCTTTACCCTTCCTTATGGATTATATAATTTGCAGAAGCTTGGAATATATACGTTTTCAAGTACTGGTCCAGGCTGTGTAGTATATTTTGGCAATACAGAAATGCAATATCGTTTTGTTGTTGAAACGCCTCCTAAAAACAGTCCCGAGTATCTTAAGCTTCTTTCGATGGATTTTTCCTTTGCAAACGGTTCCTCCTATGATGCGTTGATGCTAAAACCAATTAATGAGAGAGAAAGATTCTTTTATATTGAAGCGTATAAATGGGCGCGTGCAAATCCCTATAAATTTCTAATTTTAAAGATTGAAAGCGCTAAACTATTTTTAACTCCTTCGGTGTCTAAAAAACATTATCCATTCAAAACCTGGCTTTTCTCACTTGTGACAATAGGGCCAGTCTATCTTCTTGCTTATATTGGTATTTTTGTGGCTCTAAGAAGAGATTTTCGACAACACTCCTGGGCTTTCTGGCTTTTCATCTCCTTGTTTGTGTTTTCCGTCGTATGCGGTTCTGTTAGTAGATATAGGACCGCGATGCTGGAGCCGTTTTATATCATTTATGCCGCATATGCATTTCAATTGCTTTGCGATCGATGGTTTGCATATAAACATACTTAAAAAGAATCAAATAATATCTTATGATGAAACCTAAAGTATTAATTTTTGTTGTCGCCTATAATGCTGAGTCGCATATTGAATCTGTTTTATCCAGAATACCTGCGGTATTAAAAGACAAAGAAAAATATGATACTCATGTATTGATAATCGACGATGCATCGAAAGACAATACAGTAGAGGTGAGTAATTCATACAAAATACAGAATTCTACACTACCGTTAGAAATATTCAAAAATCCGGTAAACCAGGGGTATGGAGGGAATCAAAAAATCGGGTTTCATTACGCTATTAAAAATGATTTTGATGTGGTTGCACTTCTGCATGGCGATGGGCAGTATGCGCCGGAATGCCTTCCGGATCTCTTAGAGCCAATCATTTGCGGTGATGCTGATGTTGTTTTCGGTTCTAGAATGTTAAATAAAAAAAGTGCAATTGCCGGCAAGATGCCGTTATATAAGTTTATTGGAAATATTATTCTAACAAAAGTTCAAAATTTACTTCTAAAATCAAACCTATCAGAATTTCATTCTGGGTATCGTATCTACAGTGTAATGGCGTTGAAAAGGATTCCCTTTCAGTATAATTCCAATGGTTTTGATTTTGACACGGATATTATTATTCAATTGATAGATAATTCATTACGTATCAAAGAAATACCCATTCCCACATACTACGGGAATGAAATATGTAGGGTAAATGGGATGCGATATGCATTCGATGTTGTTAAAACTACGCTATTATCACGAGTTCAGAAAAAGGCCAACCTATATTATGATCCAAAGTTTGACTATTTTACCGATAATGCTATTTATGGTTCAAAAATTGGCTACGATAGCAGTCACCAGTTTGCAATTAATGTCGTTGCAGAAGGTGCTACTGTTCTAGATATCGGATGCGGCCCTGGCGTAATCGCCAGGGCCCTTGCATTAAAAAATTGCCATGTTCATGGTGTGGATATTAAAATTCAATCAGAGGCTAAAACTGTTTGTAAAAGTACCCAAGAAATAGATCTTGATTCTGGTTCTATACAATTTAACGAGAAATCGCTCAATAATGTTCTCATGCTTGATATTATTGAACACCTGCAATCACCCGAGTCTTTTTTGTTGCGACTCAGAGAGTCGTTATCGAGATATTCTCCAAAATTTATTATTACCACCGGAAATGTGGCATTTATTATTGTTCGTTTTTCACTGTTTCTTGGGCTGTTTAATTATGGCAAAAAAGGGATATTGGATCTAACCCATAAACGTCTGTCTACATTCTATTCGTTAAAGCGGTTGCTTGTCAATTCCGGGTATATTATCGAGGAGATCAAGGGTATTCCTGTTCCGTTTCCTTTGGTTTTTGGGCAAGGCAAGATTTCATCGTTCCTCCTTTTTCTTAATAATGTGGTTATTCGTGTTTTGCCAGGGCTTTTTTCATACCAAATAGCAATTGTCGCGCGTCCAAGTCCTTCATTAAATCTTTTATTGGAAAATGCTATTCAGTTGGGTGATGTTGAAAAGAATAATTATTTAAAGACACGAATTTAGGCCAAAGAATTATCGATAACAATTCATGCAATAATCTGGAATGCGCATGGAATTATGTATTGCCCTGAATTCTGAATATTCCAGGCTATTCCAAAAAACAGCTATTGATTGTTGGTTAAGGTTGCCAAAGTTCTTAACGGAACTATCCCCAAGGATGCAACACGGTACCAGAAACCCATCCGCAGATACATAGGCTGTATGCCATGGCCAGATGCACGGTTTCTGTTTTGAATACACATCACCTTGGTAAAACGATACATTAATGCCTTTTTTTTTCCCAATCTCAACAAGCCCTTGCCGGTTTAAAGTACTATTTTCAGCAGTAATTCCATCCATTTTATCTGACCACGCCTGTTTGCCCCAGTTCGAAAGATGTGTCTGGAATACAATAGCATCAAATCCCAATTGCGCTGCCAGGCCAACAATCTGTTCAGCCTCGTGAATGTTTTTTTTCTGCACAACAGTCCACGCCCGCAGAACTGTTTTTGATCCAGCCTGTTTCAACGCCTTTGCCAACTCGCCAACACCTGCAACCACTTTATTGAAATTCGACCCTCCTCGAATCCCTTCAAACGTCTCAGCACTTGCGCCATCAAGCGAAACCCCAATGCTGGTAAGCTTGGCGTGGATCAATTTTTGGATATTTTCCTCTATAAGCATGCTGCCATTGGTCGTAGTCTGCACCAAAACACCTTTTTTTCTCGCATATTCAGCCATTTTAAAGAAATCTGGGCACAGCAAGGGTTCGCCCATGCCTTGGAGCTTGATCTTAATGAGCTGCGGATTTTCATCTATGATTTTCTTGAACAAATCAAAGCTCATGTGCTGATGCTTAAAATCCGGGTCCGATACATGGCACATCTGGCATTTGAAATTGCAATACGTTGTCGGCTCAATATCGAGCACATAGGGGAGGTAAGAGAGCTGTGTGCGCTTGTAAGACCGGAACATAGCGCATTTCAGGGCATTTAATGCTTTGCTTGGATGCCGGATCATTCCCAATGCAGCATATACCAGGCGACTATCTTTTTTCATTCTGCCATCTCGAGCCCTCTCCTGATAGGAGCGGGAAAGCTTGCCTCGCCGACCCGCTTCGCTCTCGCGCCTGCCTCGCCGGCAAGGCGGGTAAGCGAGGCGAGGTAGGCGGGGGTGAGGTCAGGTGTAAAGATCACGGTTGGGGATGGAATATCGGGCTGTATTCTGTCTTATTATGCATGTACGTTTTTGCGTTCCGGGTATTTCAAACCGTATTTCTTGCAGAGTTCTCTACCCGCTTCATTGAAATACTTCACCTGTTCCTTGGGCGTCATGTCCTTTATTTCTTCGGCGATCTCCTCCCGCCATTTCCATACTTCTTCGACTGCTTTGCTGCGTGTTATCATTCCTGGCCCTCCTCCTTCAAAATATATGATTCAGGCGTTTTTATATCGACTATGACATCGTAACCCTGATTTAAGTTCACGCTGTTGAATTTGTCTATCTTGAACTCATTCACGAGATGGTCGAAATTATAGCTGATGATATGCCGGATGCCGTTCACCGTGGCAATGGCCACGTGTCCCATATCGATAATCACCTTGGGCTTGCTGCTCTTGATAATGTCCGCCCCTCTATATGCCTCCACCAGCCTGCGCGCTTCCTCATCGTAAAGCAACACTTCCGGCTGCCTGCTGAATATATGGTCTGTTAAGGTTTTCTGTAAATTCTTGTCATGCGTCCGGTCAATCTCCTTAAGCACGAGTTCGGACACATAAATTTCATATATGCCGGATTCGACGGTCTTGATGAAGTCTTCGGTCGCTCTTTTCCAATCCGGTCTGTCCGTATGAGCGAGCTGGTTCCAGACAGACGTCTCAATATACAACTTTTTTTTCATCTTCTATAAAAATACGCTTTTTCTTGCCCTTTTTCCATTGTTTTCAATACAAACGATATCACCTCGTGGCGATCGTGGCGATCCTCTAACCCGTGCCTCTCTTCTTTTTGTTTTCGACCAACGCCTTAAAAAGGGGGGCAGGGGGGATTATTTATCCAACAGCCACTTCCATATTGGAATTATATGTATTGCCTGTCCGCTATTCTTTACGGTCTCTGCCGTGCGATCAGTCACAATTTCACTCTCTGATAGTCCGAGTTCCCGCATTGCCTGAGTCAATCCAGCCAATTCTCTCTTTCGGGTGTCAGGAGCGCTGATGTCATGGCATACCTGTAAAAGCCGTTTCCTGCCAGTAGCGTCGATCCACAGGAAGTCCACCTCATTGCCCGCGTTGGTTTTGTAGTAATAGATTTCTTGTGTATTACGCCGTAAATGAGAGAACACCATGTTTTCAAGAATATGGCCGCGGTTGGCTAAAATGGACGGGTTGAGTGAAGGAAGCATGCCATGGTCAACGCAATAGATCTTTTTCGGGTTTGTGTTCTGCCTTGCGAGAGAAGGGGTGTACATGCGTACGGAAAAGAGGAAAAAAGCGTCTTCGAACCATTGTACGCAGTTATGCACAAAATCCTTGGTCAGGCCATGGCCAACGGACCTGAGATATTCTTGCAGCCGGTTGAGCGAGTATAACGCCCCTGCATTGCTTATCAGTCGTGCCGCCAGGTCTGCGACTGCCTGCGGATGCGGGGCATCGTGCCGCTCCACAACGTCCCGCAGCAGGATGGATTTGTAATATTCCTGGTGCGTCATGATGCGTAGTTTCTTTGAAAAATCGAAAATTTCCGGAAACCCGCCCTTTTCCCGGTATTCTTCAAACGCATGTTGTACCAGGTGCCGTTCCTTTGATGTGCCGTCCTTTGGATGAATGCCGCGATGGGCAAGGAACTCGGCAAAGGAGAATGGGAAAAGTTCCCAGGCCAGCGACCGGCCGCGGAGCTGCGTGGCGATTTCCTTGGAGAGCATTGTTGCTGAAGAGCCTGTCAGATATATGCGGCATTTTTCTGAACGGAGCAGGCGGGCTATGAACAATTCCCAATTGGATATGTCCTGAATTTCGTCAAAAAAACAATGAACCACCTCGGTCTTTTTCTTGCGGGGATACATGGAATAATAGGCGTCAAGGATTTGTTCCAGGGAGCCGTGTTTCAGGTTATCCAGCCTGTTGTCGGAAAATGTCAGGCTCAGGAAGTTCTCCCAGGGTGCGCCGTCCGCATGCAATTGCACCGCTATCTGGTTCATCATGGTGGATTTGCCGCACCTGCGCACGCCAATACAGACAAAAACCTTGCCTGGGGCCAATTCATACGGGAGGTTCCTGGCTGTTCCGGTAAAGGGCTTTTCTGTCTGAAAATCCCGGATCAGTTCCTTGAGTATTTCTATCATTGCGGGGCCTCCCTGGTAAACCGGTATAAAAACATACCGGTTTATACCATCAACTGGTATGAAATATTACCGGTTTGGGAGGCTGATGTCAATAAAAAAAGAGGGTGAAAAGTGTATTGGGCGCGATTTGGCCTTTATATTCCCGCAACAATGCCCCCCTTAACAAGGGGGGAAAGGGCCTGCCTCGCCGATGAGGCGGGGGGATCGGAGCGTCATATTCCCGGATATCATTTAGTATGCTGCCTCGATCCTCGTTTCTCGTTTCTTCCAGCACGAGTTTCAACCTCAACCTCGGCCTTATTTTTGCCTTTCCCTTGGCCTCGACCTCAACCTTAACCTCGGCCTTGACCTTCTTCCCTGAAGATCTTCCCCATGCTCCTCGCCACCACATCCCACGTATATTTTTCCCTCACAAGCCTGGTCCCATTTCCCCGTATCTTTTCGTACAGCTTTGTATCTTCATACGCCAGTATTCCCTGCGCAATGGAATCCGGATTTTTGGGCTCCACGGCAATCCCTGTCTCTCCATGAACCAGATAGTCCTTAATTCCACCAACCAGGCAAGCCACAATTGGCACACCCATGCCCATTGCTTCCAAAAAGGAATTGCCCAATCCTTCGCGCAAAGATGGACGTACAAACAAGTGCGCTATTGTGAGGTGTTCGGCAACCATTTCCTGTGCAATATCACCAAGAAACTGCACGCGTTCATTGAGGCCGTTTTCATTGCAATAGGTTTTTAATTCCCGCTCTTTTGGGCCAGTTCCAGCAAGAAACAACCGATAATTATCAGGGAGCAGTTTCATTGCCTTCAGAAGATCGTCTATTGCGTTTTTATATGAGAGGCGTGACGCGGAGAAAAGAATTCGTTCCGACGATTCAATTTTGTAAGCTGTAACAATATGTCTGGCAATTGGCTTATCTGGTGAAAAAATGCTTAAGTTTACGCCATTTGGGATAATTGAATGGGGAAACTGCGCTGTTTTTGATAATTCTACCGCCATCTCTACTACAAACCGTGAGATAGCGTGAACATGGGATGCCCGACGGATTATATATCCCATGATTTTATAAGAAAAACCGATAAGTTTTCGAAGTTCTTTAACAGACGAACCTTCCTGCAAAGATAGCAAAAACGGCTTTCGGATCAATTTTGAATACCATAATCCGCCTAATGAACCTTGGCTTGCCATAACACCCCAAACAATATCAGGTTTCAGGCTGCTGAAAAAGACCTTGATGGGAGCCATGAGAGGAAAAATATATTTATCATATTGAGTTCCAAGGCCAATACGAATAACAGTTACATTGTCCAGTCTGTCCTTTTTTGGGTGCTTGCGGTTAAGCCTCGGACAAAAAAGAGTGAATTGTATGCCCTGGTTTAGTTTGCAAACCTCACGAATGGCAACCTGGGCGCCGCCAATCAGTGGAAAATAAGTTGAGGTGAATATGGCGATTGAAAAAGATTTTTTCATATCAATAAAATAAGGATTCCTCGATGTCTTTGTCTACATGGGTTTATAATACCGTACCCGGACCGTTGAGGGACGCGTTGGTCAGTCTGCGCGGTTTAAGGCTAAAATCCCTGAGATATACGGATTTTACATGGGAGAAATTTGGAGAATATCAGAAAACGCAGTGGTGGTCCCCGGAACAGATCAGAGATATGCAGTTAGAAAAATTGCGTAGAATGCTTAATGATGCGGCTGCGCATTGTCCGTATTATGAGAATATTTTTAATAATACCGGATTGCGCCCTAACGATATCCGCTCATTAGACGATTTATGCAAAATGCCCATACTGCCGAAAAAAGTTTTACGTAATAACGCGAAATCATTACAAGATAGAAGGTTCTTGAAAAAGTCGTTTTGGGTTGCAAACACCAGCGGTACTTCAGGCATGCCTTTGAGTGTTCGGTATTTGCATGAGGACATGCAGGAGCGTTTTGCGCTTTTTGAAAGGCTTTTTGATTGGTATACTCCCGGCAAATGGCGGGAGCGAGCTAGTTTTACCGGCAAACTTGTTCTCCCAACCTCTAAACCAGCTAAACGGGTTTATGTGAGAAATCAGCCTTTACGGCAAAATTTGTATTCTTCGCACCACCTGGAAGAAGGATATTTCGAGAAATATTTCAAGGCTCTTGAAAACCAGTCTCCGCATCAGGTCGATGGTATTCTTTCACCCATCTACATTTTATCCAGGATATTCATCAACAGAGGTTGGCGATTCACAAATCCTCCGAACGTGGTTATCACAACCTCGGAGACTTTATGGGACCACATGCGGGCTTCAATAAGCGAGGGCTTTGGGGCAACGGTGGCCAATCAATATTCATCACAGGAGGGCGCTCCAATTATCTACGAATGCCCGCTGGGTGGGTTTCATCTTTGCGCTGAATCCGGTATTGTAGAAATCATTGACAATGAAGGTAATCCGAGCAAACCCGGTGAAATAGGTCGGCTTGTTGTCACAAGTTTTTTAACAAAAGCAACACCTTTAATCCGGTACGATATTGGCGATATGGCAATTGCTTCAGTCAAAAAATGCCAATGCGGACGTGGATTACCTTTGGTTGGGGCGGTTTTCGGACGTGTGGATGACATGTTTTTTACACAAGAAAGAGGTCTTGTCCCGCGTGTCGACTCGGCCTTTAAAGGGATTCCCCAATGTATAATAAATTCTCAAGTCGCCCAGGTTGGCGTTAATTCCTTTGAATTACGGATTGTTACGGACAACGATCAATACAAAGGTGAATATGGGGAAACCATTGCTCAAAATCTCCGGTTGTATCTGGGTGAATCTGTTGAAATAAGCATAAAAATGGTTGATTGCCTTCCGTTTGGGCCCGGCGGAAAAATAAAAGCAATGGTTAATGAAGCCGGAATATACGGCAAATATGACAATATAGGTAAAAGCTGGATGCATATTTCATGATGCCTTATCAAGGATTGATTAAATGATAAGTTTTGCCCCAACACTGCCTTTTATCATCACATTTGTTCTAACATCCGTTGCTATACTCCAGTTTATTAAAATACGCTTTCGGCAATCTGGCATTCTCCAAACACGTGTCTGGTACAATAATTTATTCTCAGCCTGGTTCCTAAATATTGTCTGCTTTGGTGGACTTGCAATCTATTTCATGTATCGGTACCATTTTATTACAGATGATGTTAATTATTTTTATGGTGCTGATGAATTTACCAAGGGTTTCTTTGAGATTAGTACAGGCACTGAATTCATGTGCTATATCACTAAACCCCTCAAAACTGTTTTTCATCTTGATAGGCCAGCATTGCATACGCTTTTTGGAACACTTGGTTTTATTGGCAGCATGAATTATTTGACAGTATATATGAAACGAAGCGACATGCTCGATGCTGACGCGTATATTTTTAACCGTCTTGCCTTTTTTATGCTTCTTTGTTTTCCAAATTTTATGCTTTGGGGAAGGGTCTTTGGCAAAGACTCAACCATGTTTTTTCTCGCCTCTCTTCTGGTCATAGGCGCATACAGGCTTATAGAAAAAAACGAGATTAACATCTTCTATGTTTTTTTAGTCATAGGACCTTTATATATCATGCAGCTAATCCGGCCCCATGTTGCAGGTGTTATCGCAGCCGCTTTTGGTGCCGGGTATATTGCTAAGGTATATAGAATTCGCTCCAGGAACATTGGTATTATGGCCCTGGCAAAAATTTATGTCCCTATTATTTTGATAGTAGTGATGACAGTTTTTATTGGTAGTTCCCTGAGAAAACTGGGAGTGGCAAAGAATAATGAGGAAATTACAGCCGAGGCAATGCAGGATAAAATCATGGCTTCAACAATGATGGGAGGGTATGGGGGGTCTTCAACGGAATTAGCCTCGGAAATGAAGGAAAATCCGCGAATCATCTTCCAGCCCCAGCAAATTGCCAAAAACATCGGTTATCTGCTTTTTGCCCCCTTGCCCTGGCAAGTCCGTGGTGGGGCAGATGCCCTGGCTTTTCTTTCAAATGTCATTCTTTTTTACCTACTGTACAAATATGGCCGCAAAATCAAAATATACGATCCCGCGCAAATATTTTTTCTTGCAGCAACAGGGGGCCTCATGGTCCTGCTCTCATTCATGACCGGCAATATTGGCCTGCTTTTGCGCCAAAAAACCATACTTCTGCCATTTTTGTTTTTATTGCTTTTCTCGCGTCCTGTGCAAGATCAAGTAGAAGAGCACGTCGAGGAAGAGAGTGATGATGATCAACAAAGGTCATAAAAAACTCATTTCTTTATCCTCAACTTTCCTTGGAAGACTTTCATGCGGCTCTTGCCTATGCCGCTGATCTTGCGCATGAGAGCATATGGTCCAGCGGGACAGAGCTCGCCGGTTGGAAAGGTTGCAGTATGAACCAGAAGAAAAAGCTGTCATTTTCGGAAACCGTCAGAGAAGCAATAAACGCACTGGGGCGCGTCCAGGACGTTAAAGAGACCCTGAGGGAATTCTTTTAGAACCGCTGTCATACCACAGTTAACGATTAGGGTGGGTTGCCAGGGATGGGCCACCTTTCCATTTTTCGCGCTTTCCCCTATGGGTAAAGTCTGCCCTTCAAGCCTGGGCTTTTATTTTTCTGCGAGGTATGTGTGGTTGAG
>Ga0208863_1000284_pt1 | contig 60664 bp, 49 predicted proteins | sample RifOxyD3_FD_184040 | JGI IMG/M metagenome (GOLD analysis project Ga0208863, IMG submission 184040) | Soil microbial communities from Rifle, Colorado - Rifle Oxygen_injection D3 (SPAdes) | ecosystem: Environmental > Terrestrial > Deep subsurface > Rock core/Sediment | place: Rifle, Colorado... | reverse complement strand
TGGTGCCGGTGATGGTGATCTCGACACTGTTGGTGGCCGTGGCACCTGCTGTGTCGGTGACGGTCACGGTGTAGGTCTGGGTCAAAGTCTGGCCAGCGGCCAGATAGTCGACTGCGCTGTCGGCAACGGTGAAACTCCAGCCTATGGTGCCAGTGCCGTCGCTGGTGGTTTGATTGGTAACACTTGGGGTGAATGTGCCCAGGTAGCCGGTGCCCACTGCCACTGCCGACACTGATTGGGTATTGGTCAAGTCCACATCGGTGATGGCAAAGCTGTTGGAGACGACCAAATTGGTGGTGTTCTCGCCAACTGCCAGATCAGCGATTTCAGTCACACCACCAGCAAAGGTGCCCGCACTAATGACGGGTGCATCGTTGGTGCCGGTGATGGTGATCTCGACACTGTTGGTGGCTGTGGCACCTGCTGTGTCAGTCACGGTCACGGTGTAGGTTTGGGTCAAAGTCTGGCCAGCGGCCAGATAGTCGACCGCACTGTCGGCCACGGTGAAACTCCAGCCTATGGAGCCTGCACCATCCGTGGTGGTTTGATTGGCAACACTTGGGGTGAAGGTGCCCAGGTAGCCGGTGCCCACTGCTACCGAAGCTACGGATTGAACATTCGTCAAGTCCACATCCGTGACGGCAAAGCTGTTGGAGACGACCAAATTGGTGGTGTTCTCACCAGTGGCACCGTCAGCAATTTCAGTCACAGCGCCGACAAAGGTTCCCACACCAATGACAGGTGTATCGTTGGTGCCGGTAATGGTGATGGTCACCAACGCGGTTGAAGTTCCACCGTGCCCATCATTGACGGTGTAGGTAAAGACCTCTGGGGTCGGTGGATGCTCACCGATGGCCAGCGCTTGAATGTCGGCGCGCGAGTTGTCGAGTGTGTAGGTGTAAGCGCCATTGCTTGCGATGGTGATACTGCCGTAGCTACCGTTAACGGTGGTACCGACATTGCTGCCAAGCGTGCTAGACAGCTGGCTACCAGCGGCTACCCCTTGCACTGTTAGCGTGTCACCATCTGCATCGGTATCGATTCCCGAACCAGCGGTAACAACATGGCCGGTCACCTGACTAACGCTGGAAGTACTGAGGCCCTCGCTCACCGAGGCCGTGTCGTTGTTCGCCACCGGCGCGTCATTGACCCCGATGACCCTGATGGATACCGGGTCGGTGTCCGACAGCGGCGTGCCTGCGCTGTCGGTCGAGAGCACTGTCAAGATGTCAGTACCAAAGAAATTGGCTAGCCCCTGATAGCTCAAGCTTGCCAGAGCCGCGTTGATCTGGGTTTGCGTGCCCGCCAGGGTCAAAGTCGCACTTGCGTTGGCACCGGCATTGATGGTCGCCCCGGTGCCGGTCAGATCCACCGTCAAATTCCCGCTCAACACCGTCAGTTGTGTCGTTGCCAGATTGCCATCGACGTCGTTCACGCTGATCGTGCTCGGGCCTGTGAAGGCGAGCGCTGTGTCCTCGTTCATCGTCTGCCCAACAGGTACCGTGTTCACCGGTGCGGCGTTGCTGCGAGAGACGGTGATGGTCAAGGTGGTGGCATTGGAGACCAGGCCACTGGGGTCCTTGACGGTATAGCTGAAAACATCGTTGGCGCTGGAGCCGGGAGCCAGGCCACCGGCGCTGTCGGCGACGTAGCCGTAGCTGCCAGTGGGGTCGAGTGTCAGATGGCCGAAGCTGCCAGCCAGTGAAGTGGCAACACCGACGTTCTGAGTGACCGATCCGGTACCAATCTTGGCACCGCTGACTACCAATGAGACCGTCGTGTTATCGACATCGGTGTCGGTGCCCAACCCCTGGATCACGCCGCTGGCTGCACTGACGGTCAGGGTGGCGTCTTTATTGACGGAGCCGATATCGGCTACTGCTACCGGGGCGTCGTTGACCACCGCTATAGGGATCGTCACTGTCCCTATCGAGTAGTCCCCATTTGCATCGGTGATGCGGTAAGCGAAGACGTCGCTTCCGGCGTAATTGGCGTTCGGGGTATAGCTGAAAGCACCTATCGTATAGAACAGGACTGTACCGTGCGCTGCGGTTATGCTGTTGTCAAGAGTCCAGACATTGGGGGAGTCCAAGGACTGATGGATGATATTGAAGTTGTAGAGTATGGTGTACGGTATTGGCGTGTCTTCTGATGTGGAGAAGTACGTAAAGTTTGCAGCCGCCGGCGCGTCATTGAACGTGATGTTGACGGTTGCGGTCGAGCTGTCATTGTTGGCATCGGTGATCTTGTAGGTGAAGCTGTCATGGTTGTAGTAGCTGTAGTTGTTAAAAGGCGACTGGGTATAGGTGAAGCTGCCGTTTGTGTTGATCACCACCGTGCCGAGGGTCGGCTGCGTCAAGCCGATTGCCCAGACGTTGCCGCCGTCACCTGAAGGGGTGTCGTTGCTGGCGAGCGTGCCGTTCAGCACGATGTGCTGTTGAACGATGAAGCTGTCGGTCACCGCCACCGGCAGGTCATTGACCGACGTGATTGTGACGTTCACAGTGGCGATTTCAGTCACGCCGGTCGGACTTGTAACCGTGTAGTCAAAACTATCGCTACCGTTGTAGTTGGGGTTTGGCGTGTAGGTGACTGCACCTGCGCCCGTAAAGGTGACGGTGCCGTTTGACCCTTGCGTCACGCTGCTGAGGACGGGCGTGCCCTCAAAGTTGTCAGCCGTTGCGCCGTTGCTGCCGGTGATCACGTTGCTGGTAATGGCCAAATCTTCTGGCGTGGTTAACGCGTCGTTGGTGATGTCTGCCACCGCACTGACCGTGACACTGACCGTGGCGCTTTCGGTGACACTGCCGTTGGTCGCGGTGTAGGTATAACTGTCAGCACCGTTGAAGTCTGCGACCGGTGTGTAGGTAATGGTCTTGTCTAGGTTGACCACTACTGTGCCGTGTGCGCCCTGGGTCACAGCACTGATGACCGTTGTGCCACTGAGACTGTCGTTGCTTAAAACGTTGGTGCTGACAGCGTTATCTTCCGTGGTGACGGCAAGGTCATTGACAACTTGAGGGCCGCTGACGGTGATGGTCAACGTGGTGGTGTTGGAGACTAAACCGGCTGGGTCCGTGACGGTGTAAGTAAAGACATCGTTGGCGCTGGCACCGGGTGCCAGGCTGTTGGCATTGTCGGCCAGGTAGCTGTAGCTGCCATTGGAAGCCAGCGTCAAGTGACCTAACACGCCGGCTAGCGATGTGCCAACCCCCACGTTCTGGATTACCGCACCGGCACCGGCCACGGCGCCGCTGACGATCAGGGAGGCGGTGGTGTTGTCCACATCGGTGTCGGTGCCCAGACCCTGGATCACGCCGGACAGGCTGGTGCCTGTCAGTGTTGCACCAGCATTCACGGCACCGCTATCGGCCGTGGCCACCGGCGCATCGTTGCTGCCGTTGATGGTGAGCGTCAGGGTCGTGCTGCTGGTATCGCCGTCGGTGTCAGTGATGGTGTAGTTGGCGGTCTCGGTCAGGCTCTGCCCACTGTTGAGGGCATTGACCGTTGCATTGCTGTTGTTGAGGGTGTAGCTATAGGTTCCGTTCTGGTTGATCGTCAAACTGCCATAGCTGGTGTTAAAGGCAGTCCCCAGGGTCTTGGCGCTGTTGTTGAAGTTGATGCTTGTCATCGGGCTGCTCATGCCGCTGGCATCCGCGCCAACGCGGTCAATAACATCACCCGCACTCTGGGTGAAGGCACCAAGAACGTTGCCGGAGACGGTGGCCGTACCATCTTCGGTGACGCTGTTGGCATCGGCATTGGCAGTGGGCACATCGTCGATGATGTGTACGGTCAAGGTGTAGCCGCTGCTTGTGGTGCCACCCGCATCAAGAATAGACAAGGGCAGCACCACGGTTTTTTCGGTGGCATTCGGGGTGTTCTGAGTTTGCGTCAGTGTGTATTGGTAAGCCAGCGTGCCTTCGGTGCTGACGCCGCCCACACTGCTGATGCTGGTGTAGTTGGTCAGTTTGATGATACCTTCGGTTGTGGTGATGCTGACCGGATTGGCCGTCAGGTCATTGAGTTGGGCCAGTGTCACCACGGTGCTGCCTACGGTAATGCTGACCATGCCGTCCGGCGCCCTGGGGTCCATGGTGCCGGTGTTGACCTCACTGGTGTCATCCACACTGGTCAGACCAGCCTCCCACACCGTGATGTTCGCCAAGGCCGCGCCGCCGCCGATGCTCGGCGTGCCGTCGTTGTGGCCGTTGATGGTGAGCGTCAGGGTGCTGCTGCTGCTGTCGCCATCGGAATCGGTGAGGGTGTAGGTGACCAACTCGCTCAAACTCTGGCCCGTGTGCAATGCGTTGACGCTGGCGTTGTTATTGTCCAGGGTGTAGCTGTAGCTGCCGTTGCCATTGAGTGTCAGGTTGCCGTAGGCCGTGGCAAAGGCCGTGCCCACGATTTTGGCGTTGCCGCCAATCGAAATGGCCGAAACCGGTGTGGCCGTGCTGTCGGCACCCAGGCGGTCAGCCACATCATTCGCGCTCCCGGTGGCAAAGACATTACCGGTCACGGTGGCAGTGCCGTTTTCGGTGACGCTGTTGGTATCTGCGTTGGCGGTGGGGACATCATCAACGATATGCACGGTCAGGGTGCCGCTGCCAATACCACCGCCGCTATCAAGGATGGACAGCGCCACCGGCTCGCTGCTTTCGGTTGCGTTCAGGGTGGTCTGTTGCTGGCCGAGTGTGAAGCTGTAAGCCAGCGTGCCGTTGGTTGCATTACCGACGTAGCCGGTCAACGTGATCGCGCCTTGCGCCGTGTTGATGCTGATAGGTGTGGTGCCCAACGCATTGAGCGCGGCCAAGGAGACGGTGGTGCCCCCCACCGTGATGTTGGCAATGCCGTTGGCCGCTGCCAGTGTGATGCTGCCGGTCGCGGTCTCGCTGGTGTCGCCCACGCTGGTCAGGCCTGCCTCCTGCACGGTGAACTCGCCGGTGGCAGCGCCGTTGCCGTCAATCGGGGTGATGGTTGATGCAGCAGCCACCGTGATGCTGCTGGTCACCGCCAGGCTCTGGCCGGCACCCGTGTTGTCTGAGTTGGCGTCGGTTGTTTGCCAGGTGACCGTGCGATTGCCGCTGCTGGTGCCACTGAAAGCGACCGTCTTGAGAACAGTGGTGAAGTTCGCCAGCGTATCTGGGCCAGTGAGCGTCAGCAGGCCGGTGCCGCTGTTGTAGCTGGTGACGGTGATGCTGGTTCCTGCAATCTGGTTGCCAATGGCCGTGCCCGCCACGGCCAGCACGTCACCCGTGGCCAGGCCAGTCGTGATCTGCACCGTGGCAGACGCCATTTGGGTGTCGTCGGCATCAGAGACCACGGCCACGCTGGTATCGATGGTTTGGGCGGCTTGATTCACCGTGTAGGACAGGGAGCCACCTGCGCTCATGACCGGTTTGTCGGTGGTGGCGGTGATGTTGATGATGACTTGCCCGGTGAATTGCGATACACCGGTCGCCGCGCCGACAAGATCCGAGTTGGCATCGGTCAGGCTGTAGTCGACCTTGCGCGTCTGCTTGCTTAGGTTGCTGGTCGGGTCGTCTGTACTGTTCAGGTAGGTCAGGCTGCGAACGACAGTCTGGTAGTTGGCCAGGGTGTCGGTTCCGGACAGGGTCAAGATACCGGTGCCGGGGTCATAACTGCTGACAATTGAACCAACGTCGGTCACAGCCAGTACGTCGCCCGTCAAAAAGTTGCCGCTAGAGGGCGTGAAGCGGATGGTTCCACCGACAAGATGGGTATCGTCTTTGTCGTTGACCGTGAAGCTGTTGTCTATGATAGCGGCCGCAGTATTCTCGATCCAGGTAACTGAATGAAATGGAAAATTGGTGTGAATCTCCGGTGTATCGTTGACGGCGGTCACCGTGATCGTCCCCGCTATCTGTGCAGTCAACGCGGTAGTGAGCGAGCCACCATCCTTGGTATTGGCACCATCATTCAATGTGACGGTAAAGGCGCGGCTGGGGTCGGTATGGTCAACAGTCGGGTCTTGGTTAAACAGGTTGCTGTAAGTCAAGCGCCCAAGCAAGGCCTGCACGGCTGCAGGCGTGGCTGCGGTCGAGGAAAAGTTGATCACAAGGTCTTTGCCAATACCGTCAAAGGTGGTATCGATGGTGGCAAATGCGACACCCGAATAGGTCACGGTGCCACCGGCAAATCCGATCTGACCGGCGCCTGTGCCTTGATGCAAGATAGAGAGTGTGTCGTCGGCCACGGCATAGCTGTCCAAGGCCACGGTCAGCGAGCCAGCGCCGCCACTGAAAAAATTGGCAGGTGCATCCGGGTCAGAAACACTGATCGTGCCAGCGACGAATTGAAGCGGGGTGACATTATTTTCGGTGTAAGTGCCGCCCAGCGTGCTTGCGCTCATCACCGGTGCATCGTTGTCGCGGATGATGGTGACATCTACTCCAGCGCCGTTGACAGGCAGAGTCCCGCCATCGCCATCATCAACTATGAGCCAAAGGGGGCGGATAGCGATTGGATGATCCGACGTGTTGGCAAAGGTGAAGTTTCGAATAACCTGTTGGACAATTGGCGTGGTGGCGTTGGCGTTGAGGTCGATGTCAAAGTTTGTGCCGACAACGCCACTTGTTGTACCAATGATGATCCAAGCACCACCGCTGCGATATTCAACATTGTTGCCAGTGAGCTGAACATTGCCGTCCACGGCTGGTGCCCCAACTGGGAGTGAAACCACATCCTGGCCTAACTTTAGACCAGTGATGTGTATAAAACCGTCAGCGTAATTCGAACTGTTATCGGCATCGGTGAGCGTCGCGACAGCGTTAATCACTTCCCCCGTGACATTGATCGCGTTTTCAAAAAAGGTCACCCCGCCCCCACCAGGTGCCCAGTTGTAAACCGGTTGAGTCGGCGTGCTGACACCGGTGACGGTAATGGTCAGAGTAGTGGCATTGGAGACCAGGCCACTGGGGTCCTTGACCGTGTAGGTGAAGACATCATCGGCAGTAGCGCCGACAGCCAGACCACTGGCGTTGTCGGCAATGTAGCTGTAGTGGCCATCGGCGGCAAGTGTGAGGTGGCCGTAGGTACCAGCCAGCGAGGTAGCAACACCGGCGCTCTGGGTGACAGCACCGTTGCCAACGACACCACCGCTGACCATCAGAGAAGCAGTAGTGTTATCGACATCGGTATCGGTACCCGGTGCCAACTGAACCACGCCGGTAGAAACTGTGGTGGCCAAGGTCGCATAGGCATTGACTGCACCGACATCGGCCACGGCTGTTGGGGCATCGTTGGTGCCGTGGATGGTGATGGTCAGTGTGGCAGTGCTGGTGTCTCCGTCGGTGTCGGTGATGGTATAGCTTGCCTGCTCGGTCAGAATATCGCCGCTGTTTAATGCGTTGACGGTTGGGTTGGCGTTGTTCAGGGTATAGCTATAGCTTCCGCCTGCGTTGACCATCAAGGTGCCGTAGGTTGTGGCAAAGGCGGTGCCAAGAACCTTGCTGTTGCTGTTGAAGAGGACAGCTGTCACCGGCGTTGCTGTCGCGTCGGCGCCGATGCGGTCGGAGACGTCGTCTGAACTGGCACCGCTTGAGCCGAAGATGTTGCCGGTGACGGTGGCGATGCCATCTTCTGTGACGATGTTGGTATCGGCATTGGCCGTGGGCACGTCATCGACGATGCGCACTGTCAGGGTGTCGGTGCCGGTGAAGCCATGATCATCCTGGATCCCGAGTGCTATGGTTTCGGTGCTTTCGGTGGCATTTAAAGTGGTCTGAACCTGCGTCAGGGTATAGCTATAAGCCAGGGTGCCAGCGTTGCTCACGCCGTTATAAAGGCTGGTGCTGGTGTAGCTTGTCAGCGTGAGAGCGCCTTTGCTTGTGGGAATCGTGATCGGATTGTTGATCAGGTCGTTGAGCTCGGATATGGTGACAGTCCTGTCGCTGGTACCTTGGACAAATATCAGAGAGATGCTGGCTGGGGTAAACATCTGACTGGCTACCAAAGTAACGCTGCCAGTATTAGTTTCACTGGTATCTCCGGTGCTCACCAGTCCGGCTTCCTGCACCGTGACCTGACCGGTGTCCGTGCCGTTGCCGTCGACTGGCGTGATGCTTGCTGGTACCGGTGCAGACAGCAGCTCGTCAAACCCTGCAATCGTCGCATCATTTATGGCAATCCGGCTCTCAATCGCCCCCGTAGCACTCTCAAGCAGCCAGTTACCGCCCAGCGATGCAGCACCCGTGGCATCCGTTGACGCCGCGATGTCCGCGCCGGTCAGGGTGGCAAGTTGGGTCAGCAGGGTGCTGCCACCCGGTCCGGCGGCAACATCACACCCAAAGAGCAGGATGTCGGCATCGGCCGACAGGTGGCTGCCCCAGGCTTGTACTTGTGCGCTGTGGCTGCTGAGGGTGGCGCTGTTGAGTGCATCGCTGCCAAGCGTCACGTTGCCGCTGCTGCCATGGCTGATGATCTGGATCGACCGGAGGCCGCTGGTACCTTGCAGCGCTGCAGTGATGGCGTTCAGACCGGATTCGCCGACCTGGATCACCCGTACCTGGACCGTGCCTGGCAGGTCGGTGAGAAGCCCTTGGTAATTGCTCACCCTGGCGTCAATGATGAGCAGGGTGTCTGGCGCAGGTGCCGCAGGGGTGTCTGCTTCGGAGGCACGGAGTGCCGGCGCATTGTCTGGGGTAGTGCCGTCACCCTGAGAAACATCAAGGTCGGCGCTGAACATGTGGTCGCTGGCAGCCATGGCACCAGCGGCATCGAACATCACTCGGGGCTCAAGGGCCAACGCGCTGCTGCGCGGGCGAAAGAAGGCGCGGTTCCTGAGCATGGTGTTACTCAGGTCAATCCGGCTAAAACCAGGCGATAGACGCGATTCATGGCGTAACTCCCTATTAGGATTGAGTGCAGGTTGCAATGACGCAATGGTTTGCGTCATTGGTGCTTTCATCTCGACACTTATAACGGAAAGAAGATCATGGTATGGCAGTGTTTACCCTAGGTTGGCCCATGGCAAGCCGATGTGCCTAAACCTGGCCGTGCTGTGAACCACAAGCCGCACTGTAAAGGGCAACACTTGTCAGTGACACCGTGTTCTGCTTATGTAGATGACGGCTTTGCGGTGGCCTCGCAACAACACGGTTACGGCTAAGTCAGACCGGTTTAATGCCCAGCCGCTGCTGCAGCAGCGCACTGCTGGTGGTGTATTGCAGCACCCCCGAGGCTTGCGGGTTCAGATAACTGGCAGCAGCAAAGGCGGCCAGCGTGGCCTCATGAAAACCACAGACGATCAGTTTCTTTTTGCCAGGGTAGCTGTTGATGTCACCCACGGCGTAAATGCCGGCTTCGCTGGTGGCAAAGCTGGCCGGGTCCACGCTGAGCTGTTTACGTTCCATGGCCAGACCCCATTGGGCGATGGGCCCCAGCTTGGGGCTGATACCCTGGTTGACCAGCAGGGCGTCCAGAGGCAAATTCAGGGTCAGGTTGTCGGGGGTGCTGACCACAATGGCCGTGAGCCGGTCGCCCCGGGTCTCGATGCCGGTGATTTGTCCGGCGACAAATTTGATATGGCCACTGACGCGTAATTGGGTCAGTTTTTCCAGGGCTTGCGGGCTGGCCTGCAGCACGTCACGCCGGTGCACCAGCGTCACGCTGACGGCCTGATGGGGGCTTTCGGTCATGGCGATGGCATTGTCGACCGCAGCGTCTTCACCACCAAGCACCACCATGTTCCTGCCCTTGATCTGCTCAGGGTTGGGGAGTCGGTAGAACAGTTGGCTGCCAGTAAAGGCGGCCAGCCCTTCCACTTTCAGCTCTTTGGGTACAAAGGCACCCACGCCGGCGGCAATGAAAAGGGTTCGGGTCAAAAATTGCTGTTGCGGCGTACTCACTTGCCAGCGTCCGTCGGGCTGGCGCAAGAGCTGGCTGACTTGCTGCTTGAAGTGAAACGTGGGCTTGAAAGGTGCGACCTGGTCAAGCAGCCGCTGCGTGAGATCGCGGCCGGTACTGTAGGGCAGGGCCGGAATGTCGTAAATGGGCTTGTCGGGGTAGAGTTCGATGCACTGGCCGCCAGCCTGGTCAAGCACATCGACCACCTGGGTCTGAATGCCCTGCAGCCCAAGTTGAAACACCTGGAACAAACCCACCGGCCCGGCCCCGATGACCAGGGCGTCGGTGGCAATGATGGCGGCTTGGGGCAAGGGGTGATGTGAGGTCAACTCAGCGGAGCAGCTGAGAAAGCTTGCCGGTCTTGTCTTTCCACTCTTCGGCTTCGGGCAGCGCCGGTTTGCGCTTGGTGATGCTTTTCCAGGTAGGTAGCTTGGCCAGCTCGGCGTTGAGCTTGGTCATGTGGCGTTGGTCTTTGGGCACGTCTTCTTCGGCGTAAATGGCGTTCACCGGGCATTCGGGGATACAAACCGCGCAGTCGATGCATTCATCGGGGTCGATGGTCAAAAAATTGGGGCCTTCGCGAAAACAGTCCACGGGGCAGACATCGACGCAATCGGTGTACTTGCACTTGATACAGGCTTCGGTGACGGTATGGGTCATTTTGAAATTTCTTCGGTTGAAAGCAAATGTGAGATTTTAAGGGCTCGGGTTCAAGGGCTTGGAGCATAGTGGCATTGCGGCCTTTGGGCCTTGATGTGTGTCAATTGACCAGGGCCGCCCCAGCAGTTCTGTGGCTGGCGGTATCAATCAGTACCAAAGCGCCCAGCACGCGCGACGCGTTGAACGGCCGCACGGCAAGCGGCTCCTGCAGGCTCAGTTCAACATGGCCGATGCTGTTGGCGGGGAGCGCGGTGGCATCTTCCTCTGCCAGTGTGTTGATGTCGAGCCGGTGCACCACGCGTTTGACGCGCGCCTTGACCCAGCGGTGGCCGTGTAACGCCCAGTAGACACGCCCGGCCGCCAGCGGTTCATCGTCCATCCAGGCTACTGTGACGTTTAGCTCGCGGCTGGGCGCTGGTGAGTCAGTGGCCAGCAACCAATCGCCGCGCGACACGTCGACCTCGCGGTCGAGCACAATGCCGGCGCTGTGCCCGGCGGGCACCTTGCGCGGCGCGCGGGTGTGGCCCAACACCTGGGCGACCGTGGCGGTTTGGCCGCTGGGCAGCACCTTGACGGTCTGGCCAACTTCTGCAACGCCCGCACCGACGCGGCCCCAGAACACCCGGCGGCCTTGTGAGGTGTCGGCGCTGGCAGAGAATTTTTCGACCCACTGCACTGGAAAAGCCAGCGGTAGCGCGGTATCAAACGGGGTCACCGGCAGCAGTTCCAGGATGTCGAGCAGGCTGGGGCCGGTGTAGCCGCACCAGCCGTCATCCGTTGATTCGACCACGTTGTGGCCCTTGAGTGCGGAAATGGGCACGATGGTAGCGAACTCAAGGTCGGCTTCCAAAGAGAATTTTTCTAGCGCCGCGCTGATGTTGGCGAAGGCCTTTGCCGCATCGTCGCCGAGGGCGTCAAGCTTGTTGACCGTGAACACAATGCTGGGCACGCGCAGCAAGTGGCACAGCAGGGTATGGCGGCGCGTTTGCGGCAGCAGGCTCAAGGCTGGGTTCTGCCATTGCAGTTTGGTGGCGTCAACCAGCACCACGGCGGCATCGGCACTGCTGGCCGCGGTGACCATGTTGCGGGTGTACTGCTCGTGGCCGGGCGCGTCGCCAATGATGAATTTGCGCTCTGCCGTGTTGAAGTAGCGGTAGGCCACGTCGATGGTGATGCCTTGTTCGCGTTCGGCGCTCAAGCCGTCGGTGAACTGCGCCAGGTCGGCCTCGCCGCTTTTGGAGACGTTGGCCAGTTGGTCTAGCAGCACGCTTTTGCTGTCAAGCAACAGGCGGCCAATCAGGGTGCTTTTGCCGTCGTCAACGCTGCCGCAGGTGATGAATTTGAGGGCTGAGTTGGTGTCGAACTGGGCTTTGGATTCTGCGGTTTTTGAGAGGTCAGCTATTAAATTGGTCGTGTTCATGTTGGTTTTCCTGGTCTGTCGAAATTGCTTGATCATTTGGGGCGCTGGAAGGGTTCTGCGTTTGAGGCGTTACTGGTTAGCGCCGCGCAACAGCCGGTTGGGGCGCCCCCCTCATACTGGGGTACCAGAAATCGGGGGTCACCCCAACCGACTGCCGCGCCGACGACAACCTGGGCGGTGCTGCTTTGTAAATACCGGGGTCCGGGGTTCAAGGGGTTCATGGTGTTTGGGCTTAAATTTCCACAGATTTCTGAACGCGGCCAGCGGGGTAGGGGCATTGGGCGGCTGACGATTTCTGGTACCCCAGTATGAGGAAGTCGCCCAATGGCCCTGCCTCGCGGGTTGTCCAAAAAACGCACCGCAGGTTAAACAGAACATGCCATACCCTCTGCATTTCTAAAAGTACCCGTCCTTCTTACGCTTCTCCATCGAAGCCTCAGAAGTTTTGTCGTCCATCCGGGTGGCACCACGTTCACTCACGTCAGCTGCCAAGGTTTCCAGCACGATCTGGTCGGGTGTGGCAGCCAGGCTGTCCACCGGGCAGGTGCAGGTGATGTCGCCCACGGTGCGAAACCGCACGTCGCGCGACTCGGCCACTTCGCCCTGTTTCAAAGGCGTTAGTTCGGTTACCGGCACCAGCAGACCCTTGCGCTCGACCACATCACGCTTGTGCGTGTAGTAGAGCGAGGGCAGGGCGATGGCTTCGCGGGCAATGTACTGCCAGACATCGAGTTCGGTCCAGTTGCTGATCGGGAACACGCGAAAGTGCTCGCCGGGCTGCAACTTGGTGTTGAACAGCGTCCACAGCTCGGGGCGCTGGTCTTTGGGCTGCCACTGGCCAAAGCTGTCGCGGTGGCTGAAGATGCGTTCCTTGGCGCGGGCTTTTTCCTCGTCGCGGCGGGCACCGCCGATCAGCGCGTCAAAGCGGAATTCTTCGATGGCCTCTAAAAGAGTGACCGACTGGTGCACGTTGCGGGACTCACCAGGGTGTGCCAGTCGCACAGTGCCGCGTGCCATCGAGTCTTCGACGCTGCGCACGATCAGGTCGGCACCCAGCTCTGCGGCGCGGGCGTCGCGGAAGTCGGTGACTTCATGAAAATTGTGACCGGTGTCGATCATCAGCAGCGGGTAGGGAATCTTGCCGCCGTTGGCCGGTGTACCAAAGGCTTTTTCGGCGCATTTGAGCATCACCAGCGAGTCTTTGCCGCCCGAAAACAACAGGGTGGGGCGCTCAAAGGCTGCGGCCACCTCGCGCAGGATGAAAATGGTTTCTTCTTCCAGCGCGTCCAGGTGGGCGTTGCTTAGGTGGTCGGGGCGGGTGTGGTGCGTCATGGCTTGCAGCAGTTCGGGTGGGGTAGGTGCGTTCATTTTCTAGCTTTCCGTGGTCGATAGCGGGCTGGCTTTGACGTGCAGGCCACATTCCTTGGCGGTCTCGTCTTCCCACCACCAGCGTCCGGCACGAAAGTCTTCGCCCAGGCTGATGGCGCGGGTGCAGGGGGCGCAGCCGATACTGGGGTAAAACTGGTCGTGCAGCGGGTTGTAGTCAACCTTGTTTTCCGAGATGTAGAACCATACGTCCCCCCAGGTCCAGTTGGCCAGCGGGTTGAGTTTGACTTTTGTCAAGTCGCTGTGGTCGATCAGGGGTACTTCGGCGCGGGCGCCGGACTGCTCGCGGCGCAGGCCGGTGATCCAGGCGTCTTTGTCGGCCAGGGCGCGGCTCAAGGGCTCCATCTTGCGGATGGCGCAGCAGGCCTTGCGCAGGGCAATGCTTTTATACATGGCGTCCTTGCCTTCGCGTTCCACAAACTGGATGGCTGCTTCGCGGGCCGGCGCAAAAACCTGCACCGGCGCCCGTGAGCTGGCTTGCAGCCGGGCCAGCAGCGCCAGGGTCTCAGCGTGGAGCTGTCCGGTTTCCAGCACAAAGATGCTGATGTTGAGCCGCAGGCTGTTGATCAAAGCGGCTAGCACCATGTCTTCTGCGCCCAGGCTGCAGGCCAGCGTGATGCGTGGCGCGTCGCTGGCGCTCAATGGCGCGTAGTCCAGCGCGGCCTGTTGCAGCAGCGCCTGGGTCTCGGCCAGTTTTTCGGCAAAGGTGCTTGATGCGCGGGCGTTGAGGTCGATGGCGCTCATGCTGCGGCTCCCTGTGACGTGAATTGGGGCTGGTTCTGCGCGGCATCACCCTGGTAAAAGCTGGCAAAGTGCGTCAGTTGACGTTGTGCGTGGGCCAGGTTCTGGTCGGCGCGCAGCACGGCCGAACTAAAGCCAGTGCGCTGCATTTGCATCAACTGGTCCACCAGCACGTCGCCGGTGGCGCGAAGGTCGCCCTTGAAATCGAGGCGGCGGCGCAGCAAGTAAGCCTGGCTGAAGGCGCGGCCGTCGGTGAACTTCGGAAAATTCAGGTCAATGCGCGTGATGCCGTCCAGCGCCAGCGTGCGCGGATCGGCGTCGTTGGCGAGTTCTATTACTTGCAAGTCGGCGGATGTTTTGGTAGCGGCGTCTGATGGGATCAATTCAAGCGTGTTCATGTTCAGGAGCTTCCAGGGTTCAGTCGGTTGTTGCATCGGCGGTGGCCAGGTGCACATGCAGCACGCGGCCGCCGTCGCGGGTTTCGTGGCGCACCGCATTGGCCGCCAACTTGAAAGGGTCTGGCCCGACGCGGCGCACGCAGTCGATGAAGGTTTCGCCCGCCTTACGGTACACGCGGTAGCTGTCGATCAGTGCTTCCACCACGTCGGTCACCTCACTCGCCGCAAACGATGGGCCAATCACCTTGCCCGGTACGGCGACGCCGCTCAAGCTGCTGCCATCGGAGCCGCCGAGCGAGATCTGGTACCACTCGCGGCCGTCTTTGTCGACACCGAGTACACCAATGTGGCCGGTGTGGTGGTGGCCGCAGGAATTCATGCAGCCGCTGATGTGCAGGTCCACCGGTCCGATGTCAAACAGCTCGTCGAGGTCCTGGAAACGTTCGGCAACCGCCTGGGCCAGCGGCAGCGAGCGGGCATTGGCCAACGCGCACAGGTCGCCGCCGGGGCAGGTGATCATGTCGGTGAGCAGGCCGATGTTGGCCTTGGCCACGCCAAGCGCGCGGGCCGCTTGCCACAACGCGGGCAGGTCGTGTTCGGCCACCCAGGGCAGCAACAGGTTTTGCTCGTGTGTGACACGGGCTTCACCGGCGCTAAAGCGGTCAGCCAGGTCGGCGGCGGCGTCGAGCTGGTCGGCAGTGGCGTCGCCAGGCGCGTGGCCCAGGCGCTTGAACGACAGTGTGACGGCGCGCAGGGCCGGGTTTTTGTGGGCGCGCACGTTTTGATTCAGCCAGCGCTGGTATTCAGCGGCGTCCTTGGGCGAGCGTTCAATGGCGGTAGCCTGGCCGTCAGCGGCAGAGTCTGACGGATGAGCAGGCGGCAGGAAATGGGCCGAGACCCGGTCCAGCTCGGCCTGGGGAATGGTATGTGCGGCGCCGTCGTGTCTCAGGATGCTTGCGAACTCGGCCTCGACTTCATCCACAAAACGCTGGCCTTCGGCCTTGACCAGGATCTTGATGCGCGCCTTGTAGAGGTTGTCGCGACGGCCAAAGCGGTTGTAGACACGCACCACGGCCTCAAGGTAATTGAGGATCTGGTCCCAGGGCAAAAACTCGCGCAGCGTGCTGGCGATGACCGGGGTGCGGCCCATGCCGCCGCCAACCAACACCATGAAGCCAACCTGGCCCTGTGCGTTGCGGCGCAGGTGCAGACCCACGTCGTGCCAGGCGGTGGCGGCGCGGTCCTCCAAGGCGCCGTTGATGGCAATCTTGAACTTGCGCGGCAGGTGCGCAAACTCGGGGTGCAGCGTGCTCCATTGGCGCATGATTTCGGCGTAAGGGCGGGGGTCAATGACTTCGTCAGGGGCAATACCGGCCAGTGCGTCGCTGGTGATGTTGCGAATGCAATTGCCGCTGGTCTGGATGCCGTGCAGGTCGACCGTGGCCAGCAGGTCCATCACGTCGGCGCTTTGGGTGAGCGGGATCCAGTTGAACTGCACGTTCTGGCGTGTGCTGAAGTGGCCGTAACCGACCGGCAGGTGCGGCGTGCCGAGCTCGGCCTGGGTCTCGCTGGCGTGTTGGTAAACGGCGGCGCTGGGCTGGTCGTACTGGCGGGCAATTTGGGCCAGCACACGCAGCTGGCGGCTGGCCAGTTCGCCGTAGGGCACGGCCACGCGCAGCATGGGGGCGTAGCGCTGCACATACCAGCCGTTTTGCAGGCGCAGCGGGCGAAATTCGTCGTCCTTGAGTTCACCGCGCAGGTTGCGCTCAAGCTGGTCGCGGTACTGGGCGGCACGCTGGCGGACAAATTGGCGGTCAAAGTCGGTGTATTGGTACATGGATTGTCACTTGATAAAAAATTTCGTAGCTATTCAAATCGCTGGCCAGGGACAGTTGCAGGCTTGGTGAGCTTTTGTTGGCTTTGTTGGTTTTGTTTGTTTTGTAGGGTCGACTTCAGTCGACCATGGCGGACTGAAGTCCGCCCTACAGCAGCAAAAACCAGGCGTTGCGTCATCACAGGGCAATCAGCTTGGTGCCGGCATAGGCCAGCAGCACGGACAAGAGCGAGCGGATGGCGCGCTCGGGCACGCGGGTCATGAAGTGCGAACCGAGCCAGATGCCGGGCAGTGATCCCGCCAGCAGCAGGCTCAACATTGACCAGTCCACCGAGCCCAGCGAGGCATGGCCGGTACCGGCCACCAGGGTCAGGGGTACGGCGTAGGCAATGTCGGCGGCCACAATACGCGGCAGCGGCAGCATGGGGTAAAGCAGCATCAGCGCGGTGACACCAATGGCACCGGCACCTACCGAGGTCAGCGACACCAGCGTGCCGATCAGGGCGCCGAGCAGCAGCGGCAGGCTCCAGTGGCGCGGCGTGGTGGCAAGTGTCTCCTGACCGGCGGCGATGCGTGTCGGGGCCGCCTTGCCGCGCAGCGCTTTGTACAGAGTGGCGGCGGCGGTGAGCAGCAGCGCTACACCCAGGGTTGATGTCATCAGGTGCTGAATGGTGGCATCGGCCGGACCCACTGTCTTGAGCACCCACAGCGTGATCAGTGCCGCCGGAATGCTGCCCGCGCTGAGGTGCAGCACCACGCGCCAGGGCACCAGGCCGGAGCGCGCCATTTTGACGGTGCCGCCCATTTTTGTGAAGGCCGCAAACAGCAGGTCGGTGCCAACCGCCATATATGGCTTGACGCCGAAGATAAAAATCAGAATGGGCGTCATCAGCGAGCCGCCGCCGACGCCGGTCAAACCGACCACGATCCCGACAAAAAACCCGGCAAAAATGAAAGCAATGTCATACATGGGCTGGACTTTACGGGTCAACCCATATATTTCAAACTACATTTTCATGATTACCATATATTTAAAAATGAATATACAGGCTTGGTATCCATCGACAGATGGTGCAGTTTGTAGCCCGGCTGCAGTGCAACGGAATCCGGGAGCCCTAAACCAAGCCTAAAGCCCCAAGGAGCGCCCCGGCGCCCAAAAGCCACAGCAAATGCAGCCGGGTGCGCCAGACCAGAACGGCCACCACGGCGGTCAGCAGCCACAGCGGCCAATGCGCCAGATCGGCGCCATGAGCGGCCGTGAGGATCCAGCCGGTGGCGATCAACAAGGCCACCACTACCGGCGCCAAGCCCTGCTTGAACGCACGCACGGCGCGTAGCTCACGGTTTTGATGGCCCCAGCGCGAGGCCACAAAAGTGAGTGTGGTGCTGGGCAGCAAAATACCCAGCATGGCCAGCAGCACGCCCAGCAAGGCGCTGCCCCAGCCGACCCAGCCTGCGGCCAGACCGCCACCCGCATTCAAGCCCACATACCAGCCCATCAGGGCGACAAACAGCACGTTGGGGCCGGGCGCGGCCTGGGCGATCGCAATCGAGGCGTTAAATTGCCCCTCAGACAGCCACTGGTTCTGGTCCACCAGGGTGCGGTGCATGTCGGGCACGGTGGTGATGACGCCGCCCACGGCGAGCAGTGACAACGACAAGAAATGCGTCAGCAGGGCCAGCCAGTCGGCGAGCGTCAGGCTGGTGAGCAGGGTGGCGCTCATGGCGCGTCTTTCTCGAAGCGCCCCAACTGGCGGTAAGCCCACAGCGCGCCCAGGCCGCCCAGGCCCAGCAGCACCCAGATCAGTGGCAGCCGCAACAGCGCGATTGCCACAAAAGTAGCGGCTGCCAGCCCATAACAAACGATGCCCCCAAGTATGTTGCTCTTCAGAGCGACAAGCAGCCGCAGGCCCGTGGCGACAATCATGCCGGCCGCCACCGCGCCCATGCCGCGCAGCGCGCCCTGCACCGCCACCGAGTCGGAGACGCCCGAAAACAGCGCAGCCAGAATCAGCACAATGACCAGCGGAAAGCTCAGCATGCCCGCCAGTGCCACCATGCCGCCGCGCACGCCAAAGTAGCGGTCGCCAATCATCAGCGACAGGTTCACCACATTGGGGCCGGGCAACACCTGGGCCACCGCCCAGTCTTCGACAAACTGGGCTTGCGTGAGCCAACGCTTTTTGTCTACCAGCTCGCGCTGGGCAATGGCCACCACGCCGCCAAAACCCTGTAGCGCCAAGGCGTTAAAGGCCCAAAAAAGCGCGCTGAGGGAGTGGGGGCCGGGGGGGGAAGATGACGTGTGAAAAGGCACTTGCGCTGGGTGAGAAGGGTTTGTTTTGGGCATGTCTTCATTATCTGTGGTCCCCGGATGACGGTGGTCTGGATGTTGGTAGCCCGGATGAAGCGCAGCGCAATCCGGGACACGCACCGGAGCCACAAGCCTCCTCAGTTTGGCAGCAAGTTATCATGGCGGCTCGTTTTCGCTGGCCCGGCTGTTCGTCGGACTGCTTCCTCCCTTTTGCCGTTTTTTAGATCCCAGTGCGTCTCAATTCCATCAAGTTATCAGGCTTCAAGTCGTTTGCCGAGCCCACCAATTTTTTGCTGCCGGGTCAGCTGGTGGGGGTGGTCGGGCCCAATGGCTGCGGCAAATCCAACATCATGGACGCGGTGCGCTGGGTGCTGGGCGAGAGCAAGGCGTCGGAGTTGCGCGGCGAGTCAATGCAGGACGTGATTTTTAACGGCACCACCACACGCAAGCCGGCCAGCCGCGCCAGTGTCGAGCTGGTGTTTGACAACGACGACCACCGGGCCGGCGGTCAGTGGAACCAGTTTGGCGAGATCGCCGTCAAACGGGTTCTGACCCGCGACGGCAACAGCAGCTACCTCATCAACAATCAGGTGGTGCGCCGGCGCGATGTGCAGGATGTTTTTCTTGGCACGGGCCTGGGGCCGCGCGCTTACGCCATCATTGGTCAGGGCACCATCAGCCGCATCATCGAGAGCAAGCCCGAGGAGTTGCGGCTGTTCCTGGAAGAGGCGGCTGGTGTGTCCAAGTACAAGGAGCGCCGCCGCGAAACCGAGAACCGCCTGAGCGACACGCGGGAGAACCTGACCCGGGTCGAAGACATTTTGCGCGAGCTCAATACCAACCTTGACAAGCTTGAAAAACAGGCCGAAGTTGCGCAGAAATATAAAGCTTTGACGGCCACCGGCACTTTGAGACAGCATCAGCTCTGGTTCCTGAAGCGCACCGAGTCGCAGTCCGAGCAGGACCGGATTCAGGCCGAAGGCCTGGCCGCAGTGAATGCGCTGGAGAGCCGCATGGCGGACCTGCGCCGCATCGAGTCCGAGCTGGAAACCGTGCGCCAGGCCCATTACGCCGCAGGCGACCAGGTCAACCAGGCGCAGGGCAGGCTGTACGAAGCCAGCGCCGAGGTCGGGCGGCTTGAGGCCGAGATCCGTTTTGTGGTGGAAGGGCGCCAGCGTGTTGAAGTGCGGTTGCGCACCTTGCAGGAGCAGGCCACCGAATGGGCCACACGCCGCAATGATGCTGAGGTTGCACTGGAAGACCTGGCTGAGCTCGAACTGCTGGGCGAGGACAAAAACGAGGTGCTGGCCGCCCAGTTGGAGGAGCAGGCGCAACACCTGCCGACGCTGGAAGACGCTTTGCGCCAGGCCCAACGTGCTGCCAGCGACCAACGTGCCGGCGTGGCCCAGGTGCAGCAGCAAATTGGTGTGCTGGCCGCCGAGCAGCGCGGCATCGAGGAGCAAGCGCGTCAAATGGACACGCGCCGTGAGCGCCTGCTGGCCGACCGCAACAAGCTGGTGGCGCCTGATGATCACAAATTGGCCGAGCAGCAGCTTCTATTGGAACAGGCCCAGGAGGCCTCAAGCGTGGCGCAGGCCCGGTTGGAGACCCTGACTGACAGTGCCCCCGAACTTGATGAGCACCGCCGCAACCAGCAGCAGACCGTGAACCGCGAGTCAGCGCAACTGGCAGAGCTGTCTGCCAGGCTGGACGCGCTCAGGGCACTGCAGGCAAAGGTCAAGACCGATGGCAAGCTACAGCCCTGGCTGCAAAAGCATGGGCTCGATCACTTGCAGGGCCTGTGGAGTCGCCTGCACATCGAGCAGGGTTGGGAAAACGCCCTGGAAGGTGCTTTGCGTGAACGCCTGGGCGCGCTGGAAGTAAGTCGGTTGGAGCTGGTGCGCGCTTTTGCCCAAGATGCACCGCCGGCCAAGCTGGCTTTCTACAGCCCCCCGCCCGCCGCTTCAGTGCCGGCCCAGACCACGCTGCCCAGGCTGTCGGATTTGCTGCGGTTGCACGACGCCGGCCAGAAAGCGGTGTTGGACGACTGGTTGCAGGGTTGCTTTACCGCCGCCAATCTTGAAGGCGCGCTGGGTAACCGCGATAAATTGCAGCCCGGCGAAGTCATTTATGTCCGGACCGGCCATGCGGTCGGCCGCCACAGCGTTAGTTTTTACGCGCCCGATTCTGAGCAGGCGGGCCTGTTGGCGCGCGCTCAGGAAATTGAAAACCTGGAAAAACAGCTGCGTGCCCAGGTGCTGATCAGCGACGAGGCGCGTGCCCTGCTGGTGCGCTTTGAGGCCGCTTATGCCGATGCGGCGCAGCGCCTGGCCAGCACCCGTAACGAGGCCGGCGAAGCGCAACAAAAAGCCCACACGCTGCAGGTGCAGACTTTGCAACTGAGCCAGCAGCTTGAGCAGGCCCGCAGCCGCAGTGCCCAGATTGCCAGCGACCTGGCTGAGGTGGAAGGCCAACTCGATGAGTTGCAGGAACGCCGCGTCACCGCCGAAGGGCGTTTTGAAGAGTTGGACATGTTGCTGGCCGACGCCCAGCAGCGCCATGCCGAGCTCGATGACCAGGTGATGGCGACTGAGCGCAAACTGGGCGCCAGCCGTGAGCAATTGCGCAGCCTGGAGCGCGAAAAGCAGGAGGCTACGTTCAGCCTGCGCAGCCTGGACGCGCGCAAAGCCGAGCTGTCGCGCGGCATCGAGACGGCCGTGGCCCAGGCTGCCGCCGTGGCGTCAGAGGCGCAACGAGCCCAGGACGAACTGGCCCGCTTGAACGACGCCGCAGCGCAAGGTGGCCTGCAGCAGGCGCTGGCCGACAAGTTGCTGCGCGAGCAGGAACTGGGCGCGCAGCGCAGCCAGTACGATGATCTGACCGCCAAGCTGCGCGCCAGCGACGAGCGCCGTTTGCTGCTGGAGCGTGAGCTTGACCCCTTACGGGCCCGTATCACAGAGTTCCAGCTCAAGGAGCAAGCTTCAAGGCTGGGTTTTGAGCAGTACAACCAGTTGCTGTCTGATGCCAAGGCTGACCTGGAGGCCGTGGCGCTGTCGATAGCGCAGGACAATGTGCGGCTGGCGGGCTTGCAGGGCGAGATTGACCGCATCAACCGCGACATTGCCGCCCTCGGTGCGGTCAACCTGGCCGCCCTGGACGAGCTGGCCGCTGCGAGCGAGCGCAAGCAGTTTCTTGATGCACAAACCGCCGACTTGCAGGAGGCCATGACCACGCTCGAAGACGCTATCAAGAAAATTGACGGTGAAACCCGCGAGTTGCTGTCAGGCACCTTCAACCAGGTTAACGCGCACTTTGGCAAGATGTTCCCGGAGCTGTTTGGCGGTGGCAATGCCCGCTTGGTGATCACCGGCGAAGAAATCCTGGACTCTGGTGTGCAGGTGGTGGCGCAGCCGCCGGGCAAGAAAAATCAGAGCATCGCCCTGCTTTCGGGTGGTGAGAAAGCGTTGACCGCCATTGCGCTGGTGTTTGCTATTTTTCAGCTCAACCCTGCACCGTTTTGTTTGCTTGATGAAGTTGATGCGCCGCTGGACGACGCCAACACCGAGCGTTATGCCAAACTGGTGTCGCGTATGAGCAAGGAAACCCAGTTCCTGTTCATCAGCCACAACAAGATTGCCATGGAAATGGCCAAACAGCTCATTGGCGTCACCATGCAAGAGCAGGGTGTGTCGCGTATCGTGGCGGTGGACATGGATGCCGCCCTGTCGATGACGGAATGGAGTGAATAATGTCTTTGCAATTGAGTCTGCTGTTATTGGGTGTTCTGCTGCTGCTGGCCATGGCGGTTTATTACGCCTGGCTGGCCCGAAAAAACCAGCCGCGCCAGGCTGAACCGGTCGCGCCGGGGCAGGTCGCGGCGCTGGATGCACGCATTGAACCCCATTTGAGTGACCATCCGCTGGACGGCGATAGCTTTGCCAGCAGCCCGGCGCCGGAAAAAAAGCCGGCGCTTGATCCGCTGATTGATGCCGTGGCACCTATTGCGCTGGAGGCCCCCGTGTCGGGCGAAGCCGTGCTGGCTGCCTTGCCGTCGACCCGCCGGGTGGGCAGCAAACCTTTTTTCATCGAGGGTTTTAACGCGCTGACTCAGCGTTGGGAGTCGCCGTCGGCGGGCCAGCAATACAGCCAGTTGCAGGCCGGTGTGCAGCTGGCCAACCGCTCCGGCGCGCTGAACGACATTGAGTTTTCCGAGTTTGTCATGAAGACGCAGAATTTCAGCGATGCCGTCAACGGCACCCCCGACCTGCCGGCCATGCGCAGCGAGGTTAATCGGGCCCGCGAGCTTGACCAGTTTGCCAGTGGCCACGATGCCCAGTTGGTCCTGATGGTGCAGGCACGCCGGGCGGCCTGGAGCCCCAGCTACATCCAGCAGACCGCGGCGCGGCTCGGCTTTGTCATGGGGTCCATGGCGGGTCGCCTGGTGATTCCTGCCAGCACCAGCGGCCTGCCGCCGGTGGTGAGTCTGAACTTTGACACCCTCACCGCGCTGGCTGATGACCCCACTCAATCGGCTTTGCGTCAGATCACGCTGGGCCTGGATGTGGCACAGGTCGACCGCGGTGAGAAGCCGTTCATGCGCTTGCGTGAGGTGGCCGATGCGCTGGCCCGCGAGATGGACGGCATGGTGACCGATGACCAGGGCGCCGCCTTGTCGCCCGAGGGTATGACGGTGATCGCTTCTGAACTGGAACAGTTGTACGACATGCTGGCACAGCGTGAGTTGGCGGCGGGTTCGCCGCTGGCACGTCGGCTTTTTTCCTGAGGTCTGGCGCGAATGACACCACTTGATTTGTTTGCGCCAGAGTCTGACGACGCCGCGCTGATGGCGCAATTGCGCCAGACTCTGCACGACCATGCGCACCGCTATTACGTGCTAGACACACCCACCCTGCCTGATGCTGAATACGACCGCCTGTTCCGCCAGTTGCAGGCGCTGGAGGCGCGCCACCCTGAACTGATCACGCAGGACTCACCCACCCAGCGCGTGGGTGGCAAGCCGCTGGACCAGTTTGCCCAGGTGCGCCACGCGGTGCCGATGCTCAGCATTCGCACCGAAACCGACACCCAGGCCAGCGGTGCTGAGCTGTTTGATGCGCGTGTCCGCCGCGAGCTCGGCTTGAGCCCGACCGACCCGGCCATCGGCTATGTGGCCGAGCCCAAGTTTGACGGCCTGGCCATGAACCTGCGCTACGAGCAGAGGGTGCTGGTGCAGGCCGCCACCCGCGGTGACGGCGAGGTCGGCGAGGATGTGACACAAAACATCCGCACCATTGGCCAGATTCCGCTGCGCCTGCCCCTTGATGCACCCGCTGTGCTGGAGGTGCGCGGCGAGGTCTACATGCGCCGCGACGACTTCGAAGCGCTCAATGACAAGCAGCGCCTGGCCGGGCAAAAAACCTTTGTCAACCCGCGTAACGCGGCGGCCGGTGCGGTGCGCCAGCTGGACCCGGCCATTGCGGCGCAGCGGCCCCTGAGTTTTTATGTCTACGGCCTCGGGGCGGTGACGCCACCTGACGCCGGCGGGCCGGTCTGGCAGACCCATTTTGAGATGATGCAGACCCTGAAAAGCTGGGGTTTCCCGGTGTCAGAAATGGTCAAGTGCGCGCAAGGTGCCCCCGAGCTGGTGGCTTACTACGCGGCTATTGGTCGGCAGCGCGATGGCCTCGGTTTTGACATCGATGGTGTGGTTTACAAGGTCAACAGCCTGGCGCTGCAGCGCCAACTGGGCTTTGTCACGCGCGAGCCGCGCTGGGCCGTGGCGCACAAGTTTCCGGCGCAGGAGATGCTGACCACTGTGCTGGGCATTGACGTGCAGGTGGGGCGCACTGGTAAATTGACGCCAGTGGCCAAGCTGGCACCGGTGTTTGTTGGCGGCGTGACCGTGACCAATGCCACCCTGCATAACGAAGACGAGGCGCGCCGCAAGGATGTGCGTGTAGGCGACACGGTCATCGTGCGCCGCGCCGGTGACGTGATTCCCGAGGTGGTGAGTGTGCTGCTGGACAAGCGTGTGGACGAGTCGGTCCAGTTCACCATGCCACGCCAATGTCCGGTGTGTGGCAGTGCGGCGGTGCGCGAGGAGGGTGAGGCCGACTACCGCTGCACCGGTGGCCTGTTTTGCAGCGCCCAGCGCAAGCAGGCCTTGTTGCACTTTGCCCAGCGTCGCGCGGTCGAGGTCGAGGGCCTGGGCGACAAGCTGGTCGACCAGCTGGTGGATGCGGGCATCATCAACACCCTGCCGGATCTTTACCGGCTTGGCTTCACGGCGCTGGCCAATCTGGCGCGTATGGCCGACAAGTCGGCACAGAACATCCTTGACGCACTGGAAAAATCCAAGCAGACCACGCTGCCGCGCTTTTTGTTTGGCCTGGGTATACGTCACGTAGGCGAGGCCACGGCCAAGGCGCTGGCGCGCCATTTCGGCAAGCTTGACGCCATCATGGACGCCCCTGAGGACGTCTTGCTGGCGGTGGCCGATGTCGGCCCGATCGTGGCCAATAGCATCCGCACCTTTTTTGACCAGGCGCATAACCGCGAGGTGGTCGAGCAGTTGCGCGCCTGCGGTGTTACCTGGCCAGAGGGCGAACCCGCGCCGGTGGCGGCACAGCCCCTGAGTGGCCAGACCTTTGTGCTCACCGGCACCTTGCCCACGCTGGGCCGCGAAGAGGCCAAAGCCCTGATCGAGGCCGCTGGTGGCAAGGTGGCGGGCTCGGTCAGCAAGAAAACCAGTTTTGTGGTGGCCGGCGCCGAGGCCGGCAGCAAGCTCGACAAGGCGCGGGAGCTGGGTGTGGCCGTGCTCGATGAAGACCAGTTGAAGGAGATGCTTGATGGCGGTGCGTGAGATTCTGAAAATGGGCGACCCGCGCCTGCTGCGCGTGGCCCAGTCCGTGACTGCGTTTGATACCGATGAATTGCACCTGCTCATCACCGACCTGCTCGACACCATGCGCGCGGCGGACGGCGCCGGGCTGGCAGCACCGCAGATTGGTGTGGACCTGCAAGTGGTGATTTTTGGCACCGACCGTGCCAACCCGCGCTACCCGCAGGCCCCGGTGGTGCCCCGCACGGTGCTGATCAACCCCATCATCACGCCGCTGGCGCCGACGCAGGTGGAGGACTGGGAGGGCTGCCTGTCAGTGCCCGGACTGCGCGGCAAAGTGCCGCGGTTTGAGCAGATTCGGTATGTCGGCTTTGACCAATACGGCGACCCCATCGACCGCACGGTGGCAGGTTTTCACGCCCGTGTGGTGCAACACGAATATGACCACCTGATCGGCAAACTCTACCCGATGCGGGTGCGCGACTTCACGCAATTTGGCTTCACGTCGGTTTTGTTTCCTGGCCTCGACAGCGCCGACGAGTAGCCCGGTTAGCGCAATGATTTGACGATTCAAAATTTAAACATAACAATGTTGTTGAAATTTTCAACAAATAAGGACTCGCCATGGCCACCGTTAATTTCAGCGTGCCTGAAGACATCAAAAACGCCTTCAATATAATGTTTGAAGGCCAAAACAAAAGCGCCGTCATTGCAGAATTGATGCGTGAAGCCGTAGAGCGCGCTCAAAGCCAACAGCGCAGCAAAGATGCCTATCGACGCATCTTGGCGCGCAGAAAGAACGCCCCCCACATTACCGAAGAACAATTTCGCTCGGCACGTGAAGAAGGCCGCCCGTGATCGCGGTGGTGGATGCGAGTGTTGCCGTCAAATGGTTTTTGCACGGCAATCCGGATGAACAACACACGGATCTGGCCTTACGCTTGTTGGAGCAATCAGTACTTGGCTTTCTGCCCATGGTGCAGCCGAGCCATTTTGTGGCTGAAGTGGCCGCAGTTTTGGCTCGACTCAAACCGACTGATGCTCAAGACGACTTGATTGATTTTCTGAATATCAGTTACCGCACTCAGACCGGTCCAGAAATTTATGCGACGGCGATGGACTTGGCCGTGCGCTATCAGCATCACCTTTTTGACACGCTCTACCACGCGGTGGCGCTGCACACCCCGGGCGCGGTGTTGGTCACAGCGGATGAGCGGTACTACAACAAAACCCGGCTTGAGGGGCAGATTTACTTGCTGGCAGATTTCAAACTCCCATGACCCGCGCCAAGAGCATGATCAATTGCCTACTCTCACACGATGGATCAGCGTGATGCCCATGGCAAACTTGCTCCTTTTTTACCCTACTGCAGGCGTCGTCCTGACGCCCTTGTACGACGCGTTATGTACCGCTGCCTACCCTTCACTGACCGACAAAATGACCACGATGATTGGCAGCCTGATCGACCAGCGCTACGCCCTGATCATTCGTCGCCTCACCGTCCCTGATGCCGAAGACGCATCGCTGAATTCATTCTGACGGTTAAGCCAGCACTTCCAGCAGCTCGGTCTCGATGGCGATCTGCGCCTTGTTTTCCTGCAACTCCGGGCCGTCGATCAAAAAGGTGTCATCGACACGTTCGCCCAGGGTGTTGATCTTGGCCAGTTGCACATTGACCTTGTGCCGGGCCAGCACCCGGGCCACGCTGTACAGCAGACCCACCCGGTCGCTGGCCGAAATGTTGAGCAGCCAGCGTTGGCCTTTTTCATCGGGTTGCAGGCTCACACGCGGGGTAATCGGGAAACTCTTGACCCGGCGCGAGACCCGGCCCTTGCCCGGCGGCGGCAGGGGACCGGTCTCCAGAATGGCTCGGACCAGCTCGGCCTCCACCATGCTGGCCAGCTCATGGTAGAGCTCCGGCATGGCCTGGGCAGTGACCTGGAAGGTATCGAGCGCATAGTGGTTGTAAGCGGTGTGGACACGCGCGTCCAGAATACTGAAGCCCCGGTTTTCAAAGTAGCCACAAATCCGGGCAAACAGGTCAGGCAGGTCCGGGGTGTAGACCAGCACTTGCAAGCCTTCTCCCAGTGGCGACAGACGGGCCCGCACGATCGACTTGCCTGAGTTGACATGGCGCGAGAGCTGGCGTGTGTGCCAAGCAATGTCGGAGGCGTCGTGGCGCATGAAATAGCCCACATCCACGGTGTCCCACAAGACCTTGTGCGCCTCAAAGGGTTGGGCGTGCAGGGCCAACTGGATCAGGGCCTCGCGTTTGCGGGTTTCCACTTCCACATGCGGGTCGGCGGCGTGGCCGCCAAGCACACGCAGGGTCAGTCGGTACAGGTCTTCAAGCAGCTTGCCTTTCCATGCGTTCCAGACCTTGGGCGAGGTGCCACGAATGTCGGCCACGGTGAACAGGTAGAGCGCGGTCAGGTAGCGCTCGTTGCCCACGCGTTTGGCGAAGGCTGCGATCACGTCGGGGTCGCTGAGGTCGGTTTTCTGGGCCACGCGGCTCATGGTCAGGTGTTCCCGCACCACAAAGGCGATGAGTTCGGTGTTTTCCCGGCTCACGTCGTGCTGCTTGCAAAAACGTCGCGCTTCTATTTCGCCCAGTTGCGAGTGGTCGCCGCCTCGGCCCTTGGCAATGTCATGAAACAAGGCCGCCACATACAGCACCCAGGGCTGGTCCCAGCCGCTCGCCAGTTGCGAGCAAAATGGGTATTCGTGGGCGTGTTCAACAATAAAAAAACGCCGCACATTACGCAGCACCATCAGCACATGCTGGTCGACGGTGTAGGCATGAAACAGGTCGTGCTGCATTTGCCCGACAATTTTGCGAAAGGCCCACAGGTAGCGGCCCAGCACCGAAGTCTGGTTCATCAGCCGCATGGCGTGGGTAATGCCGCTGTGCTGCTTCAGAATTTGCACGAAGGCGTCTCGGTTGACCGGGTCTTTGCGAAAGTCGCCATTCATCAGGTCGCGGGCGTTGTACAGGGCGCGCAGCGTGCGCGCCGACAAACCATTCATGCCGGCCGCTTGGAACACCAGAAAAGTTTCCAGAATGGCGTGGGGATGACGTTGGTAGAGGTCGTCGCTGACCACTTCGAGCATGCCGGCCTTGTCCGAAAAACGGGCATTGATGGGACGCGGCTCGTGGGTGCTCGGGCTCAGGCGCTCTTCAATGTTGAGCAGCAGGATCTGGTTAAGCTGGGTCACGGCCTTGGCGGCCCAGTAGTAGCGTTTCATGAGCGCCTCACTGGGGCGCACCAGAGCCCGCCGGTCGGTGCTTGCTGGCGGCGCCTCGAAGCCAAAGGCCTGCGCCACCGCGTTTTGCATGTCAAAAATCAGGCGGTCTTCGCGGCGTTTGGCAATCAGGTGCAAGCGGGTCCGGATGAGCCAGAGCAAGGCTTCATTGCGTTTGATTTGCTGGATTTCAAAGGCCGTGGCCAGGCCATTTTTGGCAAGTTCGTTCCAATTGGTGCCAAAGCCTGCTGCTTTGGCCACCCACAAAATGACCTGCAGATCACGCAGTCCCCCGGGTGACTCCTTGCAATTGGGCTCCAATGAATACGGCGTGTTGTCAAACTTGTTATGGCGCTGGTTCAGCTCCAGGGTTTTGGCGACAAAAAAGGCCTGGGGGTCGATGGCGGTGACAAATTGTTGTCTGAACTGGTCATAGACTGCGTGATTGCCTGTGACCAGGCGCGATTCCAACAGGGAGGTTTGCACGGTGACGTCTTGGCGCGCTTCGTTCAGGCATTCGGCCACCGAACGCACACTGGAGCCGATCTCGAGCCCCGCATCCCAACAACTGCCAATAAAGCCCTCAATGCGGGTCTTGAGGTCGGCGTCGTGTTCGAGCACGATGTCATCGGACAGCAAGACCAGCACATCCACATCCGAATACGGAAATAATTCGCCCCGACCGTAGCCGCCCACGGCGGCCAGCGCCAGAGATGGCGGGAAGGCGGCGCGCAGCCACAGGGTTCTCAGGGTGTTATCAGCCAGGGTAGACAGCTTGCCCAGGGTGCTGCCGACCCCGCGTGCGCTTCTGCTACCTGCTGCCAGTGACTGAAACAAGGCCGCTTTTTTGGCACGAAACTCCTCTCGCAGCGCTTTCAGGTTGGTCATAAGTGTGTTTTGAATGGGCCGATCAGGTAGCCGACAGGGCGACTGCTGGTGCTGCGGGTGTGACAAACTCCGGTATGGCCGGACTGTTAGCAGACAGCGTCAGAACCTCATAACCGGTCGGCGTGACCAGCACCGTGTGCTCCCACTGCGCTGACAGCGAATGGTCTTTGGTGACAATGGTCCAGCCGTCACCGAGTTCCTTGATGTCTTTGCGCCCGACATTGAGCATCGGTTCGATGGTGATGACCATGCCGGCCTTGAGCTGGTCCAGGGTGCCGGGTTTGCCGTAGTGCAGCACCTGCGGATCTTCATGAAATTTTTGGCCGATGCCGTGGCCGCAATACTCGCGCACCACGCTCAGGCCCTGGCCCTCGGCAAAACTCTGAATGGCATGGCCGATGTCGCCCAGATAAGCGCCTTCGCGCACCTTCATGATGCCTTTCCACATGGCTTCATAGGTGAGCTTGCACAGCCGGCGCGCCGCCACCGACACCTCGCCCACCATGTACATGCGGCTGGAGTCGCCATGCCAGCCGTCCTTGATCACGGTGACGTCGACATTAACGATGTCGCCTTTTTTAAGCGGCTTGTCGTTGGGTATGCCATGGCAGACCTGGTGGTTGATGGAGGTACAGATGGATTTGGGGTAGGGGTTGTGGCCCCCCGGCGCGTAGTTCAAGGGGGCCGAGATGGCGCCTAATACCTGTGTGGTGTAGTCTTCGGCCAGGCGGTCGAGTTCATTGGTGGTGACACCCGGTTTCACAAATGGGGCCAGATAGTCCAGCAATTCAGCGGTCAAGCGGCCAGCGATGCGCATGCCGGCAATGCCTTCGGGGTCTTTAATGGTGATCGTCATGCGGCAAATTATCCCATTGCGATCAAGAACCGTTTTTTATAGGTGTTTCGGGTCGATACAACGTCTTGTAAACCGTAAGCGGGGGAAAATCGCATCCCCTGAACCAATTCATTCAAACTCTGTGATCAGCCCCAAAATCTGCGTTGCACCCATGCTCGACTGGACCGATAAACATTGTCGTTACCTGCATCGGCTGCTATCACGCCACGCCGTGCTTTACAGTGAGATGGTGACCACAGGCGCCCTGATCCATGGGGACCAGGCGCGGCATCTGAATTTCAACGCGGCCGAGTTGCCGCTGGCACTGCAATTGGGTGGCAGTGAACCCTTTGAGCTGGCGCAGTGCGCGCGTTTGGCCCAAGCCTGGGGTTACAGCGAAGTCAACCTGAACTGCGGCTGCCCCAGCGAACGGGTGCAGCGCGGCGCCTTTGGCGCCTGTCTGATGCGCGAGCCGGCTTTGGTGGCTGATGGCGTGAAAGCCATGCTGGATGCGGTGTCGATCCAGGTGACGGTGAAGCACCGTATTGGCATCGATAAAACCGAGAGTTATGACTTTGTGCGTGACTTTGTCGGTGCGCTGAGCCTGGCCGGTTGCCGCACTTTTATTGTGCATGCGCGCAATGCCTGGTTGCAGGGTTTGAGCCCCAAGGACAACCGCGAGGTACCGCCCTTGCGTTATGAAGCGGTGTACCGGCTGAAACAGGATTTTCCGGCGCTTGAATTCATCATCAATGGTGGCATCACGCAGACCGACCAGATTGCGCAACACCTGCACCATGTGGACGGCGCCATGCTGGGTCGCGAGGCCTACCACAACCCGTGGTGGCTCAGCGAATGGGACCAGCAGTTTTTCGCTGATGTAAGTCAGGCCGGCCAGACGCGCGAAGCCATCGAGCTGCAAATGGTGAGCTACATGAACCAGCAGGCCGCCATGTTTGGCACGCCCTGGCAAGCCATTGCCCGGCACATGCTGGGTTTGCGCCACGGCCTGGCTGGCGCGCGGCGCTGGCGCCAGGTCTGGAGCGACCACAAACTTAAAGCGCTGCCGCCCGAGCAGGTGATGGCACTGGCGCACACGCCAGCGGCCTGAACTCAGTGTGATGCTGTCGGCGGGTGCGACATCAGCCGGTCGGTGTAGGCAATGGCCATGGCCGAGAGCAAAAACGTGATGTGAATGACGGTTTGGGCTATTAGTACCTTGTCGGTGTAATTGGCGGCATTGATGAAGGTCTTGAGCAGGTGGATCGAGCTGATGCCGATGATGGCGGTGGCCAGCTTGACCTTGAGCACCGATGCATTCACATGGTCCAGCCATTCGGGCTGGTCCTGGTGGCCTTCCAGGTTCAAGCGGCTGACAAAGGTTTCATAACCACCCACAATGACCATGATCAACAGGTTGGAGATCATGACGACGTCGATCAGCGCCAGCACCACCAGCATGATGATGGTTTCGTTCAGATGGGTGATGGGGGCGTCGGTCTTGTAGCCAATGCCGCTGATCAACGCCTGCAGCGCCGTCTCGCTGCCAAAGGCCGCTTCCAGCAGGTGCACCAGTTCCACCCAGAAATGAAAGACATAGACGCCCTGTGCCGCAATCAGCCCCAGGTACAGCGGCAATTGCAACCAGCGGCTGGCAAAAATGAGGCGCGGAATAGGGCGCAGAGGGCGGCTTGGCGGTGTGACAGGCAGGGTCATTTTGATTGATTTAAAGTTTGGTCGGTTTGATTTTAAAGAGGCAAGCTGTCAGGCGCGTGACAGTCAGTGGCATGTAAGTGCCAGCCGTGACATTATCGGGCGAACTTTGTTTAACTAGAGGAGACTTATCCGTGACTACCCCCACAACTGCTGTTGAATCCATGTTGGTTGAGAACCGTGTTTTCCCGCCCAGCGAGGCCACCATGAAGGCCGCACGTATTTCGGGCATGGAAGGCTACAACGCCCTGTGCGCTGAAGCAGAAAAAGATTTCGAGGGCTTTTGGGCCCGTCTGGCCCGTGAAAACGTGGTCTGGAGCAAGCCTTTTACGAAAACGCTGGACGAATCCAATGCGCCTTTTTACAAGTGGTTTGATGACGGAGAGCTCAATGCGTCGGCCAACTGCCTTGACAAGCACATGGGTACGCCCAACGAAAACAAAGTCGCCGTGATTTTTGAAGCAGACGACGGCGCAGTCACCAAGACCACCTACAAAGAGCTGCTGGCCAAGGTCTCCCAGTTCGCCAACGCGCTCAAGGCGCATGGCATCCAGAAGGGTGACCGCGTTTTGATCTACATGCCCATGACGCTGGAAGGCGTGATTGCCATGCAGGCTTGCGCCCGTATTGGCGCCACCCACAGTGTGGTGTTTGGCGGCTTCTCGGCCAAGGCTTTGCAGGAGCGCATCATTGACGCCGGCGCCGTGGCCGTGGTCACTGCCAACTTCCAGATGCGTGGTGGCAAGCAGTTGCCTCTCAAAGGTATCGTTGATGAAGGTCTGGGTTTGGGCGGCTGCGAATCCATCAAGACCGTGTTTGTGTTTGAACGCACCACCAGCCCCTGCAACATGGTGGCGGGCCGTGACGTCAGCTTTACCGAAGCCCTGGCGGGCCAAAGCACCGAGTGCGCACCGGTCATGGTGGGCGCCGAGCACCCGTTGTTCATTCTCTTTACCTCTGGCTCCACCGGCAAGCCCAAGGGTGTGCAACACGCCACCGGCGGTTTTGTTTTGTGGTCCAAGTTGACCATGGACTGGACGTTTGACCTGAAGGCCGACGACGTGTTCTGGTGCACGGCCGACATTGGCTGGATCACCGGCCACGCCTATGTGGCTTACGGCCCACTGGCAGCGGGCGCCACGCAAATCATTTTTGAAGGCATTCCGACCTACCCGAACGCTGGCCGTTTCTGGCAGATGATCGAGCGCCACAAGTGCAGTATTTTCTATACCGCACCGACGGCCATTCGCTCGTTGATCAAGTCGGCTGAAAGCGACGAAAAGGTTCATCCGGACCGCTCAGACCTGTCGAGCCTGCGTATTCTGGGTTCGGTGGGCGAGCCCATCAACCCGGAAGCCTGGATGTGGTATTACAAAAACATCGGCCACGAAAAATGCCCGATCGTGGACACCTTCTGGCAGACCGAGACCGGTGGTCACATGATCACCCCGCTGCCAGGCGCCACGCCGCTGGTGCCCGGTAGCTGCACGTTGCCACTGCCCGGCATCATGGCTGCCATCGTCGACGAAGCCGGACACGATGTGCCCAACGGTTCGGGCGGCATGCTGGTGGTCAAGCGCCCCTGGCCGTCCATGATTCGCACCATCTGGAATGACCCCGAGCGCTTCAAGTCCAGCTATTTCCCGCCGGAAATGGGTGGCACCTATTACCTCGCCGGCGACGGCGCGGTGCGCAGCGAAGACCGCGGTTACTTCCGTATCACCGGCCGCATTGATGACGTGTTGAACGTGTCGGGTCACCGCATGGGCACCATGGAGATCGAATCAGCCCTGGTTGCCAAGACCGATCTGGTGGCCGAAGCTGCCGTGGTGGGCCGTCCTGACGACCTCACGGGCGAAGCGATTTGCGCGTTTGTGGTGTTGAAGCGCGGTGTGCCGACAGGCGACGAAGCCAAACAAATCGCCAAGGAGTTGCGTGACTGGGTGGCCAAGGAAATTGGCCCCATTGCCAAGCCCAAGGACATCCGTTTTGGTGAAAACCTGCCCAAGACACGCTCGGGCAAGATCATGCGCCGCTTGCTGCGTTCGCTGGCCAAGGGTGAAAACATCACCCAGGACACGTCTACGCTGGAAAATCCGGCCATCCTGGGTCAGTTGGGTCAAACCTACTGAGGCCGGTGACACCTGAATGAAAAAGCCCGCAATTGCGGGCTTTTTCAGTTGGTGCGCCCGGCAAGGGCGGACTCAGTTGGAGAACCGGGGTGCCTATTTGAGTGACAGGACCCAGGTCGCCAATTGTTTGGCCTCGGCGTCGCTGACCTGTGGGTTGGCAGGCATGGGAATCGCACCCCAAACGCCAGAGCCACCTTGCTTGACCTTGTTGGCCAGTTTGGCAATCACGTCCTGCCCGGCGTATTTTTTGGCGACATCCTTGTAGGCCGGACCGACGACTTTTTTTTCAACCGCGTGGCAAGCCATGCAGTTTTTCTTTTGAGCGAGGGCCTGATCAGCCAGCGCAGGTGCCGCCACAAGAACGGTGGCGAACAAGGCAAAAAGAGTTCGCTTCATGCGGTAGTCCTTTGAAAGATGGGTTAGAGTCACAGTGATGCCATTGTAATAAGCATGGGTTACCAGTGTTGTAATGGGCTCAATCACGAGATATGAAAGGCGACTATGTATTTGTTGGTTCTGGGTATTGTGTTACTGCTGCTGAAATATTTGGGCATCGAGCCCCTGGCCGATTGGTCCTGGTGGTGGATGTTGACGCCGTTTGTATTGGCGGTGGTCTGGTGGTCTTGGGCGGACAGCTCCGGCTACACCAAACGCAAGGCAATGGAACAGGAAGCAGAGAAAATGCAGGAGCGGCGAGATCGGACCAAAAGCGCGCTTGATTCCAACTATAAAAGAAAAAAATAACCCCAAATCGGTGTCACGAATCTGGGGCAAACACTGTTCGCACCAGGTCCTCAGTAGTTGTCCAGCACGGCGCCCTTGCTGGCCGTTGAGGCATTGAAGGCAAACTTGGCTTGCACCCCGCGGGTGTAGCGTGGTGCGGGGGCCGTCCAGGCGGCCCGACGTATCGCGATGATGTCGTCACCCACGTTAAGTTGCAGTAGCAACTGATGCGCGTCGATGGTGATGGCGTCGCCTTCTTCAATCAGGGCAATCAGGCCGCCCACTGCGGCTTCGGGGGCCACGTGGCCGACCACCATGCCCCAGGTGCCGCCGGAAAAACGGCCGTCGGTGATCAGGCCCACGGACTCTCCCAGTCCCTGGCCGACCAGCGCGCCGGTGGGCGCCAGCATCTCTGGCATGCCCGGGCCGCCTTTGGGGCCAAGGTAGCGCAACACCATCACGTCGCCGGCCACAATCTGGTTGGCCAAAATGGCCTTGAGGGCAGACTGCTCGTTTTCGAACACGCGCGCCGGGCCTGTCATGACCGGATTTTTCAGGCCGGTGATCTTGGCCACGCAGCCCTCGGGCGCCAGATTGCCCTTGAGAATGGCCAGGTGGCCCTGGGCGTACATTGGATTGTTGATGGGGCGAATCACATCCTGATCGGCACGCGGCGTATCGGGAATGTCCTTGAGCACTTCGGCCACGGTCTGACCGGTAATGGTGATGCAGTCGCCATGCAGCAGGCCGGCACTCAGCAGCGTCTTCATCACTTGTGGAATACCACCGGCGCGATGCAGGTCGACCGCCAAGTACTTGCCACTGGGCTTGAGGTCGCAGAGCACCGGAGTTTTGACGCGCACACGCTCAAAGTCGTCAATCGTCCAGGCCACGCCCGCTGCATGGGCAATGGCCAGGAAGTGCAGCACGGCATTGGTCGAGCCGCCAATGGCCATGACCACGGCGATGGCATTTTCGATCGACTTACGGGTCACAATGTCGCGCGGTTTGAGGTCGTTCCTGATGGCGTCGATCAGCACCTTGGCTGAGTCCCTGGCCGAATTCAGCTTTTCGTCATGCGGATTGGCCATGGTGCTGGAGTACATCAAAGAGATTCCCAGCGCCTCGAAGGCAGAGCTCATGGTGTTGGCGGTGTACATGCCGCCGCAGGAACCCGGGCCGGGAATGGCGCGGCGCTCGATCTCCAGCAGGTCTTGGTCGCTCAGACGGCCTGCAGCGTTTTCGCCCACTGCCTCGAATACGCTCACGATGTTGAGGTCCTGACCCTTGTAATGCCCCGGCAAAATGGTGCCGCCATAGACATAAATGGCCGGCACATTGGCGCGCAGCATGCCCATCAGGCCACCGGGCATGTTTTTGTCGCAGCCGCCAATGACCAGCACACCGTCCATCCACTGGCCCTGCACACAGGTTTCGATGCAGTCGGAGATGACTTCGCGGCTGACCAGGCTGTATTTCATGCCCTCGGTGCCCATCGACATGCCGTCCGAAATGGTGGGGGTGCCAAATACCTGGGCGTTGCCGCCAGCTTCTTCAATCGCCACCATGGCCGCGTCGGCCAGCTTTTGCAGTCCCGAGTTGCAGGGTGTGATGGTGCTATGGCCATTGGCGACACCAATCATGGGTTTGGTGAAGTCATCGCCCTCATACCCCATGGCGTAGTACATGGAGCGGTTGGGAGCGCGCGATTTGCCCTCGGTGATGTTTTTGCTGCGCGGATTCATGACGACGGGTTTTCTGTCCATGGTGGTTCTTTGGCGTTGGGTTGTGGTGTTCGGGTCGGTCGCTGTGTACTTGGGCGTAGCGTACGAGTCTACTTTAAAGCCCATTTTGGGTTCAAATTGCCCCTGGCTTGCGAGACAATGCCAGGCATGCTGATTCATCCTGAAATAAACCCGATTGCGCTGCAACTCGGCCCCGTGGCCGTTCATTGGTATGGTCTGACCTACCTGGCCGCCTTTGGCCTGTTCGTGTGGTTGGGGCGCTTGCGCCTGCACCATGCGCCATTTGTCTCTATGACAGGCCCGCAAGCCTGGAAAAAACAGGACGTTGAAGACATTCTGTTTTTGGGTGTGATGGGCGTGGTGCTGGGCGGCCGCCTCGGATATTGCCTTTTTTACAAACCCCTGTACTACGCCGCGCATCCGCTGGAGGTCTTTGCGGTGTGGCAGGGAGGCATGAGTTTTCACGGGGGCTTGCTGGGTGTGATTGTGGCGATGCTCTGGTTTGCGCATTCACGCGGCCGGCATTGGCTGCAGGTCGCTGATTTTGTGGCGCCTTGCGTCCCTACGGGTCTGGCCGCCGGGCGCGTAGGCAACTTTATCAATGGGGAACTGTGGGGCAGGGTGGCCAGCCCCGATCTGCCTTGGGGCATGGTGTTCAGGGGTGCGGGTGATTTGCCGCGCCACCCGTCGCAGGTCTACCAGTTTTTGCTGGAAGGTTTGCTGCTGTTTGGGTTGCTCTGGCTTTATGCCCGCAAGGCGCGTGCGCGCGGGCAGGTGGCTGCCATGTTCCTGCTGGGTTATGGTCTGTTCAGGTTCATTGCCGAATTTTTCCGCGAGCCTGACGCCCACCTGGGCTTGTTGTCACTTGGCATGAGCATGGGCCAGTGGCTGTGTCTGCCGATGGTTGTGGGCGGCCTGGGATTGTGGTGGTGGGCTGGCGCGCAGCCGCAAAATTCAGGCAAGTAGTATTGGTTGCCACATGCCATCAAGAATCAGGTTTGAGCAAGCTGCTGGGGTGGCGCATGTCACGCTGAGTTATCCCAAGCGCTTCAACGCGATGTCACGCGCCATGTGGCGTGATTTGAGAGCCGTGTTTGAACGCATCCAGGGCATGACCGAGCTGCGCTGCGTGCTGGTGTCTGGCGACGGGGCCCATTTTTGTGCTGGCGGCGATATTTCGGAATACCCCGGTTTCAGGTTCCAGGAGCCTTTGTTGCGCGCCTTCCACGAAGACGAAGTGTGGGGCGCCCTGAGCGCAATGCTGGCTTGTGATGTGCCGATGGTGGCGCAGATCGAGGGCAACTGTATGGGAGCAGGTGTCGAGATCGCCAGTTGTTGCGATATTCGTATGGCGGCAGAATCGGCCCGCTTTGGTGCACCCATTGCCAAACTTGGGTTTCCGATGGCACCGCGCGAAGCCGCGCTGGTCGCGCGTGAAGCGGGGCTGAGGACGGCCCGCCAGATGCTGTTGGAGGCCGCTGTTTTCAGTGCACCTGACATGTTGCTGCGCGGTTTCTTGAGCCAGGTCGTCGCCGATGAGGATGTCAGTGAGCTGGCACAAGCCAACGTGCGGCGCATCTGCCAGTTGGCGCCCCAGGCGGCGCGGCTGAACAAACAGACCCTTCGTGCACTCATGCATGACCAGTTGCCATCGCTGCTGGCCACGGCCTACGACTACGCTGACAGCTTTGAGCAGCGCGAGGGCATCAACGCTTTTCTGGAAAAACGACCGCCGGCGTTTTGACATAGCGCCGGTCCAAACCATCCAGATTTACCGGAAACATAGAGGAAACCACCGTGTCTGAAGTCTCTGCCAATCTTTATGCGCACTTGCGCCAGGCATTTCCCACTGACCTGGACACCATCGCCGTTGAAACCGATGCGGGTCAGTGTTACAGCTGGCGTGACCTGGAGCGTGGCACCGCCATGTTGGCCAATTTTTTGCAGTCGCTGGGATTGCCAGAAGGTTCCCGCATTGCCGTGCAGGTTGAAAAGTCGGTGGAGGCGCTGATGCTGTACCTGGCCACGCTGCGTGCAGGTTTTGTTTTTTTGCCGCTCAACATGGCTTACCAAAGCGCAGAAATTGACTATTTTCTTGGCAATGCCGAACCTGCCGTGGTGGTGTGCAGTGAGCAAAACTTTGGCTGGGTCAGCACGCTGGCGTTCAGGGTAAACACGCGCTGGGTCTTCACACTGAATGTCGACCGCACCGGCACCTTGCTGGCGCGCGCTGCCCATGTCTCAGATCAGCATGTCGTGGCATCCAAAAAGCCCGATGACCTGGCGGTCATCATTTACACCAGCGGCACCACAGGTCGTTCCAAGGGTGCCATGTTGACACACGGCAATATGCTGAGCAACGCGCTGGTGCTGAAAGATGTTTGGGGCTGGCGCAGCCCGGATCAAGGGGGCGACGTGTTGATTCATGCGCTGCCCATTTTTCATGTGCATGGCTTGTTTGTGGCGATTCATGGTGCGCTCATCAATGGCAGCAAAATGATTTGGCTGGCCAAATTTGATCCCAAAGTGGTGCTGCAACATTTGCCAGGGGCGACTGTGTTCATGGGCGTGCCCACCTTGTATGTACGCCTGTTGGCTGAGCCGGGTCTGAACAAGCGTGCCGTACAGCATATGCGGCTTTTTGTTTCAGGCTCTGCGCCCTTGCTGCTGGATACCTTCAAAGCCTGGCAGGAGCGCAGCGGTCACACCATTCTGGAGCGTTATGGCATGAGTGAGACAATCATGCTTACCTCCAACCCCTACCAGGGCGAGCGCCGTGGTGGCACCGTCGGCATGCCACTACCGGGGGTGCGCTTGCGGGTGGTCGATGCACAGGACGCCGAGCTTGCACCAGGTGAAATTGGAGACATTCAGGTGCAAGGCCCCAACGTGTTTGCTGGTTACTGGCGCATGCCTGAAAAAACAGCGGAAGAATTTACCAGTGACGGTTTTTTCAAGACGGGTGACGTGGGCAAGGTGGATGAACAGGGCTATGTGAGTATTGTGGGTCGCAGCAAAGACCTGATCATCAGTGGCGGCTATAACGTTTATCCGGCTGAGCTCGAGAGTTTTATCAACGACTTGCCCGGTGTGGCCGAGAGTGCCGTGGTGGGTGTGCCGCATGCCGATTTTGGCGAAATTGGGGTGGCTGTGGTGGTGCCACGGCCAGGGGCGCAATTGGATCCAGCAAAAATTTTGGCGGATATGAAAGCCTGCATGGCCAACTACAAGGTGCCAAAACAATGCCATGTGCTGGCCGATTTGCCGCGAAATGCCATGGGCAAGGTGCAAAAGAATGTCCTGAGGGAACGCTTTAACAAGGTATAAATCCGTTAGTATTTTGTGGATCATTCGCAGGAGCGGGCATGCATGTAATTCAGACTGTTTTTCGGGATGCTGCCCCGCAGGTGCGAGATTTTTCTTTGCTTCAGTCCTGTTCGCTTCAGTTACTGCTGGTATTTGGCGTCGGAACATGGTCAAAATGGCTGATTCAACCGATGGCGGATGGTTTTTCGCAGGCTGTTCGGCTGGGGTGCAGCACGGCTGGCGAAGTTTTCAATTTGGGAGTCACCGGGGGTTCTTGTGCGGTGATAGTCATTCACTTCAATGCCACCGACTTGCACCAGGCCGCTACTACCCCGTCGTCGATGAAAGACTCCTTCGCCGCTGGCATGCGTTTGGGGATGCAATTGCCCGCCCCTGGTTTGCGTGCTGTTATGGTGTTGGGTCAAGGTCTCAACATCAACGGTAGCGCTTTAATTGCCGGGTTAAGTCAGGTGTTGCCGCCATCCGTCCTGATTTTTGGCGGTTTGGCGGGTGATGACGCGGCGTTCATGGAAACATGGGTACTGGACAATTCTGGTGTTCACAACAATCACGTCGCATGTGTCGGGCTGTATGGCGAAGCTTTGGCATTGGCGCATGGGACCAGAGGCGACTGGCAACCGTTTGGTCTGACCCACAAGGTGACCCGACGTATGAACAATGTCCTGTTTAAACTTGACGGTAAACCCACCCTGGATGTGTGCCGACGCTATCTGGGTGAACACGCAGCAAACCTGCCGGCGTCCGGTTTGCTCTTCCCGTTTGACATGTTGGCAAGCGACCAGTCTGAAGACGGTTTGATTCGCACGGGATACGGTTTACAAGTTGCACAATCAGACCATGACGACTACCCACCTCACCGAGCGACCCCAAGCCGCTTGAAAGTGAAGCACCTGCACCATGCATAAATTGTTATCTCGCCAAATCAAACGATTGTTGGGAGAGGACGATGGCCAACTGCCAGCTGCCTTGGATGAACTGAGGCAATTGGCGGCTACGCCCGACATTTCAAAAGCTAGCGCTGGTTTGTTGTCTGGCCTGGGGCATTTTTTGAACCAGGTCGAAGAGGCTTATGCGCAAAATGACCAGGATTTGGACCTTAAAACCCGGAGTTTGCAGATCAGTTCAATTGAGTTGTCACATACCAATGATCGTTTGCGCCAGGAGTTGGAGAGTCGTACCCGCGCCATTGATTCTTTACGCCAGACTGCTGCCAGTTTGATGCAATCCATGGATACCGAGTTGCCAGTGTTACGAGATGACAACCTCGAATCCTTGTCGAATCTGATGTCTGAGCTGGCGCAACAGCGGGAGATGAGCGAACGCGATTTACAGGCGGCATTGTCTGACCTGGCCAAACAGAAATTTGCCCTGGATCAACATGCCATTGTGAGTATGACGGATCTGGCGGGGCTTATTACGTATGCCAATGACAAATTTTGCGAAATCAGCGGTTACCCGCGGGAGTTCCTGATTGGTCGAAATCACAATATTCTGAATGCGGGCCTACAAACCCGTGGTTTTTTTGCAAACTTGTGGCAAACCATCCTGGCGGGCAAAGTCTGGCACGGTGAAATTTGCAATCGTTCCCGGCAGGGTCATTTGTATTGGGTGCAGGCAACCATCGTGCCATTGTTGGACGAAACGGCTGCGCCAATTCAATTTATCGCCATCCGCACCGACATCACGGAACGCAAGAGAATGGAAGCGGCGATTGCTGCCACCGAGGCGCGGGTGCGCAGAATCACCAATGCAGTGCCTGGTGTGGTGTTCCAGTGCGAGGTTGGGCATGGGAAGATTCGGTATACTTTTCTGAGTGATCGGGTGGCTGAGATTCGCGGTATTGATCGCCATGCACTTTTGGCCGATGGCAATCTGGCATTTCAGCAAATCATTGTGCAAGAGCGTGAACGCTGTTTTCAGGCCGTGCTGACTGCGGCGGCACAACACAAAGCTTGGCAGAGTGATTATCGGATTTTGATGCCAGACGGCAGCCAGCGTGTCATCCACTCTGAGATCAACCCCGAGCCTAGCCTGGCGGCCGATGGCGCCACTGTTTTTACCGGCATTTGGCAAGATGTAACTTTGATCCGGGAGGCCGGTGAGCGCCTGCGAGAAGTTACCGAGAGTATTCCCGTGGTTGTTTTTCAGTATCGGCTTTGGGCTGATGGCCACCAAAAGTTTTCTTTTTGCAGCTCGGTGTCGCAACAAATTTGCGGCTTGGCATCCGAAAAGGTCATGGCTGATCCGGCCGAATTTTTTGCACAAATTCATGTCGATGACCAAGAGTCGTTTACCGAGGCTTTTGTGGCATCGGCCAAGAACAACAGCCGCATTTCACTTGACTTCCGCATGCACCACAAGGTCAGTCAGAAGTTGATTTGGGTACATGGCGAATCCATGCCCAAACGCGCGGCCGATGGCGGGGTGTTGTGGAACGGTTATCTGGCCGACATTTCTGACGCCCAACGTGCCTCAGAAGAACTGAAGCGGGCCAAAGAGGCCGCTGAAGTAGCCAACCGGGCCAAATCGGATTTTTTGGCCAACATGAGTCATGAAATTCGAACGCCCATGAACGGCGTGATCGGCATGACCGAGTTGGCACTTGATACGCCCTTGACCGAAGAGCAGCGTGAATACCTCACCATTGTCAAATCTTCCTCTGATTCTTTGCTCAAGGTGATCAACGACATTCTGGATTTTTCCAAGATTGAAGCGGGTAAGTTATTGATTGAAAAAATTCCCTTTGACCTGGGCCGAATGGTCAGTGAAACGCTCAAGGCACTGGTGGTGCGAGCCAATGCCAAAGGGCTTGAAATGGTGTGTGACATTGCGCCTGATGTGCCGATGTCAATCCTGGGTGATCCAGGTCGTGTGCGGCAAATTTTGATGAATCTGTTGGGTAACGCCATCAAATTCACAGAAAAAGGGCAGGTGGTGTTGCGCATTTCGGCCAGCGAAATTGCCACCACCCATGCCTTGTTTGAATTTTCGGTGCAGGACTCCGGCATTGGTATTCCGGCCGACAAGTTGCACACCGTGTTCGAGGCATTTTCCCAGGAAGACAGCAGTATTACGCGCCGTTATGGCGGGACCGGCTTGGGACTGTCCATTTCCTCACGTCTGGTGCAAGCCCTGGGCGGCCAGATGACGGTGAAAAGCGAGCTCGGTCGCGGCAGTCAATTCAATTTTTCGATCCATATGGATCGAAACTTACATGTCGTCCACCAGGTGCTTGCCGAGGAGATCCGTTTGACCGGTTTGCGGGTTCTGGTTGTTGATGACATTGAAGTCAATCGTCTCGTGTTGTTGAAATCGCTACAGGGCCTGCAAACCAAGGTGACTTTGGCCGAGTCCGGGGAGCAGGCACTGACCCTGCTAGCGCAGTCGCTGGCAGAAAACCAACTGTTTGATCTGGTGTTATTGGATGCTCAAATGCCGGTCTTGGACGGTTTTACAACGGCCAAACAAATGCTGGCCATGCCAGGTTGTCAGTATTTACGTTTGGTGATGCTGTCTTCGGCGGGTCTCAAAGGTGATGCACAACGCTCCAAGGAAGCGGGTTTTGTGGCCTATTTGTCAAAACCCTTTACGCCAGACGAATTGACTGAATTACTCAAGCGCGTGATCAGTGCCTCACCCTTGGTCAATCGTGACTTTGTCACGCGTTATCAGCTGGACAAAAAACACAGTGTGATGGATATCTTGTTGGTCGAAGACCATATCGTCAACCAACAGCTTGCCACTGTTTTGTTAAGTCGCCTGGGGCATCACGTCACGATTGCCTGTGATGGAAAAATCGCCTTGGACATTTTGGCCCAACGCTCCTTTGATCTGATCTTTATGGACATGATGATGCCGGTCATGGATGGTTTGGAGGCAACCCGCCTGTTTCGAGCCTCAGAGCACGGCCAACGTACACCCATTGTGGCCATGACAGCCAATGCCATGCAGGGTGATCGGGATCGTTGTTTGGCGGTGGGCATGGACGATTACATCTCCAAACCCATTGAAACTGCGCAGTTGCAACGCGTTCTGAACTTGTTTAACCCAGCGCATCAGGCCATGGCACAGCTGACGCAGAACATCTCAGTTGACATGGAAATAGGGGATGCAGAGGTTCCAGATTTTGATTATCTGGCGGCACTGCGAGCCTCTGATAGCGAAGTGGTTGACATCATTTCTGACGTTTTTCAGGAATATTGGCCTTTGGATCAAGTCAAAATGCACCATGCACTGGATGAACATGATGCAGCAAGCCTGCTGAATTTGGCACATGCCCTCAAAGGAACTTTGGGAATGTTCAGGGCCGAACCTGCTGTCACACTGGCATCTGAGATGGAAGCATTGGCAAAAAAATGGCTAACTCCAGACTCAGAACTTGCAACCGGGTATTTACGCCAGAAGCTGAACGCCCTGGAGATTGAGGTAGCCAAATTGATGACAGCCTTAAAAACTGCCAAGACGATTCATGACGATGTTTGATGCTCGCAGCCTGGGTTCAGGCTGCGTCATTTCTTTTATTCCCCAAATGCACTGATTCAAATGACACACCAGGTTTTGATAGTTGATGACACTGAAATCAATTTGATCTTGTTTGATGCTTTGGTGAAACGCATTCCTGACAGCCATGCGGTTAAATTTTCGAGTGCGGTTGAGGGCCTTGACTGGGCAAAAACCCGACCGGTTGACTTGATTATTCTGGATTACATGATGCCGGAGATGAATGGTATTGAATTCATCGTACAACTTAGAAAAACGGCTGGAAAAGAAGATGTTTTGATTTTGATGATCACCGCCAATGATCAAAAGCAGATTCGTTATCGTGCACTGGAAGTAGGCGCCACTGACTTTTTGACAAAACCAATCGACAAGGCAGAGTTTATGGCGCGTGCCAATAACTTGCTGCATTTGGCTGAGAGTCGGAAAAATTTGGCAGATCGGGCAAGTTGGTTGGCTGAGGAGGTAAAAAAAGCAACCCTGAACATTTTGCAGCGTGAGCGTGAGACTGTGATTCGTTTGTCCAAGGCAGCCGAGTATCGGGACCCTGAAACAGGAGCGCATATTTTGCGCATGGCGCATTATTCCGAGTTGATTGCCAAAGGACTGGGTTTGCCGGTCGAGGACCAGGTATTGTTGTTGGAAGCCGCGCCCATGCACGATATTGGCAAAGTCGGCATTGCTGACAATATATTGCTCAAACCAGCCCGGTTAACACCGGATGAATTTGAAATCATGAAACAACATGCCATGTACGGGCACGAAATTTTAAAAGACAGCTCGTCTAAAGTATTGCAGGCAGGCGCCGAAATAGCCAAGGCCCATCACGAGAAATTTGATGGGTCAGGCTATCCTTTGGGTTTGATCGGAGAGGAAATTCCGATTTTTAGCCGTATTGTTGCCGTTGCCGATGTTTTCGATGCACTGACATCGGCACGCCCCTATAAAACCGCCTGGTCCCTGGAGCGGGCCGCTGAGTACATACAAGCCAAGTCAGGGGTACATTTTGACCCGCGCTGTGTCAACGCATTTTTTTCCAATTGGGAACAGGTTCTACTGATTCGCCAACGTTTCCAAGACCAATAACCCTGTCGCTTTCCTTGACTGGACCAATCACGCGGGGTTTGGTCTGTGTTAGCGCAGCACCAGGACTGGAATGTGTGAGTGGGTCAGTACCTGCTGTGTTTCACTGCCTAAAAGCAGGCGCTTGACGCCTTTTCGTCCATGGGAAGCCATCACGATCACATCGCATTTGTGTTTGCGCGCAGTGGCAATGATGGCGTCTGATACAACATCTGATTTGATGGTCAGGGCGCGTGTTTTGACACCTTGTGACTCGGCTGTTTTTTTAACCTCGTCAACCACTGCCTGACCTTCCTCAGACCATTGTTTTTCAATTCGTCCTACTTCAGCCGCTTGCAGGGCCAAGCCGCCTTCAAAATAACTTTGTGGGTAACGTGGAACAACTTTAAGAGCGACCAGGCTTGCGCCCGTCAACGCTGCCAACGATATGGCGCTGCTGACAGCTTTTTTGGATAAAGCGGTGCCGTCTGTTGCGAGAAGAATTTTGTCGTACATGATTGTCTCTCCAGCCTGTTGAAAGTGTCAGCATACACCTTGATGCGATTTTTTAAGCTTGACAATTGTCAGGTAAATTACAGCTCTTGTCAGTTAACCTCACAACCATGCCACTTTTGATGTCCAGTCTCCCTGCTTTTGATGAACCCAACCCCGCAGCGACTCTGGCCGGTGCTGACCGTGCGCATCAGCAGCAGCAGGTTTTAGCGCTGTCGCTGCTCGATGATGAACAGGAATGGTCGGCCTTTAGCCGCCCGGTGGCGCATCAACTCGGATGCTGGGAATCCAATGTCCTGATTGAAGGCATGCACTGCGCGGCATGCGCACTGACCATTGAAGATGTCCTCAAGAGCGTACCCGGTGTGCGTAATGTGGAGGTCAGTGCCGGCAGTCATCGGGCCAAGGTGGTTTGGGCGTCACAGGCGGTGGTGCCGTCGGGCTGGATGCAGGCGGTGCATGAAGCCGGCTATCGGGCGCTGCCTGCCAACGATGCCTTTGCCCGCGAGCGCCGACTTGTAGAGTCACGTAAAGCCCTGTGGCGCATGATGGTTGCTGGCCTGTGCATGATGCAGGTCATGATGTATGCCTATCCGGCCTACGTGGCCCAGCCGGGTGACTTGACCCCTGAAATGGAGCAGTTGCTGCGTTGGGCTTCCTGGGTTTTGACTTTGCCGGTGATTTTTTTCTCATGCGGTCCTTTTTTCAGCAGCGCCTGGCGCGATGTGCTGCATCGACGCATCAGCATGGACCTGCCGGTGGCGTTGGGTATGCTAATTACTTTTTTGGTCAGCAGCGCCGGTACCTTTGACCCCGCCGGTATTTTTGGCCACGAGGTTTTTTTTGATTCCTTGACCATGTTTGTATTTTTCCTGCTGGCCGGGCGTTGGCTTGAGTTGCGTTTGCGTGACAAGACGGCAGGCGCCCTTGAGACCTTGATGAACCGTTTGCCGGACAGTGTGTTACGGCTCGGGCCAGACGGGCAGTTTGAACGTGTGCCGGTCCGTCGGTTGCAGGTCGGAGATGTGATCCGTGTTTTGCCGGGCGAGGCATTTCCTGCCGATGGAGTGTTGTTGCAAGGGCACACGTCGGTTGACGAGGCTTTATTGACGGGTGAGTCCCGGCCCCTGACACGTCAGGTCGGTGATGAGGTGATCTCTGGCAGTCACAACCTGTCGGCCATGGTGCAGATGCGGGTCGATCGGGTGGGCGAGCACACTCGGTTTGCCCAAATTGTCAAATTGATGGAAAGCGCCTCGACCAGCAAGCCCACTTTGGCCCGGCTGGCCGACACCATCGCCAAGCCGTTCCTGATCGGGGTGCTGATTGCCGCTGGCCTGGCCTGCGCTTATTGGTGGCGGACCGACCCCGAACGGGCTCTGATGGTGGCGGTTTCCGTGCTGATCGTCACCTGTCCCTGTGCCCTGTCACTGGCGACACCCGCAGCCATGTTGTCAGCTGCCGGTGCCCTGGCCAGGCGCGGGGTGCTGGTACGTCGCCTGGATGCCTTTGAATCCTTGGCCGGTGTCGACACAGTGATGTTCGACAAAACCGGGACCTTGACGCGCGATGCCATGGTAGTCAATCACATTCAGGTTCGGCAGGGTTTTACGCAGCAACAGGCGCTGGCCTTGGCAGCAGTTCTGGCGCAACATTCCTTACACCCACTTTCCAGGGCTTTGGTCGCCGCAGCCGGTCTGGCAGAGGTTACCGAGCGTTGGCAATTAGACCAGGTGGTAGAGCATGCAGGGCAGGGGGTTCAAGCCGTGGTGAATTTCTCAGGTGGGGCAAAGCCAGCTTTTGTCTTGCGCCTGGGTTCCGCTAGCTTTTGCGACGTAGCGCAATTGAATCCCGGTGCTTTACAGGTACATATGAGTGACGACGCTGGTTGGCTGGCCAGCTTTGAATTTCAGGAATATCTTCGCCCGGACGCCAAAGCGACCGTGGCTGCCTTGCAACGCGCGGGTATCAGCGTGTATTTGCTGTCGGGGGATGCCAGCGACGCGGCGCAGCGCGTGGCTGAGCAAGTGGGCATAACACAAGCCCAGGGGAACTGCTCGCCGCAGGACAAGCTTGATTTTTTACGTGAATCGCAGGTTCGAGGTCATAAAGTTGCGGTCATCGGTGATGGTTTGAACGATGGTCCGGTATTGGCTGGGGCCCACGCCTCGTTTGCCTTTGGACAAGCCGTACCGCTGGCACAGGCTCAGGCCGATTTTTTGGTTTCGGGTGGCCGCTTGACGAATGTCGTTGATGCACTTTTATTATCTCGACGCACGCTGACCATCGTCAGGCAAAACTTAAGCTGGGCCGCCATTTACAACGCGATCTGTGTGCCGCTGGCTGTTTTTGGACTGCTTCCAGCCTGGCTGGCGGGTCTGGGCATGGCCAGTAGTTCTTTGTTGGTGGTGCTCAATGCGTTGCGTTTGTCAAAAAACGAACAGTTTGAATGGAAAGCGTGATGGATATTTTGTATTTTTTAGTGCCACTGTCGGTTGTTCTGGTATTTTTTATCATCGGCGGTATCTGGTGGGCAATCTACAGCGGACAATTTGACGACATTGAAAAAGAGGGGGAGCGAATTCTTAAGGACGGTTAAGCATATTTTGTAACAATTTGATCCATATCAAATGGCGGCACAAATGCTTCATGCATACTGCGCCGCTCAAACAGAAAAGAGGTGAACATGGCATTTCCAAATTCGCAGGCAACAACTTACAACGACAAGGTTGTAAGACAGTTTGCCATCATGACTGTAGTGTGGGGTGTGGTGGGTATGCTGGTGGGCGTCATCATCGCCGCCCAGCTGGCCTGGCCAGAGCTCAACATGGGTATTTCGTTTTTATCCTTTGGGCGATTGCGCCCTCTGCATACCAATGCAGTCATTTTTGCGTTTGGCGGTTGTGGCCTCTTTGCTACCTCGTACTACGTGGTGCAACGCACCTGCCAGGTGCGTATCTTTAGTGACAAACTGGCGGCCTTCACTTTTTGGGGCTGGCAAGTCGTTATTCTGTTAGCGGCCATATCGCTGCCTTTGGGTTACACCTCGGGTAAGGAATACGCCGAACTGGAATGGCCTGTCGACATTTTAATTACCCTGGTGTGGGTGTCGTATGCCATCGTGTTCTTTGGCACGGTCGGAACCCGCAAGGTCAAGCATATTTATGTGGCCAACTGGTTTTTTGGTGCGTTCATTCTTGCTGTTGCCATATTGCACCTGGTTAACAGTGCGGCTATTCCGGTCGAGCTCATGGGCATGAAATCGTACTCGGCCTATGCCGGTGTGCAGGATGCCATGGTTCAATGGTGGTATGGTCACAATGCGGTGGGCTTCTTCCTGACGGCAGGCTTCCTTGGCATGATGTACTACTTCATTCCCAAGCAGGCAGGTCGTCCTGTTTATTCTTACCGTCTCTCCATTGTTCACTTTTGGGCACTCATATTCACCTACATGTGGGCGGGTCCGCACCACTTGCACTACACCGCCTTGCCAGACTGGACCCAGTCCGTTGGTATGGTGTTTTCCCTGATTTTGCTGGCTCCGAGCTGGGGCGGCATGATCAACGGCATCATGACTCTGTCCGGTGCCTGGCACAAGCTGCGTGATGACCCCATCCTGCGGTTCCTGATTGTGTCCTTGTCCTTTTACGGTATGTCGACCTTTGAAGGTCCGATGATGGCCATCAAGACTGTGAATGCCTTGTCTCATTACACCGATTGGACCGTGGGCCACGTGCACTCCGGTGCCTTGGGATGGGTGGGTCTGGTCACCATGGGTTCCATGTATTACCTGATTCCGCGCCTGTTCGGACAAAAACAGATGTTCAGTGTGAAAGCCATTGAAGTTCACTTCTACATGGCAACGATCGGTATCGTGCTCTACATTGCAGCACTCTGGATTGCCGGCGTGATGCAAGGCCTGATGTGGCGCTCCATCAATCCGGACGGTACCCTGACTTATACCTTTGTGGAGTCAGTCAAAGCCAGCTATCCGTTCTACGTTCTGCGTTTGGCTGGGGGCACGCTTTACCTGACGGGCATGATCATCATGCTGTGGAACACGATCAAGACAGCTACTGCAGGCCGCTCTGTCACGGTCAACATTCCGGCTGTTGCTGCACACGCTTGAGGTATCAAAATTATGTCTACTACGAATCAAAGCGGCGGTCTGTCGCACTCAACGATCGAAACCAACAACGGATTGATGATCGTTTTGATCTTAATTGTGTTGCTGTTTGGCGGGCTGGTTGAAATCGTGCCTTTGTTCTTCCAGAAGTCAACCACGGTGGCAGCGCCAGGTCTCAAGCCATATAACGCACTCCAGTTGGCCGGGCGGGACATCTATACCCGAGAGGGCTGCTATAACTGTCATTCACAGATGATCCGGCCGTTCCGTGCCGAGACCCTGCGCTACGGTCCTTACTCCAAGGCCAATGAGTTTGTCTATGACCATCCGTTTCAGTGGGGCAGCAAACGTACCGGCCCTGATCTGCATCGTGTCGGCGGAAAGTACAGCGACCAATGGCAGATCACCCACCTGAACAATCCGCGCGACCTCGTGCCCGAGTCCATCATGCCAGCCTATCCTTGGTTGATGAATACGCCTGTCAATGCTGGCAGCATGCCGTCGCACATGACTGCGCTGCGCAAAGTAGGTGTGCCTTACACCGATGCTGAAATCGCTGCATCGGTTGAAGAACTCAAGGGCAAGACCGAAATGGATGCCATGGTGGCCTACCTCCAGGTTCTTGGTACGACTGCAAAGTAACGAGGGGACATTTATGGAGTTCGATGTCAACACGCTTCGCTCACTGGTCACTGTGGTCAGCTTTTTGACTTTCATCGGGATCATTGGCTGGGCTTATTCCCGTAAAAATTCTGCTGACTTTGACAAAGCTGCCAACTTGCCTTTTGAGCAGGATTGACCCTTTCACCTGATTGGAATAAAAATGAGCGATTTCACAAGTAATTTTTGGGAAATATATATTTCTGGCATCACTTTGGTCGGCATCGTTGCCTGCCTGGTTTTGTTGTTTGTCACAGGCAAGATGAAAGCTTCTACCGCCAATGACAATACCACCGGGCATGTCTGGGACGGTGATTTGCGAGAAATGAACAATCCTCTGCCACGTTGGTGGAGCTACATGTTCGTGATCACCATCGTGTTCTCCTTGGTTTATCTGGTGCTTTACCCGGGTCTGGGCAGCAATCCGGGTACCTTGGGGTGGACGTCAGCCAAATTGCATGCGGACGAGATTGCCAAGGGCAATGCAGAGACTGCGCCGATTTATGCCAAGTTCATGGCGATGAAAGCCGAAGATATCGCCAAGGATGCGCAAGCCATGGCGATTGGCGAGCGCCTGTATGGGAACAATTGCGCACAATGCCACGCCTCTGATGCCCGTGGTAACAAAGGTTTTCCCAACTTGACGGATGGTGATTGGCTGCACGGCGGCACCCCAGAGAAAATCAAGGAAACCTTGCTTGGTGGTCGTAATGGCAACATGCCACCCATGGCGGCGGCCGTAGGATCGGCTGATGATGTCAAAAATGTAGCGCAATACGTACTGAGTTTGTCCGGCAGCCCACATGATTCGGCTCGCGCCGCTTTGGGCAAAGACAAGTTTGCTGTCTGTGCGGCCTGTCACGGTCCAGACGGCAAGGGTATGCAAGCCGTGGGCTCTGCCAATCTCACGGACAACATCTGGTTGCACGGCTTTGGCGAAAAAACTATTGTTGAGATGATCAATAATGGCAAAATCAACGTGATGCCGGCACAAAATGAAAAATTGACTGAGGCTCAAATTCATGTTTTGACCTCTTACATTTGGGGCATGTCGAACAAATAAGCCCAAGGCTCACGTCCCAAGACCTGATCTCCTTGTTGAAGGAGACCAGGTCTTTTCTTTTTGGCTCCTCAATGTCTCAGGTGTTGTTCCTAAAAATTGAAATCACTCATGAATAAATCAATTGAAAATTCAAGCGCTCCGTGGTGGAAACATGGTTTTGTCTGGATGGTCATTGCCGGACCTGCCATTGTGGTGGTGGCTGGGTTTGTAACACTCTACCTGGCGATGAGTCGCCCCAATGAAATCATCAGTGACGACAGTTATATGCCGTCACGGCAGTCAGACCAGTCCATTGAAGCACGCAGAAAGGAAAGTAGCGAAGCGCCAGCCATGCTGGGTCGAAATCACGCCACTACAGGGATCGTGCCGCCTACCAAGTAATGTCTTGACACGGACTCGAACTATCTTGGATTCACAATTTCCTGCAATGCCTGCGTATTGAGAATATGAACATGGCGTTGTTTGACTTCAACGATGCCGTCGTCGGCAAATCTTGAGAAGGTGCGGCTGATGGTCTCCAGTTTGAGGCCAAGGAAACTGCCAATTTCTTCCCTCGTCATGCGCAGGATCAATTCTGATTGAGAAAAGCCGCGAGCATGTAATCGCTGCGCCAAATTGAGCAGAAATGCCGCCAATCGCTCTTCTGCGCGCATGCTGCCTAGCAGCAGCATGACGCCGTGTTCACGCACAATTTCGCGGCTCATGATTTTGTGCACATGGTGCTGCAAAGCGGTCACTTCGCGTGACAGGTCTTCAATCTGCGCAAACGGCATGGCACAAATTTCAGCGTCTTCCAAAGCCACTGCATCACAGGTGTGGTGGTCATTGACGATGCCATCGAGACCGATCACTTCTCCCGCCATTTGAAAGCCGGTCACTTGGTCACGACCGTCTTCAGAAGTGATGCAGGTTTTGAAAAATCCGGTTCTGATGGCGTAGAGGTTATTGAACCTGTCACCGTTGTGGTACAGAGATTCGCCACGTTTGATTTTTTTTCGGACGCCAATGATGGCATCAATGCGATCAAGGTCACCTTCGTTTAAGCCGATAGGCATGCACAATTCACGCATGTTGCAATTGGAACAGGCGATTTTGATGGACTGATGATTCATTGGACTGATTTTGACACTCTTTGGCTTTGATATCTGATTTACATCAATTTTAAGCAGAAGGTCAATGCTTCATTTATCTTTGAGTAATTTGATCAAGATCAAGAAAAAATTCGCATTCCCAAGGCATATTCTAAGCAAACCCATAAGGACAAAGAATGACTGAAAGTGTCGCCGAGCCAATATCTGAGAGTTTGATTCGCCAGTATGATGTGTCCGGCCCACGCTACACGTCTTATCCTACGGCCGATCGATTTGTGGAGGCTTTTACTTCGCAAGACTACATCCTGGCTCTGGAGCAAAGGCGCTCAGGTGCTGCGGCGCTGGCGTTGCCCTTATCGCTGTATGTTCATATTCCTTTCTGTGAGTCTCTTTGTTATTACTGTGCCTGCAACAAGATCATTACCAAGCACCATGATCGTGCCGCGGCTTACCTTCGGTATTTAAGTCGCGAGATCGACCTTCACGTCAAGCATCTTGGCCAAGGCCAAGTCGTTTCCCAGTTGCACCTGGGCGGTGGTTCGCCAACATTTCTCTCGGACGACGAGTTGCGCGAATTGATGCACATGTTGGGCCGCAATTTTTCATTGATGCCGGGGGGGGAGTATTCCATTGAAATTGATCCCCGGACAATCGACGAAAATCGCCTCGACACTCTGGCCGAGCTTGGTTTTAACCGTTTAAGTTTCGGCGTTCAGGACTTTGATCCGGCAGTGCAAAAAGCCGTTCACCGTATTCAACCCGCTGAGCAGGTTTTCGCACTGGTGGCGGCAGCCCGCCAAAAAGGCTTCGAGTCAGTCAATGCCGATCTGATTTATGGGCTGCCCGAGCAGACGCCTGAGTCATTTGAGCGCACGATTAGTCAAATTATTGAACTCCGGCCTGATCGTATCGCCTTGTATGCCTACGCGCATTTGCCAGAGCGCTTCAAGCCTCAAAGGCGGATATCCTCGGTGGAGATCCCCACTGGCGCTGCCAAGGTGTCCATGCTGGCGCAGTCCATGGCGGCATTTTTGGCGGCAGGTTATGTGTACATTGGCATGGACCATTTTGCACTGCCTGAAGATTCATTGGCCGTGGCCAAGCGGCAGGGGCGTTTGCACCGAAATTTCCAGGGCTACAGCACGCAGCCTGACTGCGACTTGATTGGCCTGGGTGTGTCGTCCATTGGGCGTGTGGGTGCCACTTATAGCCAGAATGCGAAAACGCTGGAAGAATATTACGATTTTCTGGACCAGGGACAATTTCCGGTAGTGCGTGGTTTGGCCTTGACACGTGATGATCTTGTGCGTCGTGCCGTGATCATGGCGTTGATGTGCCAAGGTCGCCTTTCTTTTGAATCAATAGAATTGGCTTACCTCATTGACTTCAAGCAGTATTTCCACAAGGAGCTTGAGATACTGCAAACCCAGGTGGAACAGGGATTGGTGAGCTTGGACGATACCGGTATCCAAGTGACCGTCAAAGGCTGGTTTTTTGTCCGGGCTGTCGCCATGGTTTTTGATTGTTACCTTCAAACTGACCGTACCCGCGCCAAATTTTCCAAAATCCTCTAAATCGGCAGGATGCAAACAACGCTCGCCACAACTGCACTGCTCATGGGTTTGGTGGGTGGGCCGCATTGCATTGCCATGTGTGGTGCGGCCTGCGCAGGCATTGGTCAGGCGGCGGGCGAGCGAGGCACATCGGCGATGTGGACCTTTCAATTGGGTAGGGTACTGGGTTATGCCGGCTTAGGTGCCCTGGCTGCAGCCTCCATGCAGGGCCTGGGCTGGCTAACGGTACAGTCCAGCGCACTGCGCCCGGTCTGGTCGATGTTTCATGTCGGCATGATTGTCCTGGGCTTGCTGCTGCTTTGGAAAGCACAGCAGCCCGTTTGGATGGAACAAGCGGGTAGGAAAATATGGATCAAGGTCAAGGGGCTGGTAGTCGGCAAGGGCGCCGGTGCTCCCTTGCTGATTGGTGCCGTTTGGACTTTTTTGCCGTGTGGCTTGTTGTATTCAGCCTTGCTGGTGGCCGCCCTCGCAGGCAGTGCGCTGGACGGTGCTTTGGTGATGGCCTTGTTTGCCATGGGCACCAGTGTTTCCATGATGCTTGGCCCCTGGCTCTGGCTGCGATTGCGTGGCAACCGCAATGGCGATTGGGGCGTTCGTCTGGCGGGCCTGGCATTGGCCTTGAGTTCATCCTGGGCGCTTTGGATGGCCTTGGCGCATGACGCTGCGCCGTGGTGTACAACGCCTTGATCCGGCGCGTTGGGGTGTTAGCCCCTTAGAAGAGCTTGCGGGTCAGACCACTCGCGAAGCGACGTGCTCTGACCCCAACTGATTAGGACAGACGGCCCAACAACAAAAACTCCATCAGCGCTTTTTGCACGTGCATGCGGTTTTCGGCCTCGTCCCAGACCACACTCTGCTCGCCATCGATCACTTCCGCATCTACTTCTTCGCCGCGATGGGCGGGTAGGCAATGCATGAACAGGGCGTTGGCCTGGGCGACAGCCATCATATCGGCGCTCACACGCCAGGCTGCAAAGGCTTGTTTGCGAATCTCGTTTTCGGCTTCATAACCCATGCTGGTCCAGACATCTGTAGTCACCAGGTCCGCGTCGCGGCAGGCGTCCATCGGATTGGTATAAGTCTGGTAGTGTTTCGGATTGATCTTGCCCGTGATGGACGCAACTTTTTCATCGACGCCATAACCGCTTGGGGTGCTCACGTTGACCTTGAAGTCCAACAGTTCGGCAGCCTGCAACCAGGTGTTGGCCATGTTGTTGCCATCACCCACCCAAGCCACGGTTTTGCCCTGGATGGCACCGCGGTGCTCAATGAAGGTAAAGATATCGGCCAAAATTTGGCAAGGATGAAACTCATTGGTCAAGCCGTTGATCACCGGGACCCGTGAGTATTGGGCAAAACGCTCGATCTTGGTTTGCTCATAGGTTCTGATCATCACCAGGTCCACCATGCGACTGATGACACGGGCGCTGTCTTCAATCGGCTCGGCGCGACCCAACTGGCTGTCGCTGGTGGTCAAGTGAACCACGCTACCGCCCAACTGGTACATGCCGGCTTCAAAGCTGACGCGCGTGCGAGTAGAGGCCTTCTCGAAAATCAGGGCCAGGGTGCGATCAAGCAGCGGCTGGTGTTTTTCGTAGGCCTTGAATTTCTTTTTGATCACTGAGGCGCGGTCAAACAAATAAGCATACTGGCTGGCGCTGAGGTCGGTGAATTGCAGGTAGTGGTTGATGGCAGTCATTTTTCAACAGTCCAAAGTGGGGTGGGGCGGTTTACTGCACCTGCAGCAGTTGTCTGATGAGAGGACACAAAATGCGAACCACGTCATCGGCCTCTGCCTGCGTCATGATCAAGGGGGGGACCAGACGGATCACGGTGTCGGCAGTGACGCTGATCAGCAGGCCGTTGTCAGCACACTGCTGCACCAGGGCGCCACAGGGTTTTGTCAAATCAACGCCAATCATGAGGCCCTGGCCACGAATCTCGCGTACCGAACCGCAGGCTAGCTCGGCCGCAAGTGCAGTTGCCAGACCCTGGCTCAAGTGGGCGCCAACGCGGGCTGCGTTTTCCAGCAGGCCGTCCTCTTCCATGATGCGGATGGTTTCGACCCCGGCACGCATCGCCAGCGGGTTGCCGCCAAAAGTGGTGCCATGGTTGCCGGGTTGAAAGATATGGGCTGCTTTGGGGCCTGCCACCACGGCACCCACTGGCACACCGGAGCCCAGGCCTTTGGCCAGAGGCATCACGTCAGGCACAATGCCAGCCCACTGATGGGCAAACCACTTGCCAGTGCGGCCCATGCCGCATTGGACTTCGTCGACCATCATCAGCCAGTCACGGGCGTCACACAGGGAGCGCACCTCACGCAGGTAGTCCAGGTGCATGGGGTTGACACCGCCTTCGCCCTGAATGGCCTCTAAAAAGACAGCTACGACGTTTGGGTTACCCGCAGTGGCATGTTTCAGGCTCTCGATATCATTGAGCGGGACGCGGATGAAGCCTTCTACCAGGGGCCCAAAGCCAGCTTGCACCTTGGGGTTGCCGGTGGCGCTCAGGGTGGCAATAGAGCGCCCGTGAAAGGCCTTCTCAAAGACCACGATTTCCGGGCGTTCAATGCCTTTGTCGTGGCCAAACTTGCGTGCCAGCTTCAGCGCTGCCTCGTTGGCTTCAAGCCCGGTGGAGCAGAAAAACACGTTGCACATGCCAGAGAGTTCGACCAATTTTTTAGCCAGAACTTCTTGGTTCGGCACATGGTAGTAATTGCAGCTGTGGATAATCTTGCTGATCTGGTCCTGCAGCGCTGGCACCAGTTTTGCATGGTTATGCCCCAGTGTGTTGACGGCAATGCCACCCAGGGCGTCAAGATAACACTTGCCATGGGTATCCCAAACGTGGCAACCTTGGCCGTGGCTGAGCGCAATGGGCAATCGCCCGTAGGTATTCATCACGTGGGGTGAACTGGCTTCTGGGGTAGGACTGGCAGCGGTCATCGGGTAAGTCTCCAGGGTGCGGCAATAAACAAAACGGCCCAACGCAGATTGGGCCATTGAAAAGTGATTTTAGACCGATCAAACTGGTGTCGGCGTGGAACCGAACAATCTTTGGCAGGCTTGTGTTGTGTCCATCACTTACCCGTTTCAAGTCTTGTATAAGACATAAGATTGAGTTAGAATTAGGTTGCGTTGTAGCAACCCGCTCGCAACCTCATTACAACCGCTACCCGATGGTTTCACATACTTCAAAAAGAGTCTATATCTTGGGCATTACAAGCTCTGGACGAGCTTTTCGGCCTAGCGACTGGGCCGAACGCCTGGCCGGCGTAATGAGTCAATTCCGCCCCGGAGGCGCACCCACTGGGCGCCATTTGGCCTATTCGCCATGGTGTGTTCCCAACAGCGTTAACAACGTGCGCTGTGTTGTGGTGCACGAGGACTTGCGTGCACACAATATCATGGCCTGGGACTTCGTCATGGGGTTTGCCAAAGACAACGAGTTGCAGGTACACCATGGCTTGCCACCCCATACGCCACACCCGTCGCATCACAGCCATCACTCCAAACACTGAGCATCGGTATGAGACCCGGCGCAGGTTTAAGCGGGCCGGACACAAAAAAGCCGTCACTGAGACGGCTTTTTTGCTTTTGCTGACAGCGCACCCGTTACAAACGGCGCGCTTCTAAAACGTTGAGGTCAAGAAGCGCGTGCGATTTGCCTAAAAAATTAGGCGGCGAGGGCCAGGGCTTTTACCTTGGCAGACAGACGGCTCTTGTCACGAGCTGCCTTGTTTTTGTGAAAGATGCCCTTGTCAGCCACGGTGTCAACCACGGCTTGCATTTTAGCGAACAGCTCTGCGGCTTTGGCTTTGTCGCCACCCAGAACTGCTTTTTCCACGTTTTTCACCGCAGTACGGTACTTGGAACGCAGCGAGGTATTGGCTGCGTTGATTTTGATGTCCTGACGGACGCGTTTACGGCCTGATGCCAGGCGTGGGTTCTTTTTCTTGGGTTTTCCAGATGCCATGATATGTGTTCCTTGAGTCTGTGGATGTTGTCAGCAAACCGTAGATTGTAACAGCCTCGGTGCCCGATGCCGGTCTCAACGATGCCGACCCTTCATCGCTCGCTCCACTTCGCGTTTACCTTCACGGTCCTTGATGGTGTCGCGCTTGTCGTGCTCGGCCTTGCCCTTGGCCAGGGCAATTTCACATTTGACCTTGCCATTTTTCCAATGCAGGTTGATCGGCACCAGGGTGTAACCCTTTTGTTCAACTTTGCCAATGAGTCGCTTGATCTCTTCCTTGTGCATCAGCAGCTTTTTGGTGCGTTGTTTGTCCGGGCTGATGTGGGTGGATGCCGTGCCCAAGGGGTTAATCTGCAGGCCGATGATGAACAGTTCGCCATTACGCACCACCACATAGCCGTCGGTGAGTTGAACCTTGCCTTCCCGCAGCGACTTGACCTCCCAGCCTTCCAGCACGATGCCTGCCTCAAACCGTTCCTCAAAAAAGTAATTGAATGCAGCTTTTTTGTTGTCTGCGATGCGCGAAGAAGTGTCGGGTTTTTTGGCCATGTGCTAAGTTTGAAGATTGAATGCGGCAAGTCAGGCTTGACTAAAATCCTGTTCATAATCGCATTCTATGAAAACTGTCAAAAAATCCGTTTTAATTTGGTACAGCCCTGCCGAGATGTACCGACTTGTCACCGATGTTGACCAGTACCCACAGTTTTTACCCTGGTGCGACAAGGCACGTGTGGTGACCCATGAAGACAATGGCATGCTGGCGGAAATAGGCATCGCATTCTCGGGTATCCATCAAACCTTTAGTACCCGTAATGTCCACGTGATTGACCGCCAGGTCACCATCAATTTGGTCAACGGGCCATTTTCCAAGCTGGAAGGCGAGTGGAATTTCCTGACGCTGGGCGACGCTGCCGAGCGCGCGTGTAAGGTCGAATTGATCCTTACCTACAGTTTCGAGAGCGCCATTGGCAGATTGGTCAGCCCTGTGTTTGACAAGATCGCTGGCAGCATGGTTGATGCATTTGTCAAACGCGCCAAACAAGTTTATGGTGAGTGAGTCACGGGTGCGTGTGAAGGTGATTTATTCACCACAACCGCGCCAGGTTCAGGAAATTTCCCTTGTGTTGTCCGCCCCCTGTTGTGTATTACAGGCGTTGCAATGCAGCGGTTTTCTGCTGCAGTTCCCGGAAATTGACACCCCCCAGATCCTGCTGGGGATCTGGGGCCGAAAGGCCCGACTTGACCAAGTGCTGCGCGACCTGGACCGCGTTGAAATTTACCGTCCGTTGCGTGTTGACCCCAAAGTGGCGCGACGCGAGCGTTTTACCCGTCAGGGCGCGCGGGCCGCCGGCTTGTTTCGCCAAAAAAGGCCCGGGGCAAAAGCAGGGTATTGATCGCCGCTTTTAAGGGCAATCGTTTTTCATGATGGTTTGAAGGCGTGCCGCTTCCATCGCACGCGCTGCGTCGTCAAGAATCTCACGCTCACCTTTTTGGTTGGTGCGCGACAGGCGCGTGCCCGAGTCCAGACTTGCCTTGGCCATTTTGGCGCGTTCGCAATTTTCAGCCTTAAGGCTGTTGTTGTGTTCTTCATCTGTTTTACGCTGGGCTTCCTGTGCTTGTTCGGCTTTCTTTTTTTGTTCGGCCAGCGCTTTGTCAATCGGTGTGATCCTGGGGCTGCTGGCAGGCAACAAAGCTGCAGTCGCCACCGGGTTGGCGGCAGGCTCAGGCACACCGGCCATGCCAGATTCCGGGCTAATGAATGTTGTTGTTGCCAGCGGGCGTTTGAAAACACTTTGTTCGGGTACGCTGACTGGCGGTGCACGGTCACTGTAAACCTTGCGCCCGTTGGCGTCAGTCCAAGCCCATTGCGCCGAAGTCGCGGCTGAGAACAGGCACAGAAGAAGGGGTAGGTTGCGGTAGGGACGGAGGTCACCCCCCGCCCCCCGCACAGATCCGTACGTGCAGAATTACCGCATACGGCTCCTGCCTCAGGTATGTGACGCATAGAAGCGCTCTTCTGGATAGGGATGCATCTT
>Ga0208863_1000283_pt1 | contig 60765 bp, 55 predicted proteins | sample RifOxyD3_FD_184040 | JGI IMG/M metagenome (GOLD analysis project Ga0208863, IMG submission 184040) | Soil microbial communities from Rifle, Colorado - Rifle Oxygen_injection D3 (SPAdes) | ecosystem: Environmental > Terrestrial > Deep subsurface > Rock core/Sediment | place: Rifle, Colorado... | reverse complement strand
ACATCCCCTTTATTATGGTGAAGTTTCGGCGTGATGCCATTGCCCAGTATGGTCTGTCTATCCGCGAAGTGTCCGAGGCGGTTGAGACCGCTTTCGCCGGACTGGAAGTGTCGCGGGTGATGGAAGGACAGGCGAGCTTTAATCTCATGGTGCGCTTCGATCCTGCCATGCGCGAATCTGTTGAAGCCATTGCCAGCACGCTAATTACGACCGCGAGCGGTGCGCGTCTGCCACTCTCGGCACTGGCGGAAGTCAGAAAAGATCGCGGCACCAACCTGGTCAGCCGCGAAGCCGTACAGCGCAAAATCGTGGTGATGGCCAATGTTGCCGGGCGCGACTTGGCTGGTGTAGTGGCAGACATTCGCAGCAAGGTGGCGGAGAACGTGAAGCTACCTGCGGGCTATCACATCGAATACGGAGGACAGTTTGAAAGTGCTGCCGAAGCAACACGTGTGCTAACCGTCTTGAGTGCATTGGTGTTGGTGGGAATTTTTATGCTGCTGTATCTGGCATTTCATTCGGCACGGGATGCGGGAGTAGTCATGCTTAATTTGCCGCTGGCATTGATCGGCGGCGTGCTTGGGATGTATATATCGGGCGGTGTGTTGTCGATTGCCACCTTGATCGGTTTCATCACCTTGTTTGGTATTGCTACTCGCAATGGCGTGATGATGATCGCTCACATTCGCCACCTGAGAGAAACCGAAGCCTTGCTAAATCCGCTGGAGTCTGTCATCAAAGGTACGACGGAACGACTGGTGCCAATATTAATGACAGCATTAGCCGCAGGTCTGGCACTCGTGCCACTGGCACTTTCTGGCGGTGAACCGGGTGCCGAAATTCAGGCGCCGATGGCCGTAGTCATTCTTTGCGGACTGATTTCTTCAACGGTACTCAACATGTTCGTGGTGCCCGCTCTGTATCTGCGTTTCGGTTCTATTACACATCGACAATCCAGCGAGAGCGATAAGTAAAATGGGTGTGGCAAAGATAACTTGGATGGCAGGCTTTCGGCACCCCGGAATACCAGCGGCACTGGGAGCTGCATTACTGTTTGGTATCAGCATGCCGTTAGCAAAATTGTTGCTGATTTCAGTACATCCGTGGCTGTTGGCTGGACTACTCTATTTTGGCTCAGGAGTTGGACTCGCGTTGTATCGCCGCTTAAGTCATGCGCCTGCCGTTCGTCTTTCACGGAACGAGAAGCCTTGGCTTGCCGGTGCGATTTTCACAGGCGGAATCGTTGGCCCCGTACTTCTGATGATAGGACTGACAGGTATGCCTGCATCTGGCGCTTCTCTTTTACTGAATGCTGAGGGTGTATTCACCGCGCTGTTGGCCTGGTTTGTTTTTAAGGAGAATTTTGACTGGCGCATCGCATTGGGAATGCTTGCCATCGTGGCTGGTGCGGTTGTGTTGAGCTGGCCGAGAGAAGCGTATTTAGCCGGATTATGGCCGATGCTGGCGATTCTTGGAGCCTGCCTCGCATGGGGAATTGATAACAACCTGACACGAAAAGTATCGCTCTCTGATGTCACATGGATAGCCTCGATAAAGGGTTTGGTATCGGGAGGTGTGAACCTGATTTTGGCTTTATGGCTGGGTGCTTCTGTTCCAACGCTCCCCCAATTGGCCAGTGCAATGTTGGTTGGTTTTCTGGCATATGGGGTGAGTCTGAGTCTGTTTGTTTTAGCGTTGCGTAACCTTGGTACTGCGCGCACCGGGGCATATTTTTCAGTTGCACCATTCTTTGGAGCTCTGGCTTCATTACTGATAGGAGAATCGTTCACTCTACCTCTATTCATCGCCGGAGCACTGATGGCATTGGGCACTTGGCTTCACCTGACTGAGCGACATGAACACGAGCATACTCACGAAACAATGGTGCACGATCATGAGCACGTCCATGACGCGCATCACCAACATTCACATGAGTTAGCGCTTTCACCCGACACACGACACAGTCACTTGCATAGTCATGAAACGCTTAGACATGCCCATTTACACTTTCCCGACACTCACCACCGTCACGACCATTAAAGCTGACCCAGCACATTGAGGCGACGGTCGGTATCCGCACCGCGTACGATGGCTGCCATGTCTTGCATGGGCCGGTGCGATCAGCCCTTATTTCTTGAGAAAAGTGTCAAAACTGCACAATTCGTCCTCGTGCGACAGTTCCACACAGGAAGTCTCGTAGAGAATCGCCCCTGTTTCTGCGACTATTCGCAGCACATCATCTGTCGGCACGTAGAGAATTCGGGGGCGCGGTCAATGAGTCGGGTAATCAGCCACGGACATGCGATACGATCGATCTTTAGACGTTCACGGGTAATCCATTTCGTATTGTCACCTCTATACGATAGTTTTTACAATCAGTCCAATCACTGCGCTTGCGGCGATTGCCTGAATGACACTGACCTTAAAACGGAACAGGGCGACTGCGGCCATTAATGCAATCAAAGCTGAAATCCAGTCAAATGTGCCCGCAAAACCTTGCGGCCATAGCACGTGATAAGCAAAGAGCAGTGCAAGGTTCAGTATCACGCCGACGACTGCTGCCGTGATTGCGGTCAACGGCGCGGTGAATTTTAGGTTGCCATGCGTGAATTCCACCAGCGAACCACCAGCAAGAATAAAGATGAACGAGGGTAAAAAAGTAAACCAGGTCACCAGCGATGCTGCAACGGTGCCCGCTAGATTCTTTGCTCAAGATATCGAGTTTGATCGTCACTATATTTATTCAATAATATTTCGACTAGTTACATGTTTCTGGATAAGCTGATTACGCACTGCTTTTAGGCCAGCATTTCGCGGGCAAAGAAATAATTGTTCTTGCCGCGCTTTTTGGATGTGTACATGGCGTTGTCGGCGTTCTTCATAAGCGATTCTGTATCTTTGCCGTCGAACGGATAAGTTGCAATTCCAATGCAGCCAAACATTACGATATCGTTTTCGGCAAACGAAATGGGTTGAGAAATGGTGTCGAGTATTTTTTGAGCCACAGTTTCAACTTGTTCATCCGATTCGAGATCTGAAAGCACAAATATGAATTCATCGCCGCCGATTCGAGCTAGCGTGTCGTTTACACGTATGCAACTTCCCAGTCGTTCTGCAATTGTTCTGAGTACCTGGTCGCCAGCGTGGTGTCCCAGTGTATCGTTGATCATCTTAAAATCGTCGAGATCACAAAACATCAGGGTAAGCCGGGTATGATGACGATTCGCATGGTTAATCGCCTGTATCAATCGATCGTAGAGCAGGGTGCGGTTAGGTAGATTGGTGAGCGGGTCATGGAGTGCTGTGTGAGTCAGATGTTGATGCGTTCGTTCAAATTCCGCCATTTTTCGCGCGTTCTCCATGACTAACGCAATGGCGTTAGCCAGGCTCAGTGTCAGTTTTTTATCCTCTTCGTTGAATGCACTCTGGTCGTATTTTTCGCACAGGCAGATCCAGCCAAAATCTTGATCGGATATCGATATCGGTATCAATATTAAACTGCTCGGGAACACCAGTGGCCGGGTGTTCTGCAATTCTTCAGCACAGATTTTAACGGTGTGTCCGCAGACTTTACTGGTATCCCCACCCGATGATGGGCACTCTACATCGGAAAATGTGAGTATATTTTTCGAGTCTTCGATGCTCATCCCGGCACACACAAGCTGAGTGAGGGTTCCTTGCTCATCCAATACGCCGATTGCACCATTTTTTACTTGTATTAATTCCATCAGGGCCTCTAGGCCGCTTTGAAGCATGTCGTTATGCGGTAAGGATTGTGACAGGGTAGCGAGCAATGCACGGGTCGCCACCAGCAGTTTTGCACGCTCTGTCGGGGAATCTACCGTAGCCGGCATGGTCGTGTCCATGGCAGGGTAAGAAGTGGCATTCGACGCGTGCTGTTTAGCGTTGAGTGCTGCATCCATTGCTTGTAATTGGCGGCCCACGGAGGTTTCATTGACTAAGGAGTTTGCCCCCCGGTAGGTGGCGCCTCCACTGGCAAGCTCAGTTAATTCTGAATTTAGTCTGTAATAATTAGGTAGCATCATATCCTCCTGCGTTGATGGGCGGGGTTGTCAAAGGAAAGTGAGGGCGCTCTTCTTGTCTGAAAAGATCCGCTAATTGTGTTTCTGCTCAGAAGTGTTCGCTCAATGTAATGGTAGATGCAGTGCAAGAGAGAGGACGAGAAGCAGTAGCTGCCGACCGCTTCGAATGTATCCAGAGCTTCTTTGAGGCCTTGGTCGATAGACCGGATTAAGTCGAGCAGCGAGACGCCTCGTTGGGCAAAGCATTTGGCAAGCTGCTCGATGATTAATATTTGCCGCGCCCCGAATTCACCCGTGTACACGAGGTGTTTGAGTGTGCGTTGCTGGTTCAGGCTCAGGATAAAATCGACTTCTGCCGTGTGTTCGGTTGCCGCGAGTGGATGAAAAGCGTGTCGCATGAAATGCTTTGCTGAATCAGCCACGTATTGCGCCGCATCAGGGGAAAATCGCAGTGCATTCGAATCATAGAGCATGTTCATGGCATTTTCTCGCTGAAATCGTTTTGTGGGTGGATGTCATTCTGTCCCTGAGTCAGGGTAATGAATATCGGCGCTTTGCTAAATATCCGTTCAGTGAGTTTGGTAACGTCGTACCGGTGTTTGTCCTATGTTGCCCTCTGCGCAAACTCTGTAGACTATAGGGGTATTAGCCCGATTGTTAGGGTCGTTCAATCCGCCTGTCTGCCGACGTGCAGGCAGATCATGAAAATTATTGCAGATTAACAACAAGTTACCAAAATAAGACCGGTCACCAAAACGGTGAGCCAACTTGGATATGCGGCGATCTGTTTAACGGGTGTCCATTCATCTTCGGATGAAAAAATTCCCCGCTTGTCATCATGGTTGCGGGCAACACAATTTTTTAGGGTAAACAAATGCTTGCGCGAATTACGTTTACGAACTTTTGCCGCACAATTCTGATGAATATTTCATGATGAGGGCTTATGGGGATCGCACAGGGGCGTGACAGCCGCGCGATTGATGGCGTCGAGACAGGGGGGCCGAGGAAAACCGCGAATAGACTTCGCAATACATTGATTTTGTTGGCTTGCTTCGCGGTTGCGGTCTTGCTTGGCGTCTATCTGGTTTTTCAAAGCCACAAGGAAGATATTAAACAACAGCAGTTGGGGATTTTGAGCGGAATTGCCCGATTGAAGACCCGCCAGCTGGTTAACTGGATGGGCGAGCGCAGAGAAGTTGCATATGATCTGCAACGTGATGTCGCGTTCGCGGATACCTTCGATAATTGGCTCGAACAGACCGATGAGAAGAGCGAAGGACTCTTGCAGAAGCGATTGAATAGGCAGTGGCAACGTTGTGCGGTATACGGTTGTGACGCAGTTTCTCTGTTTGATGACAAGGCTCGTTTGCGTCTTTCTTCCAACGAAAAGGAATTGCCGCTAGAGGAATCTCAAAGAGAACGTTTGCTCGATAGTATGCAGAACGGGCGCGTTGAATTTTTGGACCTGAAGGTGGCAGCATCAAAGCCGAGTGCAGGCATTGATATTGAACTGCTCGTTCCCTTGCGTCAGAGCAGGAATGGTCAGCTTCGCACGTTGGGTGCTATCGTGTTTCGCATTGATCCGAAGCGCTTCCTGTTTCCGCTCATCCAGGACTGGCCCACTTCCAGCACGACAGCGGAGAATTTACTGGTTCGCCGCGACGGCGATCAGGTGGTTTTTCTGAACGAGTTGCGTCACCGCAAGAATGTGCCGGGTAAATTTCGACTGCCCTTGAGTCCGGCGTTGCCAGCATCCATGGCCGTGCTGGGACGTGAGGGGGTGGCCGAAGGCGTGGATTATCGCGGCGTGCCGGTGGTAAGCGTGGTGGGACGCTTGGACGGAACATCCTGGTATATGGTATCAAAAGTGGATAAGTCGGAGATCTACGCGCCTATCCATCGTCTGGAAAACTGGATGCTGTTGCTGATGTCCCTCCTTGTCGTGTCCGGCGGTGGGGTCGTAGCTTACGGTTGGCTCAAGGAAAAGAAGCAATCCTCGCGAGATTTTGAATATCAAATTGCGATGAAGCGCCTGCACTATCTGAGCAAATATGCTAACGATATTATTTTGCTGGTGGATGAAAAGGGAGGAATCGTCGATTTCAATGATCGTGCGATTGATGCATACGGATATACCGCAGAAGCGTTTTCGAGCTTGAATATCTTTGACTTGAGGGAGCGTCAATGGGCATCGACAGTCGCTGAGGATTTGCGAAAAGTTCAGCAGTCCGGGGCGATGCGTTTCGACTCCGTGCATGTGCGCAAGAACGGGGAAGTCTTCCCGGTAGAGACCAGTGTACGGGTGGTGGATATCGACGGCAAATATTTTCATCAAGCCATCGTTCGAGATATGACAGAGCGTCATAGGGCGCAGGGCGAACTTATCCGGCAAAAGGAATTTATACGTCAGGTTATGGACGGCAATCCCAATCTCATTTTTGTTAAGGATGCAGAGGGGCGCTTTCTGCTCGCCAACGAGGCGATGGCGACAAGCTATGGACACACAACAGACAGCATCATCGGTAAATGCAGTGCCGACTTGACCGGTGATTTACAGGAACTCGCTGAAATTGCCGAAGCAAATCGTGAGGTTACCGAAAATGACCGGGAATGGCTGGCAATCGAACGTCATGTGTTTAAAGATCATCAGGTTCGCTGGTTCCAGACTTACAGAAAGCCATTGAAACAGCCGGACGGTTCTGTTCATGTGTTGGCTATCGCGATGGATATCACTGAGCTTAAAAAGGCCGAAGTGCAGCAAAATAGTCTCAATCGTGCGCTTAGATTGTTAGGTGAATGCAACCGGGCGATGCTGCACAGCAAGGATGAAATCGGTTTGTTGAACGAAATTTGCCGGCTGGTCGTCGATGTGGGTGATTATCTTATGGCCTGGATAGGCTACGCCGAGCAGGATGAGAATAAACGCGTAAGCTTGGCCGCGCATTATGGAAATGATGCGGGATATTTGGATCAGAGCCAGATAAGCTGGGCGGATACAGAATGGGGCAGGGGGCCTACCGGGCTGGCTATCCGGAATGGGGTGACACAGGTCAATCAGGACTTTCAGAGTAATGCGGCGTTAGCGCCCTGGCGGGAGGCGGCACTTGCACGCGGCTTTCATTCGAGCATCGCCTTGCCGCTCAAGGCGAATGGTTCTGTGCTGGGTGTGTTAGCACTCTATTCGTCAGAATCTTATGCCTTTAATGCCAATGAAGTCTCGCTACTGGAGGATCTGGCTGTCAATCTGGCCTATGGCATCGGGGTGTTAAGAGGTGATGAGTTGCGAAATCGTGTGCAGGAGCAGCTCAATGACGAGCGGATTCGTTTGCACACTTTGTTGAAGACCATACCCGACATGATCTGGCTGAAGGACAGGGAGGGCGTTTTCCTTAATTGTAATGCGCAATTCGAGCGCCTCTTCGGTGCAAGTGAAGCGGACATAGTCGGCAAGACAGATTATGATTTTGTCGATGCGGATTTGGCCGGGCATTTTCGTCAGAAGGATAAGGAGGCGATGGCATCCGGTAAGCCTGTGATCAACGAAGAGTGGGTGCTTCTCGCAGGTGCAGATGAATGTGTGTTGCTGGAAACGATCAAGACGACGCTGCGGGATGAACGTGGTGAATTGGTCGGTGTATTGGGTATTGCTCGTGATATTACCGAGCGAAAACAAGCTGAGAACAGGGAAAGCCGACTGCGTCATATTCTGGACAGCACGCTGGACATGATATTTATCTTTCAGCTCGATACCTTGAATTTTGTTTATGCCAATAAGGAGGCAATCAATAGCGTAGGCTATGGTAATGCAGAATTGCGTAACATGACGCCTGTGGATATCAAACCGCAGATGTCCGAGTCGTCGTTCCGAAAACTGATCTTGCCACTGACCACAGGGGAAAAAATGATGTTGCGTTTTGAGACCTTGCATCGTCATAAAAATGGCATTGAATTCCCGGTGGAGGTGCAGTTGCAAGTTGTGCAAGAGTTGGGTGGCGAGCGTGTGTTTGTGGCTGTGGTGCGGGATATTTCCGAACGTTTGGAAGCTGAAAAGGAAATGCGCAGACAGAAAAACTTTATGTGGCGGGTGATCGACACCGATCCGAACAGGATAGTTGTCAGGGATGCCGCTGGAAAATTTCTGCTTGCCAACCGGAGTGCGGCTGATGTGTTAGGAGTGATGCCTAACGAGATGATAGGCAGGACGCTGGTGGAAATTTTGGGTGACTCGCAAGATCAGACGGTTTTTTCCGGCAAGGACGACGAAGTGATTGTGCGGGGGCGCGAGATCAGTCAGATTGAGTCTTACCTGCTGCCGGCTGGCGACCTGCGCTGGCAGCTCACGCTCAAAAAGCCGCTGACCATGCCGGATGGGGAAGCGAGCGTGCTTTGTATCGCGATGGATATTACGCAACAGAAACGCTCTGAAATTAAACTCGCCGAATCGTACCGGGAATTGCAACGGCTTTCGTTGCATTTGGAAAATGTCCGTGCGGACGAGAGAGCCAAAATTGCGCTTAATCTTCATGATGAGATGGGAGCCACCTTGGTGGCCATTAAAATGGGGCTAGTCTGGATGGCCTCGAAACTGCCCGCCGATGCACCGCAACTATCGCTTGAGGCCGCTCGTCTGATTGAGTTGTCGGTAGATGGAATGGATGTCATGCGTCAGGTTGTCACCGAGTTAAGGCCTAATCTGCTGGCCGATGTGGGTGTTTTGGCGGCGATTAAGGATTTTGTCAAAAAATTTCGTCAGCACATGAATCTCGAGTGTGAGCTGAGTTTGCCAGATAGCGTGTTATGTCTGGATGAGAAACAATCGTTGACCATTTTTCACATCGTTCAGGAGGCGTTGAATAATGTAGCCAAACATGCGAAAGCCAGTATAGTCACTGTGCGTATCTCGCCACGTCGAAAATCACTTTTGATTGTGATCAGCGATGACGGCATCGGTTTTGATCCGCTTGTACAAAAAGGTGGATCCTTTGGCTTACTGGGTATTCGGGAGCGTGCGTTGATGGTAGGCGGGAGGGCCAGAATACGCAGTGTGCCGGGCAAAGGAACTGGTGTGTCTGTAAGCATTCCTTATGCGGGGAATGAGTCAATTTAATTATTCCGTTTTTGACGGATATTTTGGGGGCGTTTTATGATACGAGCATTGATCGTAGATGACCATGCCATCGTGCGTCAAGGACTTAAAAGAATACTGGAAGAGACGCAGGGGATGGAGGTGGGCGGTGAGGCGGAGAACGGCCTGCAGGCGCTGAAAATGATACGTGCGGAAAAATGGGATATCGTGCTACTCGATATTTCCATGCCTGAAAAAAACGGGATAGATACACTAAAGCAAATCATGTTTGAGAATAAGGCTGTGAAAGTGTTGATTCTGAGCATGTATCCGGAGGATCAGCATGCGGTGCGTCTGATGAAAGCCGGAGCCGCTGGATATCTGACGAAAGAAACGGCGCCTGAGCAGTTGGTCGAGGCGATACGGCTGGTGGTTGCGGGGAAAAAATACATCAGCGCTACCTTATCCGAGTTGCTGCTATTCGAGTGTGGTATTGACTCTGAAAAATTGCCGCATGAAATGTTGAGCGACAGGGAATATCAGGTCTTGCGCCTAATCGGTTCGGGAAAGACGGTGTCGGAGGTCGCCAAGTGGCTGTCCTTGAGCGTCAAGACGGTGAGCACCTATCGTTCGCATATACTGGACAAGATGAACTTGAGAAATAATGCAGAACTTAGTTTGTATGTGATCCAAAATGGATTGATGGAGCCCTGAACGAATTTTGACACATAGGTTTAATCGCGTCATAGTCATGGCTATCTGGATCAGCAATAAACCGAAATAGCCAATTACCTTTGCCAAAATGGTTGGGAGATGAGCTTGCTGAATCAATTGTTCGCCGTGATTGTGCAATCAAAACACACAGGGATAAGAAATTATCTGCTGGGATTCGGCATGGCAATGGCCGCCTTACTCTTGCGTCTTTTGATTGCCCCGGCGGGAGCTGGTTTGCAATTCATTACATTTTTCCCTGCGGTCGCCTTGTCGGCACTGTTTTTTGGTATTGGCACAGGACTATTTGTGACTATCGTATGTGCGATTTTAGCGCTATATTTTTTCTTTCTCCCATATCAAAGTTTCTCATTTAATTTTGATCCTCAGGAAATGATGGCTGCACTGCTGTTTTGTGCGGACGGGATGATTGTCAGCATTTCAATTGGCGGGATGCATCGCTACTATGCGGGCTATGTTCAGTTGGCTGCTGAACTCAAAACATCCCTTGAATACAGTCTGCGCTCTGAAACCGAGTTGGCGCAGCAAAAATTTGCCCTGGATCAGTCGGCGATCGTCGCATTTACGGATATACGCGGCACGATTACCTATGTGAATGATCTTTTTTGCTCGATCAGCCAATATTCCCGCGAGGAGCTTGTCGGGAAAAATCATCGAATAATCAATTCAGGTACTCACCCGAAGGAATTTTTTAAAACACTGTATCGTACCATCGCGCATGGGAAAGTTTGGACCGGGGATATTTGTAATCGCGCAAAAGACGGCAGTCTGTATTGGGTATCGACCACGATCGTGCCGTTTCTGAATGAGCGTGGCAAACCTGTCCAGTATTGCGCGATTCGTGCCGACATCACCGCGCGTAAATTGATCGAGGAGAGTCTGAGAATCGCAGCGGCTACTTTTGAGACGCATGATGCCATCGTGATCACGGATGCGAAGGCCAATATTATCAAAGTCAACAAAGCCTTCACCACCATCAGCGGTTATCAGCCTGAAGAGGTGCTGGGGAAAAACCCGCGCATCATGAGTTCAGGTAGACACGATAAGGCTTTCTTCGAAGCTCTGTTTGATAAGGTGTTGCATGACGGAGCATGGGTGGGTGAAGTTTGGGATAAAAGGAAAGACGGTGAAATTTATCCCCGCTGGATGACCATCACCGCGGTCAGAGATGCGGAACAGAAAGTCAGTCAGTTTGTGGGGATATTTAGCGATATCACGGAGCGCAAGAAGAATGAAGAGCTGATCAATAAGATGGCGTATTACGATCCGTTAACCCAACTGCCCAACCGTCGGATGCTAACTGATCGTCTGGGGCAGGCAATGGCTGCCAATAATCGTCATGGTGTTTATGGCGCGATCATGTTTATGGATCTGGATAAGTTCAAGCCGCTCAATGACCAGCATGGACATGTTGCAGGTGATTTATTGCTGGTTGAAGTCGGGCGGCGTATCAGTCGTTGTGTTCGAGAAATGGACACGGTGGCCAGATTCGGTGGCGATGAGTTTGTGGTGATGCTCAGTGAGCTTAATGCTGACGAGGTCTTGGCAAGCCGTGAGGCGATCAGGGTGGCCGAAAAAATTCGTGCCTGTCTGGCTGAGACCTACTTTCTGAAATCCGCTCAAGGGGAATCCCTGGGTATTTGTGTAGAGCACAATTGCTCATCTAGCATCGGTGTGGTTTTATTCGATGGCCTGGAACCCAGTCAGGAGGCTGTTTTCAAAAGGGCGGACGAGGCGATGTACCTGGCAAAAGAGGGCGGACGCAATAGGGTTTGCTTTATTGATACTCAGATTGACTGACGGCCTCGGATATTGTGTTCAGTTATATCGAATAGGATGACAGGCAGGCAGATTGAACTGCTGATTTTAGGTTTATCAGAATTGGCGCAGTCGGGCTGTATCGTGAGGCCGTCGAAGTGGGACTGCTGGCACTTGGCTGAACACGCCCCTTTTTTCAGGGGGAGGTCAGGCGTGCCGGAAATTGTAGCGCTGTCTTCGGTCGTTATGCCTTATGTCTTGGGTTTCGGGCGCTTACCTATTTTTACTTGGGATACCACTTCTGAGCCGTGACGCATCACTTTGACGGCGACTACGTTGCCAGGCGGCAGATTGGCTACCGTTTCCAGCATGGCATTCCAGTCGTTTATTGGATTGTTGTCTATGGATAGCAGAATGTCACCGGTCTTGATGCCAGCCCGTTCCGCCGGACTATTGCGTATGACTTCGATGATCAATACACCGCGCGCCTCGGACATATGAAAGGACTCGAGCAGTTCGGGAGTGAGTTCCTGTATTGCGGCGCCTATCCAGCCGCGTGTCACCGATCCGTTCTGGATGATCTGCTCCATGGTCTTCTTGGCGGTGGACGCGGGAACGGCGAAACCGATGCCCAGGGAGCCGCCGTTCGGTGAGTAGATGGCGCTGTTAATGCCGATCAAATTGCCGTTGACATCGACCAGTGCGCCGCCCGAATTGCCCGGGTTGATAGCCGCATCGGTCTGGATGAAGCTCTCGAAGGTGTTGAGCCCCAGATGGTTGCGTTTGAGGGCGCTGATGATCCCCATCGTGACGGTCTGCCCCACGCCAAACGGATTGCCGATCGCCAGCACCATGTCGCCGACATGAGCTGTTTCAGGATGGCCGAAGGTGATGGCGGGCAGTTTGCCTGGCAGGTCGATTTTAATCACGGCCAGATCTGTCTCCGGGTCGGAACCGACTACATGGGCGCGCGCCTTGCGGCCATCGGCCAGAGCGACTTCGATTTGATCGGCGGCTTCGACCACATGATGGTTGGTCAGGATGAAGCCGTCAGCGCTGACGATGACACCGGAACCTAGGCTGGAACTGTTTTGCGTTTCGGCGTCATTCTGGTCGCCAAAGAAAAAGCGAAAGCGCGGATCGTCCATAAACGGATTTGCCGGCACTTTGACGATGGTGCTGGTGAAAATGTTAACCACCGACGGCATCGCCTTCTTAGCCGAAATGCTGAGGCCTGTGGCGGGCAGTGAGTCCGCGGGCGCACTGTTTTCATACAGGGTGACTACGCCGTTGCGGGCAGCGGTCGGCAGCAGCTCAGGTTTGAGCGTGTGGATGATGAAAAGCAGCGCCAAGGCAATGGTTACGGTTTGTGTGAATAACAGCCAGTGTTTACGCATGTTAAGATAAGCCTGCTCGTTGTCTATTAGGGAAAATTTCATGTTGCTTCAAGAACTGCGCGATTATAGCGCAAGCCTGTTACAAACCACGCAATACAAGGATTACTGCCCGAATGGTGTTCAGGTTGAAGGGCGTGAGCGGGTGTTACGCATCGCTACGGCGGTGACCGCGTCACAATTTGTGCTGGATGAGGCGATTGGCTGGGGCGCGGATGCGATTATCGTGCATCACGGCTATTTCTGGCGAAATGAGGATGCCTGCATTGTCGGAATCAAGAAACGGCGCATCGCGCAACTGCTAAAACACGACGTCAGTTTGCTGGCTTATCACTTGCCGCTCGATGCGCACGCCACGCTGGGCAATAACGCGCAACTGGGCAAGGCGCTGGGGTTGCTTGAGCTGTGTCGCTTTGGCGAGCAAAATATCGCGTGTTTGGGTGAGTTGGCGCAGCCTGAGACGCTGACGCAATTTTCGCTAAGAATCGCCGCCTCCTTGCAGCGTAACCCGCAAGTGATCGGTATTGAGGATAGTTTGGTGCGCAAGGTGGCCTGGTGCAGTGGCGGGGCGCAAGGCTATTTCGAGGCGGCTATTGCACAAGGCGTGGATGTGTTTGTGACCGGTGAGATTTCCGAGCAGAATTATCATCTGGCTAATGAAACGGGCGTGGCCTTCATCGCAGCGGGGCATCATGCAACCGAGCGCTTAGGGATTCAGGCGCTGGGGAATCATCTGGCTGAACAGCATGGACTGGTGCATCGCTTTTTCGATCAAAATAATCCTATTTGAAAAACTGGCGGCTTTCAATCCTTGTTTTTATTGTAAGCAAATGTTTTTATTGATTATTTATTAGGGTTCGCTGATTCATACAGTCGTCATCACCCGCCTGATAGTCACGACAGATCATCGGGCGTTGAGCGTAGATGGTGCACAGCATGTTGTTTCTGTTGAGTGCAGCGCACCAGCCATCGTCTAAACGCGACATCACCCAGCCGCCCCAATCGTCCTGTTCAGTCAGTTCTGCGGGTGGTTCATCATCGCCCATCAGCATCACTTCAAGGCGGCAGCAGCAGGCACGGCAAGTGGCGCAGGTGACGGGATCGTTGCTTGATTTAAGATATATAGTCATTTACCGGGATTCTCGCATTTTGCTGATGCAGGTGGCAATCATAGTTCGCACTGATGATGGGATAATGTCGCATGAAAAATAAACCTAAACTTGCCGCGACCGAGCGTGCCGCGCCTAAAACCGGTTTGCATCCGCGCAATCTGCACCGGGATCGTTATGACTTTAAGCCGTTGATCGCTGCAAGTCCCTCACTGGCTGCAGTCGTGTTTCACAATGCCTATGGTGACGAATCGATAGATTTTGCCAATCCGGCTGCGGTCAGGGCGCTCAATCGCGCTTTGTTGCTTCATCATTACGGCATACAGGGTTGGGATATTCCGCCGCAATACTTGTGTCCGCCGATTCCAGGGCGGGCCGATTATCTGCATTATCTGGCCGATTTACCAGGTATCGACCAAAAGGACGCGCATCAGGTGCGTGTGCTCGATATCGGCACGGGCGCCAACTGTATCTATCCTCTGATCGGTCAGCGTGTTTACGGCTGGCAGTTTGTCGGCAGCGATATCGATCCTGCCGCGCTGGCCAACGCGCAGGGGATACTGAATGCCAATCCGGGACTGAACGAGGTGATTAAATTGCGCCTGCAAACATCGCGCAAGAAAATTTTCTTCGGGGTGGTGCAAGCGGATGAGTCATTCGATCTGGTTATGTGCAATCCGCCGTTTCATTCTTCGCTGGCAGAGGCTAACTCGGGTACGCGGCGCAAATGGAAGAATCTGGGCAAAAAACCTAGCCAAGTCTTGAATTTTGGCGGGCAGGGCGCGGAGCTCTGGTGTGAAGGTGGAGAAGAGGCGTTCGTGTGTGAGATGATCGCCGAGAGTGTGGCGGTGAAGAGTCGGTGGTTTACCTCGTTGATTGCTAAATCTGCCAGCTTGCCCGGGATCTATCGGGCATTGAATAAGGCGGGTGTGAGTGACAGTCGCACCATAGAGATGGCGCAAGGACAAAAGAAAAGCAGGATAGTGGCCTGGACTTTTTACGATCAGGACTAGTTGTCCTAAGCTCTGACAGGAAATTGCAGCCAAGACGGCAGAATCCGTTATCATTGCACCATGCTTAATATCCTCAATATGACTTACCTGCAGGGCGGCGAACCGCTGTTCAGCGGGGCAAATTTGCAGGCGTTTGCCAATCAGCGCATCGGGCTGGTTGGAAAAAACGGTTGCGGTAAATCCACCCTGTTTCGCCTGATACGCGGCGAACTTCATCCTGAGGCGGGCGAAGTCTCGCTGCAAAGCGGCAAGACCTTAGCTTACGTCGAACAGGAAATCGAAAACTCCGATCAGAGCGCGATGGAGTTTGTGCTGGACGGCGACGTGAAGTTGCGCCAGTTGGAGAAAATTCTGGATAAGGCCACGCATGACGCCGCCTGGTTTGAAGCGCAGCAGCAGTTCGAAGCCATTGACGGTTACGGCGCACCGGCGCGCGCCGCGCAATTGTTGAACGGTCTGGGTTTCGACACCGATAGTCTGGAGCGTCAGGTCGCCAGTTTTTCCGGCGGCTGGCGCATGCGGCTGAATCTGGCGCGCGCGCTGATGCACAGAGCTGATCTGTTGCTGCTTGATGAACCGACCAACCATCTGGATCTGGAAGCGATACTCTGGCTGGAGCAGTATCTGGCGCGTTATCCCGGCAGTATCCTGCTGGTGTCGCACGACAGGGAATTTCTCAACGCCACGGTCAATCGCATTGCGCATGTGCACGACTGCGTGATCGACTGCTATGCCGGCGATTATGACGATTTTGAGCGCGCCCGCGCCGAGAAAATTGCTCAACAAAATCAAGCCTATGAAACTCAGCAGTTAAAAATCGCCCATCTGGAAGACTTTGTGCGGCGTTTTCGCGCTCAGGCTACCAAGGCTAAGCAGGCGCAAAGCCGCATCAAGGCACTCGACCGGCTCACGCGCATCGCGGCGGTGCATGTCACCGATGGCCACTTCGAACTGGAGATCGAAGCACCTGAGCGTAGTCCTGATCTGCTGATGCGTCTGGATAACATGGGTTTTTCCTATGGCGAGAAGACCCTGTTCAAAAATATGAATATGGTGCTAAGAGCCGGTGCGCGTATCGCGTTGTTGGGGCCTAACGGGGCGGGTAAATCGACCCTGATTAAATTGCTGGTGGGTGAGTTGACGCCAACCTCGGGGCGGCTGGACATCACGCCTGATATCCGCATCGGCTATTTCGCGCAGCATCAACTGGAAAATCTCGACAGCGCGGCGACACCCTTGCAACATCTGGAGCGAGTCGCGCCTAAGGAAACTACGCTGGCCTTGCGCACTTTCTTGGGGCGCTTCGGCCTGGCCGGGAATGCCGAAGACAGGCCGGTGGCGAGTTTTTCAGGTGGTGAAAAGAGTCGTCTTGCATTAGCGCTGCTGGCCTGGCAAAAACCGCATCTGTTGTTGCTCGATGAGCCGACCAACCATCTGGATCTGGATATGCGCGATGCTTTGACGATTGCGCTGGAAGAGTATGCCGGTGCGGTGGTGATCGTCTCTCACGATCGCAGCCTGATACGCGCGGTGGCGGATGAACTGTGGCTGGTGGCGGATGGTCAGGCTGCATTATTTGACGGCGATCTGGAAGACTACAAGACTTGGATCGAGCAGAGACGTCCGCGCGAAACGGTGCAGGCTAAGCCTGTCAGGCCGGTTCAGGCTGCTGCGCTGAAGCCCAATAAAAAGGCATTGCAATCAAAGCGTAATAAACTTGAGGTGGAATTGAATAAGGTGCAAACCGAACTGGCGGAAATCAACCGTCAGTTGGGCGATCCTGCGACCTATAGCAGTTGCAGCAACGATTTTATCGCCAGCTTAAATGTCCGGCGTGAAATCGTGCAAGTCAAAGTGGATGAGCTCGAAGAAGTGTGGCTGGAACTGGAAATGGCGCTGGAAGAATAGACGGTTCGATGTGGCGCCGGATGCCATGCTACTTGAATTTTCTTTGGAACTGAACGGATATTGATGATGCTAAATTCCTTGCCTGAAATTCAGAGTGTTTCCGTTGCGATTCGAGACGCGGTCGCTCCGGTGTTTTTGCTGACCGGGGTGGGTTCCATCCTCTCCGTTCTGGTTAACCGATTGGGGCGGGCCGTCGATCGGGCGCGTATTGTCAATTCGATGGCTGAGGAGCAGCGTGCCAAGGTGATCGGCGAGTTCGATATTATCGTTCAACGTACCGCCTGGATCAGACGTTCAATCGGGCTGATTACGCTGGCTGCCTTGTGCGTTTGCATGTCGATTGTCTCCTTGTTCGTCGAAGTCAAGCTGGGGTTGGGCGCACCGGATTTTGTTTCGGGCACCTTTATCGCGGCCATGCTTTTTTTGATTGCCGGGCTGTTGTGTTTCCTGCGTGAAATTTCGCTGGCCTCGCGTGAGATTATCTTTCTCAACCGGCATTGATATCGGACGGTCTCTGCCAGCCTGTGCTCAGATTTTTCCTATGATTTCGACGCTAATCCCGCGTTATTAAAAGAGTATTTCTGTTTACCCACAATATCTGTGGATAACTCTGTGGATAAGGTGGGGGATAGCACAGTTAACGTCGTGACAGATAAGGGGTTTTCTTACACTGCCTGTTTTTTGATTTTATTAAATATTGTTAATAAACAATAAGTTATGTAATCGCTTGCGGTTGTGCTGTAAGTTTTGACTCGCAAAGTGGCATGGTTGCTGGCTTTGTGGGTAATTTCAAATTGTCAATGTTTTTAGGCTTCATTTTTAATGCGGGCAGCAGATGCTTCAACTCGCTATTGAATTCAACGGGTTGAAGCCGATGAACACGTGTGGTTTAAGGCGTTTTTTACAGCAGCAGAGGATGGAATGAAATTTCGGCACTACAAGGGCGGAATATATCAGATGGTATGCGAGGCGCATTTAGAAGCGGAGCCGAATATCATGATGGTTGTCTATCAGTCGTCTGATGGCACGATCTGGACACGGCCCAAACAAGTCTTCTTCGAAGAAGTTATGCATGAGGAACGGCTGGTGCCGCGCTTCGCTCCGATAGACTGAAGCTTTGCATTGAATAGTAGATTATTGATTATGGCGCACCATGTTTATGTCATCGAGCTCTCTAAGGACGTGTTGTTCGAAGCAAAATTCAAAAAATGTAATCCGGGTTATGTGACCGGTAAGCCTTGCGTATATGTAGGCATGACGGGGCTGGATCCCGATGTGCGTTTCGATAAACATAAGGCTGGCATTCAATCGAACCGCTATGTAAAACAATACGGACTGCGTTTGCTGCCTGATCTTTATGAAGGATTTAATCCGATGGGCTATGGCGAGGCGTGCGACACCGAGATTGAAATCGGCATCGATCTGCGCAGTGCAGGCTTCGGCGTCTGGCAGGCTTAGCGCGGCAACCTTCGCCTCTGACTGGGTTATTTGATCCTGTAGAACCGTTTTGCCAGCGTCAGACCTTGCAGTTTGTCGAATCGATCGTCCATAGCCAGACTAAGTTGCGCCAGGCGTGCATCGGGATGGGGGTGTGTCTTGAATAGCAAGGTGACACTGTTATCGTCAGGCGAGTTGTGGCCGATTTCCAGTAGGACGGCGGGTAGTCCGTAGGCATCGTAACCTGCGCGTGCAGTCAACACCACGCCGATGCGGTCAGCCTCGAATTCAGCCTTTTTATCCAGCGATCGGGAGACGATCTCGGCACCGCTGCCGATCAGTTTGGTTATTTTTTCATTGCCGTCGATTTGGCGGGAGATCAGCTGGCTGCCTATATCCAGCATCTTGCTTTGCTGCAAAATGTTCAGATGGTGTTTCTTGATAACGTGACCAATTTCATGCGCCAATACCCCGGCCAGTTCCGCTTCATTGTTGAGGCGCAGGTACAAGCCTCGGGTGACAAAAATGTACCCGCCCGGTGCGGCAAAGGCGTTGATATCGTCAGATTCGATCACGCCAAAGTGCCAGGCCAGATCGGGGCGTTCGCCCATGCTCGCGACCTGACGTCCCACATTGTTGACATATTTTTGCAATTTTTTATCAGCGACCAGCGGCGCTGCGCCCAGCAGATTTCCGGCAATCTGTCGGCCTATGGCGACTTCTTCCTGTTCAGAGTAGCCTGATAAGCCGCTACCCGGCAGGGCCTGGGCTGCATTTCTCAGTTCCTGTCCGAGATCAAAAGCCTGCGCACACGACAGATAGAGTGTGCTGATGGCTATATATAAAACTCTGTTTTTAAAGGTCATCACTAATCTCCGCTGGCCGGAGCAGGTAAATAGTCCACCTGCTTCGACTTGAGTTTAGCCAGGTTGGCAAATTTTTGCGCCTCGGCACGCGAGCTGGTGTAAGACTCAACCAGGGTAACCTGCTTCTCATCGTACTTCGCCGCTTTGAGTTGTTCCTCGTTCAGTCCGCGTATGCCGGTGGTGGAGACGATCTTACCGGTTCCTGCACGTCCCGTAGCCAGGCTGGCCAGTCCGGATAGTTCGTTGCTCGTTTTTTTTGTCATGCGCAGGCTTAACATGCGCAGCCAGCCGCTGCCTTTGATTGTTTTGACTTGAAACCAGCCGCCATCCCTTTTAAGAATTTCGACACGGCTTCCTGCCGGGAGTGTGGCGAGTGTCGCTGCATCTGAAAATGGAGCCGCTCTCAGGCGGTCGGATTTGATCGTCGTGCCATTTTCACCCGCCTGTGCAAAGGCCGATGTCAGCAGCATGATCAAGACAATTTGTAGTTTCATCTTTCCTCCGGTTTTTCGCTTAGGGCTGAATTATTTTTGCTTCATGCCATTTTTGCAGCGCTTCGCCAAATAAGGCACGCCAGCTCTCGCGCGCAGCACTGCCGCCGTCGATTGAGCCTTGATGGACAAAGCAGGATACATCATCGATCGTCGCCGTGCAGTATTGCTGCAATAGCGGGGCGATAGATTGTTTAATGGTCCGAATGTCGCGTTCTATGACGAGTTGAGCTGGCAGGTCATCGGTGTCGCGCAGCCAGGAGACCGCCAGCGTATTTTCAAATAAATCCCACAGTCCCTGCTGGTCGCCTTTGATAATATCTATGCTTTTGTTTTTACTGCCTGATTTATCGAGCTGTGCGCGAATTTTTTCACGCAACTTGTCGTTCAACATGACCGAGTCCAAGTGTATCAGCATGAGCACGCCATGCAGTTTGCCGCTTTTTTCCTCAGCGCTGCGTATGGTGCTTTGCAGCAGTGCGCGGCTGGTGGCGAAGTCGTACAGCCTGGCGATGGAGAAGTAGGCCAGACCCAGCGTCACGGGGCCAGTCAGGTTGATATAGGTGTTGGAGAAGTTGATGCTGGCGTAGGAAATGCCCAGCAGAATGAATTGCGATGCGCCGAACAGGCCGTCAATTTTGTCTCGTCCGGTGTGGCGATAGAAGCCCCAGGCGCTCGCCCAGATGACCAGCAGTGTGAGCAGCAGATACTGGTAGCGTGCGTCTGGATAGCGCAGAAAGTCGTTGTGCTTGAAGTTGTCGATGGCGGTAGCCAGAATTTCCACACCCGGATGGGCGCGCGCGAGCGGCGTCGGCTTGATGTCGAACAAGCTCGGTGCGGTCGAGCCGATGATGACGATTTTTCCGCTAAATTCGTTTGCGGGGCGAAGCTTCTTTTGTCTGGATAAATCGGTGTATACCTCGCTGAAGCTGGCCGTTCGATACGTAAAGGGCGGCCCTCGCCAGTTGAGCAATACCTGTTTTGCATCAGGCAGGAGGTAGCCTTGTTGTTTAGCGAGCGTTAATGGCAACGAGGGGATATGCCAGCCGTAGTCATTGCGGTAGACCGGGTACTGTCTGACGACCCCGTCTGTGTCCGCGAAAATATTATGCAAGCCCATGCGACCACTGTTCAGTATGGACTGGAAGACGGGTAGTACCATCGCTACCGTGGCATCAGGCTGCGCATCTGCATCGGGTGGCGGCAGTCCGGGTATCATGCCGGGTTTGAGTTCGCTCAAGGCGTCGTCAGCAGAGTCCAGTCGCAGCATGGGGAAGTAGGTGTTGTCCGTGGCGGCGATCGCTGCATTGAAATACGCATCGCTGTCAGGATTGTAAATATCTGCATCGCTCATCAGGATGTCAAATACCACGGCCTTTGGGTGCTGCTTCTCGATTTGCTCGATGAATTCACCCAGTACCTGACGCGGCCATGGCCAGCGTCCGTATTCTTTTGCCATGGCGGCCAGGCTGGCCTCGTCGATGTCGACGATGACAATATCGGGATCCGCTTCGGGCACGAACAGGCGATATTTCACCATCATGTCGAAGGCGCTTTGCTTCATATTGCTGGTCAGATGCAGGAAGGCAGTGTCGGCTGTGATCAGTACGGTGAACAGTCCTGCCAGATAAAGGTAGAAGCCTGTTTTCCATTTGCGTGCCAGCAGAGCCGATAGCATGCTGTTCCAGCGCCGGATATGGTACGAAATGGCTGCGACAGGTTTCATGGCAATACGCAGTGAAAGGTAGAATCATTATGCCTTATGGTTGGCGTGCATGGTTGAGCAGACGTAAAAAAACCAGCCTAAGCTGGTTTTTGATTTGCTTGTGTAGCAGTCTATTCTTTGCTGAACAGTTGCTTGATCATCCACAACGAAAAAGCAGTTGCCATGATCATGGTGCCTATGGATGATACGGTAGCGATGATTGCCATTTTTACTCCTCCCGAGAGATTTAAATTGAACGCACTAACAACGGCGCTAATCGTAGCACAAATCTTTTTTCGGGGGTGAGGTTTTTTTGTCCAAAGCAGTTTAAGCCCGGCGGTATTTGCCGCAGGCAGGCTGGGATAATCAGGGGTGGTATAAGAGGGCAGGGAAGTCGTGTGTGGCTTCCCTGATAAATCGATTTAGTCGTTTTTGAAGAGTTGGGTTACCATCCAGATAGCAAAGCCGGTGGCGAGGACAACGGTGAAGAGAGATGATACGGTAGCGATGATAGCCATTTTATTTTTATCCCTGAGCGGTTTATATGATTCAACTGATAGTTGAGTGAAACTTTTTACATTATACGAGTAAAATAATCAAGAATACACATAATTTTTGTGTGGTTAATGACTTTATTTTTTAATTTATTCAATATTAACAAATGCTTATTAAGGTAGCTTGCGCATCGTGATTAAAAAACTATACATAAAAACCTACGGCTGTCAGATGAATGAATATGACTCGGACAAGATGGCGGACGTGTTGCGCGCCTGTGAGGGGATGGCGTTGACCGACAAGCCGGAAGAGGCTGATGTGATGCTTTTCAACACCTGTTCGATACGCGAGAAGGCGGAGGATAAGGTGTTTTCGGATCTCGGGCGTGCGCGCGTCATGAAACTGGCGAATCCCGATATGATTATCGGCGTGGGCGGTTGCGTGGCGAGTCAGGAAGGCGAGGCGATTATCAAACGTGCGCCTTATGTGGATTTGGTGTTCGGGCCGCAGACTTTGCACCGTCTGCCTGAGTTGCTTAAAGCGCGTCAGGACACAGGTCGTTCTCAGGTGGATATCAGCTTCCCCGAGATCGAGAAATTCGACCATATGCCAGCACCGCAGACCACATCGGGCACGGCCTTTGTGTCCATCATGGAAGGGTGCAGCAAATACTGTACGTTCTGCGTGGTGCCTTATACACGCGGCGAAGAAGTGTCGCGCCCCTTTAGCGACGTGATGCACGACATAGACGTGTTAATCGGTCAGGGTGTGAAGGAAGTCACGCTGATCGGCCAGAATGTGAATGCCTATGTCGGCGCAACTGACGATGAGGATACGGTCGATCTGGCCTATCTGATTCAGGCGATTGCAGAGCTGCCTGAGATCATTCGTATTCGTTTTACCACCTCGCACCCGCGCGATATGAGTCAGCGACTGATCGATGTGTATGTCACCACGCCGAAACTGGTGAGTCATTTGCATCTGCCGGTGCAATCGGGTTCGGATCGCGTACTGGCGGCGATGAAGCGCGGTCATACCGTGCTGGAGTATAAATCCGTGATTCGCCGTGTGCGTGCGGTGCGTCCCGATATCTGCATCACCTCGGATTTTATCGTGGGATTCCCGGGCGAGACCGAGCAGGATTTTGAGGCCACGCTCAAGTTGATCGATGACATCGGTTTCGATAACAGTTTTAGCTATCTGTTCAGTGCGCGTCCCGGTACGCCGGCAGCGGAAATGCGCGACGATACACCGCATGAGATCAAGGCGGCGCGTCTCAAACGGTTGCAGGATCGCATCTCCGAGCAGGAGTCGGGCGTTGCTGCAGCCATGCTGGGGACGGTGCAGCGCGTGCTGGTGGAAGGGGTCTCGAAAAAGGATGTGCTGGAACTGGCCGGTCGCACCGACAATAATCGCGTGGTCAATTTCCGTGGTTCTCCCGGCATGATAGGTCGCTTCGTCGATGTGAATGTGACGGAAGTGGTTCGCCATACCCTGCGCGGCGAACTGGCGATTGTAGCGGATTAATTAGGTAACTTTATGAATAGTAAAATTTCTTTGGCTGTACAGTATGTGAGTGTTGCCGACTCGCTGCCGACCCGTGCGCAGTGGCGGCGCTGGATTAAGGCGGCCTTCGAGCGCGATGTGATGATGACGCTGCGCATCGTGGATGAAGCTGAAGGGCGCGAGTTGAACAAGGCGTATCGCGGTCGGGATTACGCGACCAACGTGCTGACCTTTGTCTATGAGGATACGGAGCCGCTGTCCGGTGATGTGGTGATCTGTGCGCCGGTAGTGGCCAGGGAGGCTGCTGAACAGGGGAAAGATTTGCTCGCTCATTATGCACACTTGGCGATCCATGCAGCCTTGCATCTGCAAGGCTACGATCATGAAGTCGACGAGGAAGCTGAAGAGATGGAAGCATTAGAAACAGCGTTAATGTTAAAATTGCGCTATCCTGATCCCTACCTGGAAACTTAAATACCGCCAAATGGACGTGCCTGAGAGTAACAAACCCACCTTGCTGGAACGCTTATCCGCGCTGTTGCTGCGTGAACCTGAGGACAGGGAGCAATTGGTTAAATTGCTGCATGGTGCTTATGATAATAATTTGCTCGATGCGGATGCCTTGTCGATGATGGAGGGCGTGTTGCAGGTGTCCGAGCGTCAAGTTCGCGAAATTATGATACCGCGCGCGCAGATGGATGTGATCGATATCAGTCAGCCGCCGGAAGAATTTATTCCTTTTGTGATTGAAACTGCGCATTCGCGTTTTCCCGTCATTGAAGATGATAAGGACAACATCATCGGAATTCTGCTGGCTAAAGATCTGCTGCGCTACTACGCCGGAGAGGAATTCGACGTGCGCGATATGTTGCGCCCGGTCGTGTTTGTGCCGGAAGCGAAGCGGCTTAACGTGCTGTTGCGCGAGTTTCGCGGTAATCGCAACCACATCGCACTGGTGGTGGATGAATACGGCGGCGTATCGGGTATGGTGACAATAGAGGATGTGCTGGAGCAAATCGTCGGCGACATTGAGGATGAGTACGACTTCGATACGGACGAGGACAATATCATCGCTAATGGCTCCGGGCAATACCGCGTCAAGGCGGATACCGAGATTGCTGATTTCAACGAGGCACTCGGCACTGATTTCAGCGATGAAGAGTACGACACGGTAGGCGGACTGGTGTTGCATGCGGCAGGAAGATTACCTAAATGCGGCGATCGCCTGAAACTGGGTACGCTTGGTTTAACCGTGCTGCGAGCTGACAGCCGGCGTCTCTACACCGTACTGGTCGAGCGTCAGGATCCGTGTCCGGACAAACAATCCATGTAGATGGCCGGATCCGGTTGGGTGCGGTTGCGCTGTGCCTGCCAGATCATTTCGCTCAAACACTCCATCATGCGGTGCTGCGCATCGTGTTCGGACTCAAACTGATGGGTAAGGCGTACGAAATGCGCGCGTATCCCTGCAGGTTGATCGATAGAAATCTGCTCCTCGATGGTCAGATGCATCATCAGGTGTAAAAACGGATTGGCCTCGCCCTGTTCCGGCAAATATTCGCGCTCCAGATAACGATCCGGGTCTTCGAATATCGAAAAATATTCAGGATGCTTTTCGATCAGCTGGGCGGTTAAATCTTCCAGCGGTGTGAGCAGTGATTTTTCGCGGCGCTTGCGCCAGGTCTCAAACAGAAAGTTGCGCGCTTCATCGCGACTCGGGTTGAAGAACATTTATATATCCTTTTGCTTATATTCGCATAAATCGTAAATCAGGCATTCGGCACATTTTGGTTTTCTCGCCTGGCAGATGTAACGGCCATGCAAGATTAACCAGTGATGTGCATCGAGTATGAATTCCTTCGGTATTACCTTGAGCAGCTTTTGTTCAACTTCTAGCACGTTTTTGCCGGGTGCCAGGCCGATGCGGTTGCTGATGCGGAAAATATGCGTATCTACCGCCATGGTCGGCTGGCCGAATGCGGTATTGAGGATCACATTGGCGGTCTTGCGTCCCACGCCGGGTAAAGCTTCCAGCGCCTCGCGAGTTTGCGGAACAACGCTGCCATACTGCTCGAACAGAATCCGGCAGGTCTGTATGACATGCTTCGCCTTGGTTTTGTACAGGCCGATGCGCTGGATATATTCCGTCAGCTTTGCTTCGCCCAGATCTAAGATTGCCTCCGGCGTGTTCGCGACCGGATACAGATGCCGCGTGGCCGCATTGACGCTGATGTCGGTGGCTTGTGCCGAGAGCATTACTGCAATCAGCAATTCGAACGCTGAAGTATATTCCAGCTCAGTTTTTGGGTGCGGGTTGGCAGCTTGCAGTCGTTCAAATATCTCACGGCGTTTAGTGGAATTCATTATGGTCTACCGGCCGAATAAAAAAAGAACATGGGGTCAGGTCTTGCATTAACGTATATGTATTAATGCAATACTTTAACGTATAATTTCAATAACTTAACACATGATTTTATGTATGCGTTGATGCAAGACCTGACCCCTTTTGTGTGACCCCTTTTGTGCTTTTGTGACTTGATCCCTTTTGTGTGGTAGTTACACAGGTTTTCCTTGAATCCCGGGTGACGAATAAGCACATCAATTTTTTGCTCTCACGGTGTTTTGTGCAAAGCTATTAAAAAACACAATTTGGGCTCGATGATTTTATCCGTATTATCCGTGACAGCGTCGATATACAAATCAATATCTCCACCTCGACCCTCGAACTGAACAGCCAGGCGTTTCACCTGCACCACAGTTATCCGCAACGGCGGTGCGTATGACAGCACACTGTGCTCAGGCAAGGCACATGGTTATGCTTGGCTGGCAGGCGTGCAATCACTTTCAAGCGGGGTAGTGGTGGTCTTGTTTTTCAGTTGCTGCTCGGCACGCAGATTTAACCAGTTCTTTCCGGCGATCAGCAGTCCTAAGGTGATGAAGGCGCCGGGCGGCAAAATGGCCAGTAAAAACCCGTGATAGTCAGGGATAACGGTAACCACCAGCGATTTGGCGGATTCGCCCAGTGCCATGTCGATGCCGGACAGCAGGGTGCCGTGGCCGATGATTTCGCGTATTGCGCCCAATACCGCCAGTACGGCAGTCAGTCCCAGTCCCATAGCGAGTCCGTCCAGTGCGGAATGCAGCGGCGGACTCTTGGCGGCAAAAGCTTCGATGCGCGCCAGCACGATGCAGTTGGTGACGATCAGCGGGATGAAGATGCCCAGCACTACATACAGCGAGTATAGATAGGCATTCATCAGGTACTGAGTCACGGTGACCAGCACCGCGATGATCAGGATGAACACCGGGATGCGCGCCTCATTCGGGACAATGGTGCGGATAGGGGAGATGGCAGCCCCCGACAAGGCCATCACGATTGCGGTGGCTAAGCCTAAGCTTACGCCGTTGACGACAGATGAACTGACCGCCAGTATCGGACAAAGCCCCAGCAGCTGCACGACGCCGGTATTTTGTTTCCAGACGCCGTTGTAGAGAATGTCGCGGAATTCATGGTAGGTCATGGCTTGTTCCCCTCTGCCGTTGGATTTTCTGCAAACAAGTTTGCACGATGCGCGGCATAATATTGCAGCGATTTGTGGACAGCCTTGACGACCGCGCGCGGCGTAATGGTGGCTCCTGCCATGTAGTCGAACTGTCCGCCGTCTTTTTTGACTTTCCAGTCACGATCCTGATATTTCTCCAGCGATGTGCCGTTAAAGCCGGTGACCCACTTGCTGCGACCGATTTCGATATAATCGCCCAATCCCGGTGTCTCCTTGTGTTCGATCACGCGCACTCCGGCCAGCTCGCCGTTAGCGCGCACAGCGACCAGCAGGACGATCTTGCCGCTATAGCCATCCGGTGCGACAGCTTCCATGACTAAGACGGAGGGCTGGTTTTGCAATCGTGCGCGGTAGGCGATGGTGATGTTGTCATTACCTAGCAAGGCGTCCGGCTTGATGTCCAGCCGGTCTTTAAGGATGTCGTTGTCGAACAGCGATTGCGGGACAATTTGCGAGATTAATTTCAGTTTCTCGGCCTCGACGCTTTGTGCAATCCGCTCACGCGTTTGGTTGTAGGTAATAGTCAAGATGGCGGTGCCCAACAGGGCAAACGCCAGCAGGTTGACGGCGGTATGAAAAGAAGCTTTGGCCATGGTGCGCCTCATGACTGTTTCTCCTTTTTGCCGAACACTTTAGGTTGTGTGTAAGCATCGATCAGCGGCACGCAGATATTCATCAGCAGGGTGGCAAACGCCAAGCCGTCGGGAAAGCCGCCAAAGACACGGATCAGATAGGTAAGCAGTGCGGCACCTGCGGCGAAGAGTATTTTTCCCTTTGCGGTGGTTGGACTGCTCACCGGGTCCGTCAGGATGAAGAAGGCGCCCAGCATGGCTGCACCCGAAAACCAGTGAAACAGGGGCGTGACATAATGCGCCGGGTCGTACAGATGAAACAGGCCGGCTAAGACAAACAGCGTAGCCAGATAGGCTGCGGGAATGTGCCAGCTGATGACACGGGAGGCGAGCAAATACAAGCCGCCTGCCAGGAAGGCCCATGACACAGCCTCACTGCCTTCACCGGCTAACTGGCCGAATATTGGCATCTGCATGATTTCATTGATATTTACGCTGCCGTGCAGTTGTGTCTTGAGGGTGTCCAGCGGGGTGGCCATGGTCACGCCATCGAGCTTGATGCCTTCGGGTAAAACACCCTGAAAAATGTAATTGAGTTGTTCGGCGAAATCAAGCTGTACCGAACCTAAGCCATGCGGCGAGAGCCAGTGTGTCATGTGTGACGGAAAGGAGATAATCAGGACGGCATAGGCGATCATCGCCGGATTAAACGGGTTGCTGCCCAGTCCTCCATAGAGGTGTTTAGAGATGCTGATCGCGAAGGCGGTGCCGATTACCACCAGCCACCAGGGAGCGAGCGGCGGAATGGACAGGGCGATCAGCCAGGCAGTCAGCAGTGCGCTATTGTCCTTGAGGAACGGCATAACGGGGCGGCGGCGCAAACTGAGCATGGCCGCTTCGGTAGCCAGAGCCGTGGCGCTTGCCAGCGTGAGCGAGACCAGAATCGCCGGGCCGTAATACCAGAGATACATGGCGATGCCGGGTATCAATGCGAACAGCACCGTGCGCATGATCTTTGATACGCTGACCGGTCGGCTGATGAAGGGTGAGAAAAATCCGGACATATTATTCCTTGGTGTGCTCAATCGGGGAAGCTTGAGCCAGTTCGCGGATGCGCGCGCGTCTCGCTTCAATCTCGCTGATTACGGCTTGTTGTTCAGGCGTCAGCTGTTCGATATTTTTTGGTTTGCTGGCTGCCGCCTGTAATTTGGCCTGATCGATCGCAGACTGTATCTTCAATTGCAGCGTGTTTTCCGGATCAGCGTGGGCGGGAGATACGTTCGTCTCATCCGGGGCTGCCGTAACTTGTTCGGCGCGTTGCGCTTTTGCTTCCTGTGCGGCCTTTTCCTTTGCGGCCAGCTTCTCGGCCTTTTCCTGTTTTTCCCGCTCGATGCGCAGTTCACGGAATTCATGTCGTTCGCGTGCCGCATCGGCAGATTTCTGCGCGGCTTCCTGCGCCCATATTTCGCTTTTTGCAAAACGATAATACTGAACCAGTGGAATGCTGCTCGGGCAAACATAGCTGCATGCACCGCATTCAATGCAGTCGAACAAGCTGTAATCTTCGGCCTTGGTCAGATTTTTCGCCTTGGCAAACCAGTAGAGTTCCTGCGGCTGTAATTCGGACGGGCAGACATCGGCGCAGCGCGTGCAGCGAATACAGGGCAGGGCGGCAGGGGGAGTAGGAAAAAGTTTGTCCGAGGCCGCAATCAGACAATTGGTCGCCTTGATCACGCCTGTCTGTTTCGAGGGCAGCAGCACGCCCATCATTGGGCCGCCCATGATATAGCCGGTCGTGCCGGGCAGTTCTTTTGCCTGACTGACTAGTTCGTCGCCGGGCGTGCCGAGCAGTACTTCAAAGTTTTGCGCTTCTGCCACGTTGCCGGTGACGGTGACGATGCGCGAGATCAGCGGTTCGCCGTGTCGAATGGCGCGCCAGGCGCTGTAAGCCGTGCCGACATTGAAACATTGCACGCCCATATTGGTTGAGCGGACACCGGCGGCCACTTCGATGCCGGTGAGTACGCGGATCAGTTGTTTCGCGCCGCCGCCGGGATATACGGTGGGCACGGCGATGACTTCCATGCGCTGGTGTTCGCCGGCTTTCAACGCAGCGCGCATCGCCGCAATCGCTTCCGGTTTGTTATCCTCGATGCCGATCAGTACCTCGTCCGCGTATAACAGTGCGCGCATCATTTCAGCCCCTTGCAAGATGTCGGCTGCGCGTTCACGCATCAACAGGTCATCGCAGGTGATGTAGGGTTCGCATTCCGCACCGTTCAGTACCAGTGTGTTGATCTTGTGTTTGTGTGCATACAGCTTCATATCGCTGGGGAAGACGGCACCTCCTAAGCCCACCACGCCAGCTTCGCGCAATTTGTGGCGCAATTCGGTGTGGGACAGTTTTGTCCAGTCATGCGTTTCGCGCTCTGTCCAGGTGTCCTGTCCGTCAGGAATCAGGGTGATACATAAATCGGGAATGCCGGAAGGGTGAGCTACCGTTTGCATGTCGATGGCGGCAATGGTGCCGGAAGTCGGGGCGTGTATCGCGCTGGAGAGATGACCTTCCGGGCGGCCGATGATTTCTCCCTTGAGCACCTGCGCGCCGACTTTGACGATGGGACGTGCGCTGCTGCCTACATGCTGAAGCAGGGGAATGATCAGTTTGGAAGGGAGCGCGGCGGTTGCAATAGGCCTTTGATTTGATTGTGTTTTATTTGTTGGCGGGTGGACGCCGCCGTGGAACTTGTACAGTGTTCTCATTGCGCAGTGGTGCCGGTGTGAGACGGGTTCAGGGTGTACACGGGATATTTCCATTTCCAGTTGCTAATATTCTCTGAGATGGGCTCCATGCTGATGCAGTCAACCGGGCAGGGCGCCAGGCACAATTCGCAGCCTGTGCATTCAGAACTGATCACCGTGTGTAACTGTTTGGCCGCGCCCACGATTGCATCAACAGGACACGCTTGTATGCACAGCGTACAGCCGATGCAGGTGGATTCATCGATCAGTGCGACCGATTTGGGTTTGGGCAGGGTTGCACCGCCGAATGGTTTGAACTCCATGCCGAGCAGGTCGGCCAGCTTATGTATGCCTTCTTCGCCGCCGGGCGGGCATAAATTGATGTCGGCTGTTCCGTCTGCTATCGCTGCGGCATAGGGTTTGCAACCGGGAAAGCCGCATTGGCCGCACTGAGTCTGCGGCAGAACGGCATTGATTTTCTCGGCTAGCGGGTTGCCCTGTACGCGGAATTTAATCGCAGCGTACCCCAATACGGCACCCAGTGACACGGCGAGCAATGCCATTACCAGCAGTGCGCTCAACATTATTTGATCAGCCCAGAAAAACCCATGAAAGCCAGACTCATCAGGCCGGCTGTGATCATGGCGATCGCCGATCCTTTGAACAGGGGCGGCACATCTGCGCCTTCCATGCGTTCACGCATGCCGGCAAACAACACCATCACCAGCGTAAAACCGAGTGCGCCACCCATGCCGAAAATGAGCGACTCCATAAAATTGTGTTTGGCCTGTACGTTGAGCAGCGGGATACCCAGCACGGCACAATTGGTGGTAATCAGAGGCAGGTAAATGCCAAGAACCTGATAGAGCTCTGGACTGGTTTTTTTGATCACCATCTCGGTGAACTGCACGATGCCGGCGATCACGACGATGAAGGATAGCGTGGTCAGATAGGCGAGATCAGGACCCAGCAGATATTGATTGATCAGATAACTGCTGCCGGAGGCCAGTGTCAGTACGAAGGTCGTTGCAGCACCCATACCAACGGCGGCTTCCAGCTTCTTGGAAACCCCCATAAACGGGCATAGCCCGAGAATCTTGACCATCACGATGTTGTTTACAAACACCGCGCCCATCAAGATCAACAGATATTCAATCATTATCGCGCCTTATAAAACAGGAGCGGATTATCCCCCAATTTTTACGCTGATTCAACCGCAGTCAGGTTATATGCATATAAGCTGATCGACATTAAAGTCAGTGTTTATACAGGTTCGCCTTCTTCATCCAGATAAAATTCATTTAGTGCGCGTTCGACTTCGGCCATGTGGGTCAGCACAGGTCCTCCACCCATCATGATGCCGATGGAGCACACTTCCATGATTTCTTCTATTGTTACGCCGGCATGTTTGCAGGCGCGTACATGCAGGGCGATGCAGTAATGGCATTGCTGGGTCAGTGCCATGCCGAGGGCGATAATTTCCTTTTCCTTCTTGCCCAGTACGCCAGGTTGCATGGCTTCGGCCATAAACGCCTGCACCTTGCCCATCAGTTTGGGGCGATATTCGGCCATCAATTGCAGTCCACGGTGAGCGTGTTCCAGTATTTTACGTTCGCTGTCCGAGCCTTTGGTTTTTTTGGTCATGTCGATTCCTTAAAGTTAGTGTGAATTTTTCAGCGCGCGAGCGCATTCTGCAATCAGCGCCGGACCCCGATAGATCAAGCCGCTGTATATCTGTACCAGCGATGCGCCGGCTGCGATTTTTTCTAGTGCATCCGCCCCGTTTAAAATGCCCCCTGCGCCGATGATGGGCAGCGCGCCTTGTAAGTGGGCCGCGAGTTGGCGGATGACGCGGGTGGATTTGTCGCGTACCGGTGCGCCTGACAAGCCGCCTGCTTCATTACCCAGAGGCAGATTTTCCACACCCTCACGCGACAGCGTGGTGTTGGTGGCGATCACCCCGTCAATTTGATGGAGCATCAACAACCGGGCGATCTGCGCTATCTGTTCGCCTTCCATGTCGGGGGCGATTTTCAAGGCGATAGGCACATATTTTCCATGGTGGTCGGCCAGCTTGCCTTGTTCCGCTTTCAATAGTCCCAGCAAGTCGTTCAGTGCAGCCTCATCCTGCAATTGGCGCAGGTTCTTGGTGTTGGGCGAAGAGATATTGACGGTGATATAGCTGGAGTGTTCATACACCTTGCGCAAACAGATCAGATAGTCATCGGCGGCTTTCTCGATCGGTGTGACGGCATTTTTGCCGATATTTATTCCTAAAATACCTTTGAAATCAGATAATTGTACGTTTCGTGTCAGTGCGTCCACACCTTCGTTGTTAAATCCCATGCGATTGATGATGGCGTTTGCTTCGGGCAGACGGAACAATCGCGGTTTCGGGTTGCCAGGCTGCGGCAGCGGGGTGATGGTGCCGATTTCGATGAAACCGAAGCCCAACGCTGCCAGACCGTCGATGCAGTCACCGTTTTTGTCCAGACCTGCGGCCAGACCCACCGGGTTAGGAAAAGTTAATCCCATCACGGTGCGGGGATCATCGGGGATGGACGACGCTAACAGGCCGCCCAAGCCCAGCTTGGAGGCGGTTTGCAGGCCGGTTAAGGTGAGATTGTGCGCTGTTTCAGGATTTAAATGGAACAGGGCGGGGCGCAGTAGAGAATACATGGTTATTTTTTGACGACGACAGGGATAGGGAATTTTTTCTTTTCTTTGAACAGCGTGCTGCGCGTTTTGCCGCGCCAGTTTTCAGCCAGCACATCGCTCAATTGCAGGCAGAGCAGGCCAAACAACACAAAGCCCGCTTGTGCCATGGTCATATTGGGCAGATTGATGGACAGGCTGGCGTTCGACTGATAGCTGATCACGGAGAGATTGCCGACCAGGATGCCTGAGAAGGAGGTGCACACCACGCGTCCCCAGTCGCCTGACTTGATGCGGTTGAAAATGGTGTTTTCATGCCAGAGCAATTGCATGCCGGCTAGCAGCAGCAGCGGGGCTGTCCACAGCAACCAGAACAATGTTGCAGGCCAGGCGGCGCCCGCAGTCAAACCCAGCAGGGCAATCGCCAGCAGCACGCGCGCCAGTGTTTCGGCATTGGGTGCGCTGAAGGTGAATCTGCATGTCAGCGCCTTGAGTAAGCCCGGAAAACTGCCCAAGAGGGCGCGGGTAATGAGCACGGCAGGTGCTAACAGGGCAAACAGCGGGGTATACAGCAGCAGTTGCACGAACCAGCCATAATTTTGTGGTACGGTCCAGCTCGCGACAAAGATATTCAGGTAACTGAGCAGCCAGCCGGTCAATGCGCTGGCAATGCTCATGCCGATAAAGAAACTGCGCTGATCGTCGAGCGGGCTGTTGCCGGTCATACGTTTGATGGTGTGATTGACGAGCAGGACATAAAATAACAGCATCAGGCTGGTGCGCAACGTAGCCGGGATGGCACCGTCTTCGGATAGCTCGCCGAGTATCAGTTCGTTCCATTCGGCGCCGCTGAGCCACAGGCCGCATAGCGGAAGCAGCAAGAGCGTAAGGATAAAAATTCCCAGTCGTGTTTTCATAATTTTGAATGTCAGTAATCGGTTTTTTGTTGCACATTACGGATTGATTGCTCTGTCCATACGCCATTTTGCAGGACTTCGGCAGGTTGATATTGGGTTTTGTAGGACATTTTTCGGCTATTCTTTATCCAGTACCCCAGATACACATAATTGAGATTCAGCTTTCGGCACAGTTCGATTTGCCATAGCACGTTGTACACGCCGAATCGCGCCTGCGGCAAGTCAGGTTCGTAAAAGGTATAAACCGAAGACAAGCCATCTCCTAGCAGATCGATCACGCTAAGCATGCGCAATATGCCGTTCTCCCTGAATTCTACCAGCACCGTATCAACCTGGCTTTGTAAAAGAAAGGTTTGATAGGCTTCATGGTCGTCGTTATCCATGCCGCCGTCAGGGTGACGCGCGCGCTGATAGCGCAGATAAAGTTCATAATACTCAGCCTTGTCTTGCAGCGGATGCAACGAGGCGGTTAATTGATGATGCTGTTTCCAGGCGCGGCGCTGCGTGCGATTGGCGGTAAATCGTGCCGTGATAACGCGCAACTGCAAGCACTCGCGGCACAGATCGCAACGAGGCCGGTAGACATAGGTTCCACTGCGCCGGAAACTGTGCTGTATCAGTTGGCTATACAGATGGGTGTTGATCAGAAAGCCCGGCGTGGCGACCTGAGAGCGCGCCTGCATTTCCGGCAGATAGCTGCAAGGATAGGGGGCGGTCAGGTAAAAACTCAGCGCTGAAATAGGTATGTCGTTAAGAGAGCTCATAAATGAAGGATGCAGGATTCAGCGGCTAGCGGAGTCAAGTTGCCAGTTTGTTGCAGGGCTGGAGTTTACCAACTTTGTTAGCCTGAAGATGAACTCATCGCGCGGCATGAGTCGGGCGCCCAGGGATGCCAGATGTGGCGTGTGCATCTGGCAGTCTATCATCGCAGCTGTGCCGTGCTGGCAAAGGTGAGCCAGCGCGATTTTAGAGCCGTTGCTTACCCGGCTGAACATGGATTCACCGTAAAACATTTGACCGATGGACACGCCGTACAAGCCGCCGACCAGTTTTTTTTCCTTCCACACCTCTACCGAGTGGGCAAATCCTGTGCGGTGCAATTCGCAATAGGCAAAGATCATTTGTTCGTCTATCCAGGTGCCATGCTGTCCTTCTCTGGGTGCGGCGCAGGCGCGCATGACCTGTTCAAATGCCGTGTCTGTGCGCACTTCGTGCCGGCCGTTGCGCAATACCTTTGCCAGTGAATCGGATAATTTAAATTCGGCGGGGATGAGAACCATGCGCGAATTCGGACTCCACCACAATACCGGCTCTCCGGGACTGAACCAGGGAAATATCCCCCTGCGGTAGGCGGCCAGCAAGCGTTCCGGCGCCAATCCACCGCCCGCTGCCAGCAATCCATCGGGATTATGCAACGCTTGCGCGAGGGGCGGGAACGGTGTGTCGTCGGTTAAGAAAGGAATCATCTCGATGCTATAGGCAAAGTGGTTGTTTCATGGTTAGATTAGCATTCGTTGAAGATTCAAACACGCTGTACCACTTAACAAGGCGATAGTATGTTAGCAGGATTTTTTGGTAAGCAGTGTGACCATCCCATGGCAGATGTGAAATCCGCGCAGCAACTTCTGGATGATTTGCCCAAACACGATGCGATCAAATCGGTGACCGAGTTGACCGAATGGCTGGAGTCAGTCTCAGCCCATGAGGAATTTAAACTCGCCGACCAGTATGCGGTGTTGAGTCTGCTCGACGAGACGGCGCAAGTGTATGTGAGAAAACTGACGTACGAGTATTTTACCTTGCACGATATGAATGTGTTTCACGGCAATCGCCTGCATATGATATTGGAAGCGCTGGCGCGACAGACGGCAAATGCATATCACCGGGTATTCATGCGTTATTGTCAGACCGGTAAAGGCGCGATTAAGGCGCAATTGCCCCAGTTGGTTGCTCGCGCGATCCATGCAAGCCGGGAACAGTTGAAATACGCCGCCGTGCATTATGCAGCTCACGACGATTCCGTCTGTCATCGTCTGGCTCAGTTCTATCAGCATGCCGAGCAACAGCAGTATCTGGACACGTCTGTTCTTCTGTATCCATCAGTGACGGCGTCGGTTAAGAGTGAGTTGGGACAATTGATGGCCTGGTCGTCCTGCGCGCTCGATTCATTGACACCGCAAGCCATCCATCTGACTGAACGTCTCGTTACCCAATACGCAAATGTGGTTGAAATGCGCGCTGAATTGAACGATCAGGCGCAGCTCGGCTTCGATCCGGTGAATGCGCTGTTCATCGTGCGGCAGGATTTGCCAGCGAACCACCGTCACGGGATGCGTTATCTTTATCTGCCTGAGATACAGGCTAAATTAGAAGCGCTGATTAAAACGCTGGATAAAAACATCATGCCTCAAGAACTGAATTTGGGCGGGGCTTTTCAGCTGGAGAGGGTGAGCGCTGCTGCCCTTCACACGCTGAAACAATTGTTTGCAAAACCTATACGCAAGTGCACAAGGCGTCCATTTATTGGCTCGGTTAAAGCGGTGATCGGGTACGATAATGTGCTGATGTGTTGCCGGATCGCAGGCAATACCGGCATGCCATTGAGTCTTGAAAATGCCAGTTCGGGCGGGTTTCTGGCTGTATTTCCGGCTCAAACGGGGAGTGATGCGCGAGTCGGTCATCTGTTGGGCATACAAACTGACAGTCTTGCGCGTTTAGGGGTGTCGATTGCCCGGCGTTTGTTGCGCGATGCGCAAGGCGGCTTGCATTTGGGTGCGGAAATGCTCGCGACTCAGGTCTCACAAGTGATTTTGCGCGGTGCGGGTACGGGCGAACAGCAGGCACTGTGGTTGCACAACAAAGCATCTGACCCGAATGGCGAGGTCAGGTTGCTGATGACGGTCGATACTTTTTCGCTGCAGCGCAGCTTAAAAACGGCTCTGGAGGGTAAAAGATATTTGTTGATTCCCGTTGCGTTGCAAGAGAGCGGGGCGGATTATGATCTGGCCTGTTTTCGTTTCATTGAACAGGAAGAGGCTCAGGAGTAAACGGTTCAAACTTGCCGGTTCGGGCAGCTCTCCTTGTTGCAATCCGCATAAATATAAAGCGAGTGATCCCGTATGCTAAAGCCGCGCTCTGTCGCGACTTTTTCCTGACGTTCTTCAATCTGGGCATCGTAAAATTCCTCTACGTGACCGCATTGCAGGCAAACGATGTGGTCGTGATGCTTGCCTTGATTGAGTTCAAATACCGATTTCCCGCCTTCAAAGAAATGGCGCACCAGTAAACCTGCCTGTTCAAACTGGGTCAGGATTCGGTATACCGTTGCCAGTCCCACATCGTCACCCGTTGAGAGCAGTAGCTTGTAGATGTCTTCTGCGCTCATGTGGCGTTGTTCGGACGACTCGAACAGGCTCAACACCTTGATTCTCGGCAATGTGGATTTTAGTCCTGCGCTTTTTAAATGATCTGCTTTATGCATATCGTCACCCCGCATATGAATTATTCACATCATGCCCGAAAGTGCTTGCAATCGCAAATGAGAATGATTATCATTTGCATTCGATATCTGTCAGGGGTTGCCATGAAAACCATTCTCTTCTTCGTTGCGGTGTGCTATCGCCGCAGATTTAGCAACGGGTCGCTACGTTTATGCCGGTGAATTGTATGAAGCGATGGCGTAAGTTGTCATGATTGCCAAATAGCGCCCAATCAGCGCATTTATAAATTTGTTCAAGGAATAATGATGAAAAAATTGCTGGAAGTGTTGCTTAAAACCTTGGTTTTTTGGAGTGTGGTTGTTTTGCCTGTATGGGCTAATCCGGCCGATTATGTATATACACCGACCGTTGAATACGGTGAACGGGAACTGGATGTTCAATACGGTGCGGCTTCCACGCCGGCGGGCAATAGCACTGCGAGCAGCGTGGGAATCGGATATGGTGCAACGGAAAACTGGTTTACTGAAGTCTATTTGAAACGCGAAAACAATGCCGGACAAGCCGTAAGTTTCTTCGAGTGGGAAAATAAATTTCAGCTTACCGAGACGGGGAAGTATTGGGTGGATTTAGGGCTTGTCACCGAGATGGAAGCCCCGTTGGGTGGTAGTGCGCCCTGGGAGATGAGAGTGGGGGCGCTGGTGCAGAAGTCGCTTGGGAAATTTCAGCTAAATGGAAATCTGCTTTTTGAGCGTGCTTTTGGTTATCCGGACGAAAGCGGTGTTCCCTATACGACCAATCTGGGTTACCAATGGCAGGTAAAATATCGCGGGCAACGTAAATTTGAATTCGGTTTGCAGGGTATGGGGGAGTTGGGAACCTGGGATAACTGGTCCAGTCAGTTGGTACAAAACCATCGCATGGGGCCGGCGATCTTCGGGAAATTGTCAAGCGGGCAAGCGTTTAAATACAATGCGGCCTGGCTGGTGGGGATGACACCTGCGGCACCGGCTCACACTTTCAGGGCGCAATTGGAATACGAATTCTGATAATCTGCCGAATTGAAGCCGTTTAAGTTTTTCTTCTCTTTGCCGATACCCTGAGAGATAGTTTAAAAATGCGGCGACTGATTACATAGGCTAGCTTATCCAATGAATAAATTATTAACACAGGTGTTGATTTTGCTATGGCTGTCGGCGCAAGTCTGTTTTGCCGGGTCGGAGCTCGATGAAGCGCTGCGCGCTCAGGAGGCGGGGGATTATGCGAAGGCTGCCAGCCTTTATCTGCCGCTGGCAAGCAAGGGCGATGCGATAGCTCAATACAACCTGGGTGTTTTATACGCGCAGGGGCAGGTGATACAGAAAGACTATCGTGCTGCCATGCAGTGGTATCTGGCAGCCGCCGAGCAGGGGCATGCGCAAGCGCAGGCTAGTCTTGGGGTGTTGTACGTCAGTGGTAAGGGTGTGCCGCAAGATTATAAAAAAGCCATGAAGTGGTTTGCCGCGTCTGCCAAACAGGGTAATGCGGTCGCACAGTTGCATCTTGGCGAATTGTATGCCGACGGTTTCGGGGTGCTGCAGGATCAGGGGGAGGCGATTAGGTGGTACCGCCAGGCAGCCGCGCAAGGTGACGCGATGGCGCAGTCAAAATTGGGCGAGTGTTATGAACGCGGACAGGGTGTCATCCAGGATAGTGTTGAAGCCGGGCAGTGGTTAACTGTTGCCGCAGCTAATGCAACTGATGCGGCGAGTCGCAGCCGCTATCTGGCGCGCCGTGATGAGATACGCAAGGCTCAGGAGAGTCGTAAAGAGGCCAAAGAAAAGCAGGAGGCGCTTGCACAGGCTGAGCGTGAGCGGCTTGAGGCTGAGGAGCGCGCTGAGGCGTTGCAACGCGAGGCGGCTGTGCGTGCCGAGGCGGAGCGTCTTGAAGCGGAGAAAGTTGAACAAATTAAAGCGGCGGAGCAGGTTAGACAGGAAGCGGAGGCGAGGGAGGTGCGTGAGGTGCTGGCTCAGGCCAAAAAACAGGCTGAACTGGCAGTCAGGGCTGCTGCGCTGGAAACGCGTGCGGCCAGAATCAAGGCGAGGCGTGATGAAAATGTGGCCTCTCGCAGGGTTTCGCCTCCGCTTATCTCTCCTGAGGCAAAATCGCTCAAATCACCCTCGCAAGCTCAGTCTGAAGTCGGCAAGCCGGAACGCACTGAGACAGATAAGCAGGTCGATGCTCTGCCGGTTAAGTCGGATAGTGCAAATGTTGTGCCGGTAGCCCCCGTTGTTTTTGTGCCATCTGCTGCGGTTGCGCCAGCAAAATTGCCGCTAACTGCACCGCTTGTTCCTTCGTCATCCGCTCTGGTGCAAGCTTATGAGCCGGAAGATAGTCAGGAACCGGCCGATGTCTTGCTCGAACCAAAAGCGTCAGCCGATGGTTCAGTTGATGTGCCTGTCGCGAAAGAGCCGGTGGTGAGTGAAGTGGTTGAGCAAACAGGCATCGCACCGAAGTGAAATTAAAGAATGATAATGCGGCAACGCAGTTGTTACTGGATGATTTGCGAGCGCATCAAAGAGAGCTGGAATCGCAAAACGAGGAATTGCGGCGTATTCAGGCGGAGTTGGAGGCCTCAAGAGCGCATTATTTGGAGTTGTACGACCTGTCGTCGATCGGCTCTTGCACGTTGAGTGAGTCAGGGATAATTCTCGAGGTGAATTTGATTTTCGCTGCCATGCTGAACATGGCGCGTAGCGTGTTGTTGCGCCAGCCGCTGAGTCGCTTCGTGGCGCAGTCAGATATGGATAGCTTTTATTTGTTGTGCAAACAGGTGGTGCAGACCGGTAGTCGTCGTTCGTGTGAATTGCGCATAAGAAAAAGCGACGATATGCTGTTATGGGTGCAGTTGGCGGCAACGAGTGCGCGTGAAATAAACGGGGATCTGGTGTTGCGTCTGGCACTGAGCGATATTTCTGAACGCAAGCGCCTGGAACAGGAGTTGGTCGAGGTGGCTGAAGCGCGTCAGCGCACGCTGGGACAGGAGTTGCATGATAATCTCGGCCAGCGAATCGCGGCGATAGGCTATCAGGCGCGTGCACTGGAAAAACTGACTGCCGAAAATCCGGGGGCGACAAAGTTGGCAGCTTCCATCGCTGCTCAGGCGCATGGTGCTGTGATGCAGTGTAAGCAGCTGGCTCAGGGTTTATTGCCCTTTGAGTTGGAGGCTCATGGTCTGTATGGTGCGTTGCAGGCCTTTGTCTCGGGCATTAATCAAAACTATGGCATCGATTGCGTGCTCGAATGCAGCGATGAAATGAGTGTCGGCGATCCGCATCTTGCGCTGAACTTGTATCGCATCGTTCAGGAAGCGGTCAATAACGCGGTTCGTCACAGTGGTGCGCGACATCTGCGTGTGAGCTTGGTGCAGGAGGATGGCGGGTTGATTCTTGCTATCTGCGATGATGGCTGTGGTATTGCGGGCAGAGCGGGGAAGGCTGCCGGAATGGGGCTCAAAATCATGCAGTACCGGGCCATGCAATTCGGCGCAACAGTGCAATTCTTGTCGCGCACCGGAGGCGGTACTGAGGTGCGCTTAGTGCTGAGATTGATGTAGCTGGCCAAACGGATTCGGCCTATAATGAAACCGTTTGCGATAAAATAAAATATTGTTTTTAATCAAATGATTACGATGTTCCCTCGCTTGAGGATGGCAGAACGTTAAAATGTCACTCCTCAAAACTCAAGTCATGCTGGTAGATGATCACGCGATGCTACGGCACGGCATGGCGATGCTGATCAATGCCGAGTCAGACATGGAGGTGATTGCCGAAGCGGAGGATGGTGGAGAGGCTATCGCCTGTCTGGAGGCTGAGCAGCAGCCCGATATCGTGCTGGTCGATCTGTCGCTCAAGACGCTGTCCGGTTTTGAGTTGATTAAGAGTATGCGCATCCTGATTCCAGCCTTGCCTGTGCTGGTGGTTTCCATGCATGACGAAACGGTCTATGCGGAGCGCGCCTTGCGTTCCGGAGCGCGCGGCTATGTGATGAAACAGGAGCCGGGTGAGGTGCTGATTGCCGCTATCCGGGACGTGTTGAAGGGGAATTTTTATCTGAGCGAAGCGATGTACACCAAGTTGATGAATCGCTTTGTCACAGGAAACGCGGAATCCGAATTGCTGATCAATACCCTGACGCCCAGTGAGTTTGAAGTGTTGCATCTGATCGGTTCCGGTCACAGCAGTCAGGAAATCGCCAAATTGCTCAGTCGCAGTATTAAAACCATAGAAACACATCGCGCTAATATACGCACTAAATTAACCTTGAAAGACGGTGCGGATTTGATCCGTTACGCGACTCACTGGATAACCGCCGAGCATTAATTGGTGTTTTTTAGCAGCGAAAAAATCATCTAAGGGAAACCCTTAGGGTAAAACAAGGGTTTCTCCAATATCCCGTCTAGGGTGAGTACGGTTAGCATGTGATTACTCACTATTCTGTCTCAGTCCATCATCATGGTCACACCCGTTCCACCTAAGGCTGTCAAAGCGGTTGCCCGCAAGACTAAAAAACTTCCTGAACCTGTCATCAATTCATCGGCTGAAGAGCGAAACTTCATCGCTGAAAAGGTCATCAAGAAGCCCAGAAAGCCACGTAAGGTTGTGGATAAGGTGGCAGGTGTCGTGAATGTTCCGGCGAACGAAGAGCGCAATTTTATTGTAGGTATTGGCGCGTCAGCGGGCGGGCTGGAGGCATTGTCTGATCTGATCGGTGCCTTGCCTGATGATCTGGGGGTTCCTTATATCGTCGTTCAGCATTTGTCGCCCACGCATCGCAGCATGATGGTGCCGCTCTTGGCGCGCGAAACCTCGATGCTGGTCAAGGATGCCGAAGACGGCGAGATTCCTTTAGGTAATGTGATTTATGTCACCCCGGCCAACTGGAATATTATCCTCAAAGAGGGCGTAATGCGCCTGCTGGTTCCGGGGAAAACGGTGATGCCCAAGCCTTCGGCGACCGCACTGTTTAATTCTCTTGCCGAGGAAAAGGGAGAAAATGCGATCGGCGTGATTCTCTCCGGCACAGGTTCCGATGGCGCGGCGGGGATAGCCGCGATCAAAGCGGCGGGAGGCTTTACTTTTGCTCAGGACCCGGAGGCGGCCAAGTACAGCGGCATGCCGCAGGCTGCCATCAGTACCGGTTGTGTTGAGTGGGTATTGAGCTGCAAGGGAATCGCGGAGGAAATCACGGCGATTGCCAGGGCGCATGGTTTGATTAATCGCGCCACCAAACAGGAAAACGTGCCGGCGACCATGAAGGGCTTGTTGCGCATGGTCTATAAGCAGTCGAAAATCGACTTTTCCGGTTACAAGGAGGCGACCTTGTCGCGTCGGGTTGAGCGGCGTATGGCGGCCAACCGGCTGAATAATCTGGCGGCCTATTTCGATTTTTGCAGTAAAAATCCGGAAGAGCTCAATAAACTCAGCAAGGATATTCTGATTTCGGTCACCGCCTTCTTTCGAGATCGCAATAGCTTTGAGGGCTTGCGCAAGACGCTGGCGGGCATCATCTCGGAAAAACAGCCGGGCGATGAAATCCGCATCTGGGTGCCCGCCTGTGCCACCGGTGAAGAAGCTTATTCGATCGGCATTCTGCTCTCGGATTTGCTGGGCAGTCGCATGAGCGATTACCGTATTCAGATTTTTGCCACCGATATCGACATGGATGCGATGGCTGTGGCACGCAAGGGGATCTATACCGAGAGTTCACTGGCAGAGGTCAGCGCCGATACCATCACCCGTTACTTCAGCAAACGCGCGGATCACTACGAAATCGCCCGGCCGATCCGCGACATGGTGGTGTTTGCACGGCAGGATCTGGTACTCGACCCGCCCTTTTTGCGCCTTGATCTGGTCAGTTGCCGCAACCTGTTGATCTACTTTCAGCCTTTGCTGCAAACGCGCGTGTTGTCTATTTTTCACTTTGCGTTGCGTCCTGCCGCCTATTTGTTTTTGGGCAAGTCCGAGAGCATCGTGCATCAGGATAATTTGTTTTCTCCGGTCAGCAAGGAGGCGCGCATCTTTATCCGGGTAGCCTCTCGCGATCAGATCATCCCCATTCCGCTTTATACCAGTCAGGAGGCGGGAGTTAAACAGCCGATCACCATCGCCGAACGCACTCAGCGCAAACAGGAAAGCAAGTTGCAAAAGGCGTTGTCTGAAATCTATGCGCCGCCCAGCGTGCTGATCAACAAGGAAATGGATATCGTCGAGGTGCATGGCGAGATGCAGAGCTATCTGCATTTTCCGGCCGGTAAGCTGGAGTTGAATCTGGCGCAGTTGTTGCGCCGCGAATGGCGTACCGAGGTGCAAACTCTGGTGCATCACGCCGAACTCAAGCGTACCAGCGCGATAGGCAGGATTAGGCCGATAAAACACAGTTCCGGACACAGCGTGCAGATAGAAGTGCATCCGGTGGCGTCGCGCGATGATCAGAAGTTGTTTTTGATCAGTTTTATCTCGCTGACCAAGCAAGCGGAGGAGGAGCATGAGGCCGAGCATCGCTTGCTGCCTGCCAACAGCAGTGAGCTCGAAGACGAGTTGATCGCAACCCGCGAACATTTACAAACCGTCATCGAAGAGCTGGAAACCTCCAACGAGGAGTTGCAGGCGCTGAACGAGGAAATGCAGGCGGCCAACGAGGAGTTGCAATCGTCAAACGAAGAGTTGGAAGCGTCCAATGAAGAGCTGCAGTCGACCAATGAAGAGCTGACCACGGTGAATCAGGAGTTGATCGTCAAGGGTGGCGAACTGAGTCTGGTCAACACCGAGTTGGAGAATTTACAAAACAGCACCGGATTCTCCCTGGTGTTGCTGGATCAGGAATTGCGCTTGCAACGTTACAACAAAGAGGCGGCGACCTTATTCGGCTTTAGCGTGCACACGCTGGGTAAGCCGGTGTCGGGGTTGGCTTTGTTGATTTCAGACGCGCTGGAGACGGCTAAGCTTGCGATGTCGGATGGTATCAAGCGGCAACAGCAGGCCAGTTTTGGCGGCAAGCATTATAACGTGTTGTGTTTTCCTTATACCTCTCAGGATCAGACCTTGGGCGGCGTGATTATTACCTTTATCGATCAGACCGAACTGATCGATGCGCAAAGGGAAATCCTCTCCAGTCAGGAGCGCTTGATCGGCGTGATGCAAAATTCGCCTATGCTCATCAGTATCAAGGATCCGGCAGGGCATTATCAGTTCGTCAATAAGGCTTTTGAAAGCATGTATGAGCTGGAGGAAAAGACGGTCATCGGCAAGACGGATACGCAGCTATTCCCTGAAGCGCTGGCCGCGCTTTTCGAGAAGTTGCACTTCGATGTGCTGCACAAAAAATCGAGAGTAGAGGCGGAAGAACGCGTTCGTATCGGAGAACAGTCGCACTGGCTGTCGTTCATTTGTTATCCGATCAACGATGAACAGGGCGCGATCCGCGCCGTGTGCAGTCAGGTGATCATCGTAACCGAGCGTAAGGAGCTTGATGAGCAGAAAAAACTCACCACCAAATTCTTTGAGTCAGCCAACGAAGGTCTGCTGATTACCGATACGGCGCGAAAAATTGTCAAAGTCAATCATGCCTTTACCAAAGTGACCGGCTATGACGCTGAGGAAGTCGTAGGTAAAAATCCGAATTTATTGAGTTCCGGTAAGCATGACGCTGAATTTTTCACCAGTATGTGGAGCGAAATTAACGCGCATGGCAGCTGGCAGGGTGAGTTGTGGAACCGTCGCAAGGATGGTAGTCATTATCTGGAATGGCTGACGATACACACGCTGCGCGATGAGCGCGGCAATGTGAGCAATTACATCGCCATTTTTTCCGATATCACCCTGATCAAGGCGGCTCAGCAGCGTCTGGAATATATGGTCGCTCACGATGAACTGACAGCGCTGCCCAATCGCAATGAACTCAAGGGGCGCATGGCGCAGTGTTATGCCCGTGCGCAGCGTCATGGTGGCACGTTTGCCCTGATGTTTATCGATCTGGATAACTTCAAGAATGTGAACGATAACCTGGGTCACGATTGCGGCGATCTGTTGCTGCAACAGGTGGCAGAACGTCTGAGCCTGTGTGTCAGGGTAGAAGATACCGTGGCGCGTATCGGCGGCGATGAGTTCAACGTCCTGCTTGATGATGTAACCGAAACGCAAATCGCCAATACTGCACAGCGGATTCTGGATCATGTCTCCAAACCTTATCTGATCAAGGATCAGCAGATTTTTGTCTCAGCCAGTATCGGTATCGCGGTGTATCCCAAGGATGCCGATGATCTGGAAACGCTGACCAAGAATGCGGATTCTGCGATGTATCAGGCCAAGGATAAGGGTAAAGATAGCTATCAGTTTTTTACCTCTGATTTAAAAGACAAAATCAATCACCGCATCGAGTTGGGCAATGCCTTGCACAAGGCCATCGAGACGAAAGAGCTGAAGCTGGTCTATCAGCCTGAGTTCGATTTGCAAACAGGACTTCTGATCGGCGCAGAAGCCTTGTTGCGCTGGAACAGCCGTTTGTTTGGTGTGGTAGGTCCTGACGAATTCATCCCGATTGCGGAGGAGTCGGACATCATTCTGGAGATCGGCGAATGGGTGATCGAGCACGCCGCCGCGCAACTCGCGTTATGGGTGAAAGATGGCAATCCGCTGCCCGGTACCCTGTTTGTCAATGTGGCTGCACGACAATTGATGCGGCAGCCGCTGCTGGCCATCATCACCCGTCAATTGCAAAAATACCATTTGCCGCCGAGGTCCATAGGGATCGAAATTACCGAACGCACCTTGATGAATGGTAGTGAGGAAATTGCCCGTAAGCTGCACAAGATAGAGTTGGAAGAAATTCCCATCGCCATCGATGATTTTGGTACGGGATATTCTTCGCTCTCCTATCTGAAATCCTTCCCGATCGCTTATCTTAAGATCCCCAATCAGTTTATTGACGGGATTACTCTGGATGAGAGCGATAAAGGCATCGCCACGGCGATCCACGGAGTGAGCACCGCGCTTAAATTGCAAACCATCGCCGAAGGCATAGAAACCGATGCGCAGCTGGTGATGTTGCGAGAGATGGGTTGTCAGAGCGGACAGGGTTATCTGCTCGGCAAACCGGTGGATGCAGATAGCTTTGTGCAGTTATTTATTTTGGCAAAAATAAAGGGTAATCAGCCTTTTGTCATATCGACCAGACGCGCCGTAAGCCAGGACTGAATGTCACGCAGCTCCTGTGCGCTGACGGTGTGTTCCATGGAGTATTCGTGCCACTCCACCTTGTAAGCGCTCGCCAGCAATGCTTCACGGGAGGCGATGCCCAGCGCGCAGGGCACAATCGGGTCGTTGCGGCCGTGCGCCATAAAGATCGGCGTCTGCTGTGAAACTGAAGCCGCTTCGCTGGCGAGTTTGTCGGCCAGCGGCAGATAGGCGGAGAGCACCAACACCCCGGCCAGCTTCACGTTTTGACGTATTGCCGTGTGCAGCGCGACGGCACCGCCTTGAGAGAAGCCTGCCAGAAAGATATTTGCTGGTTTAATCCCGCGCGCGACTTCCCTGGCGATCAGCGCTTCTATCTGTGTCTGCGATACGCGTACGCCGATCACATCCTGTCGGGCGCCGATATCCTCGCTAATAATATCGTACCAGGCACGCATCACATAGCCGCCGTTGATGGTCACCGGGCGATGCGGCGCGTGTGGGAAAATATAACGCACGGCGACGGGTAAGTGAATTTCTTCGACGATAGGCACCCAATCCTGACCATCGGCTCCTAAACCATGCAGCCAAATGATGCTGTATTCTGGATTTTTACCGGTATCCAGTGTGATGTGAGAGAGAATTGCGGTCATGTATTGCTCCTGTTCATTGAATTGACTGGACGTGCCAGCCACTAAGATTGCGTTGGTTAGCTGCGCTGCTCAGGCGCGTGGAGCACATCATCCTAAAGTCAGCAATTTAATCTGCAGACTATGCAGATTCGCACAGTGAGCAAATAACCACTCGTCACCCAAACGGTGAGTTAATTTGGATATGTATTTTTAATCGGCGTAAATTCATATAATTTGCGGACAACAGTTTTTTAAGGGTAATCAGGGGTAGGGATGAAACAATCAATTACACCAACTACGGTTGAAAGAGTGATGAGGGAGGACGATTTTATCGTTTCCATGACGGATCTCAAAGGGCGGATTACCTACGGTAACAGGATATTTATTGAGTTTTCGGGTTACAGTTCAAGCGAGCTGATCGGTACGCAGCACAATATCATTCGTCATCCGGATATGCCGCGCGCCGTATTTCAATTGCTTTGGGACAAGATACAGTCCGGCAATGAGTGCTTTGCTTATGTTAAGAACATGTCCAAAGATGGCGGGTTTTATTGGGTTTTTGCCAACGTGACACCGACATTTGACGCAGAGGGCCGAATGACGGGTTATCTGTCGGTGCGCCGTAAACCTAAAATTGGCGGGGTGCAATTGATGACGGGGCTTTATGCCGCGATGTTGGAGGCCGAACAAAAAGCCGGTGCGGCTAATGCGATTGCCGCTTCCACCAAAATTCTGGTCGATGTGTTGAATGAAAAGGGGCTCAGCTATGATGAACTTATCCTTGCAATCTAGGCTGTCGGTATTGCTGTGGTCTTTTTCGGCAGGAATCGTGCTGATTCTGCTGACTGGTTTTGTACGGCACGGTATGGACAGCCTGATGCTGTTGTTTCTGCTGGCCAGTATTGCGCTGTCGGTGGTCGGGCAGTGGCTGGTCAAGCGCTGGCTGGCGCCGCTGGCAGAACTCGGTTCGGTGGTAAACGATGTGGCGCAGGGTCGTTTTAATCATCGGATTTCCGGGGTTTCTGATAAGGATGAAATAGGTATGCTGTGCTGGTCCATGAACGATATGCTGGATCAGTTGGGGGCTTTTTTTCGCGAGCAGGAAACCAGTTTTCGTGCCAATCTGGCTGGAAATTATGCTCGTCAGGCGATGAATGGAGGGATGCGCGGCGGTTTTAAAACAGGACTGGTCAATCAGAATGTGTTGCTGCACGGGATGTCGGAGCAGAAAAAAGGCTCAATGCGCAATAATCTTTTGTCAAAGGCGCATCAGCTCAATACGCATAATTTGTTGGGCAATCTGGCCTCGAATCAGCTCGATCTGAAGACCATTACCGATAATATGGCGGGTTTGGCGAGCCTGGCGCAGCAAACCAGCGAGGATGCCGAGGCCAGTCAGGATTCGGTTCGTGATGTGGTCGAGCGGCTATCCGGTATCGCCGCGCGGGTGGCAAACGCGAATGCGGCGATTGCCCAGTTGAATGCGCGCAGTGCAGAAATCAATAAGGCGGTAGGCCTAATCACTTCGATTGCCGATCAAACTAATTTGCTGGCGCTCAATGCAGCGATTGAAGCGGCGCGGGCGGGCGAGGCGGGGCGCGGTTTTGCGGTGGTGGCCGACGAGGTGCGTAAGCTGGCGGAAAATACCAAGAATGCCTCTGAGTCGATTGGACGGGTGATGCAGATGTTGCAGGGCGAGGCAGCCAAGATGCTGACCGATTCAGAGGAGATGCAGGAAATCGCCAGCACTTCACATAATGTGATCGTTCGTCTGGAACAAAAATTTGGTCGTTTCCATGAGTCGGCCAAAACAACGCTGGCCAGCGCGCAGTATGCGCAGGATCTGAGTTTTGCATCGCTGGTCAAGGTCGATCATGTGATCTACAAACAGCGCGCCTACGCCTTGATCAATAGTCACGAGGATCCGGAATTACTCAAGGCGGTCGGGGTCGATCATCACAATTGTCGCATGGGCAAATGGTATGAAGGCGGGGGCAGGGCAATGTTTGGTGATTTGCCCGCCTATCGCAGCCTGCTGGATCCGCACAGTCGGGTGCATTTGAGTGTGCATAAGGCCGTCTCGCTATTGCATCAGGGGTGGGAGCGCGACGACCAGTTGCAGACTCAAATTATCGATGCAATGAATGAGGCGGAAGCCAGCAGCAACGAGGTGATGCAACTGCTTAACCGGGTTGTGGTAGAAAAACACCCGGAGCTGGCCGGCTCCTAGATCGGTTGCGGAATGGTTTCGCGCAGAACCTGGAAGATTTCCTTGAAGTTTTTCGCCGGTTTGCCGGTGTCGCGTTCCTTAATGGCATTGCGGATCAGCGTGCGCAGACGTTGCACATCGGTATCAGGGTAAGCCGCCAAAAGTTCGGTCAGCGCCTTGTCGCCTTCCATCAGCCGTTCGCGCCAGCGTTCGATCTGATGCATATAGCCGATATGCTGTTGTGATACGCCTTTCCAGGTGTCCAGCTTGGCGATAATCGGCGCAGGATCGACATCGCGCATCAGTTTGCCGATGTACTGCAACTGGCGGCGTTTCGCACCAAAGCTTTTCATGCGGGACATTTCGCGTACTGCATCGCGCAGACTCTCCGGAATGTCCAGTTTGGCCAATTGGTCACGACTCAGTTCGGTCAGTTCTTCGCCCAGATCACGCAATTCGTGCATCTGCTTCTTGATCTTGGTCTTGCTAGGAGGGAGTTCTTCCTCTTCCTCTACAACAGGCAGGCTACGGAGGCCGCGTCCTTGAGGGCGAGCAGCAGGTGCAGGTGCTTTTACCGGCGATTCGTCATCATCGCCTTCTTCGTCGTCGCCTTCTTCCTCGTATTCCTCATCCTGCTCGAAGTCTTCATCCTCATAGTACTCCTCGTCTTCATCGTCATCGCTGAGGATAATTTGCAGAGGTTCTTGATCGTCTATATCTTTTAAATCGTGCGGCTTGTGCGTGGTCATGGTGTGCTATGTAGCTAGTGAGATGCTGCTATGATACCGCCTTTCGTCATTTTCGCGCTCCCGTTATGAAAAAACATGTGATATCCGCCCAATCTAATCCTGATATGAAGCATCCCGCTCAGGACAGATTCGCCAATTCGGCTGACCATCTGCGCACGATTGCGAAGGACATGCTCGATTACGCAAAGCGGCAAGGCGCAACGGCAGCTTCCGCCGAGGTGTCCGAAGGATTCGGGCAGGCGGTCACGGTGCGTCAGGGCGAGGTTGAGACGATAGAGTACAACCGCGACAAAGGACTGGGTATTACGATTTATCTGGGGCAGAAGCGCGGTAACGCCAGCACCTCGGATTTCTCTCCGCAAGCGGTGCGCGATACGGTGGATGCGGCCTTGTCGATCGCGCGTTATACCGCTATCGACGATTGTTCCGGTTTGCCGGAAGCCGAGATGCTGGCTGGTGAATACGCCGATCTGGATTTGTATCATCCCTGGGATTTGTCGGTGGAGGATGCGATCGCGATGGCAACCGAGTGCGAGCAGTTCGCCCTGACGGCAGATGAACGCATACAGAATTCGGAAGGCGCAACGGTCAATGTGCACGAGGCGCAGTTTGTGCTGGCCAATAGTCTGGGCTTTATCGGCGGTTATCCGACCTCCCGCCACAGCCTGAGTTGTTCGGTGATCGCCGAGCAGGAAGACGCGATGGAGCGCGATTACTGGTATAGCGTGGCGCGTCGTTCGGGAGACCTTTTGAGTGCGGAACAAGTCGGACGCATCGCGGCGGAGCGCACCGTGCGTCGTTTAGGCGCGCGTCAAATCGCCACCATGCAGACCCCTGTGCTGTTCGATGCTTCGGTCGCGGCCAGCTTGCTCGGCCACTTCGTCGGTGCGGTGAGCGGCGGCAGTCTGTATCGCAAGGCGTCATTTTTGCTCGATCAGCTCGATCAGCCGGTTTTTGCCTCGCACATCAATCTTGCCGATATTCCCGACATCGCCAAAGGCTTGGCTTCCAGTCCTTTCGATGATGAAGGCGTGAAAACGCGTCGCCGCAACATCGTCGAAAACGGCGTGTTGCGCGGTTATTTCTTGGGTAGCTACTCGGCGCGTAAACTTGGGTTACGCACTACCGGCAATTCCGGCGGCAATCACAATCTGATCTTGCAACCTTCCGGTGGCTCGGCGGATCAGTTGAGTCAAGCTGGTTTGCTCAAAACCATGGGGCGCGGCTTGCTGGTCACCGAATTGCTGGGGCAGGGGGTGAACGGCATCACTGGTGATTATTCACGCGGTGCGGCAGGCTTCTGGGTAGAAAACGGTCAGATTCAATATCCGGTGCATGAGATCACCATCGCGGGCAATCTGAAAGACATCTATCGCAATATCGTGGCGGTCGGCAACGACGTGCTGGTGCAAGGCTCGCGGCAGTGCGGGTCTATCCTGGTCGAAGGAATGACGGTGGCAGGTTCTTGATACACTCAAGGGCGAGATTGAAAGGCGTTATGGTATCCCGTCTGTTGGAATATGGCGGTGATGCCGCAAACGTTGCTGCGTGTGAGGTATATGAGTAGCCGTTTTCAGGATGATTGACAATAGAACGATCGTTCTCTACGATGCAGGGCTTATTCTGTCAGTTGAAAATCATGCCCTTATCGTTGCATCAGGCCGTTATGGCCCCCTTGATCTGTTCGCGGCCTGCCCTTGTTCCCCTGTACGGTCACAAAGTCCCTGCCGGTTTTCCATCGCCTGCCGATGATTATATCGAAGGCAGACTGAGCCTCGATCAGTACCTGATTCAGCACAGAGATGCCACGTTCTTCGTTCGAGCCAAGGGTAACAGTATGGCCGGCGCGGGCATATTCGATGGCGATCTGCTGGTGGTGGACAGATCGTTGCATCCTTCGTCTGGCGATATCGTGATTGCCGTGCTCGATGCCGAGTTGACGGTAAAGCGCCTGATTCAGCGTGACGGTCTGGTCATTCTCAAACCGGAAAATCCCGACTTCAAGGAAATCGTGCTCAAGGATGGTCAGGAGTTGCAAGTCTGGGGCGTGGTCACTTCAACGACTAAAAAATTTGTATAGTCTATGCCCATCGCTCTGGTCGATTGCAATAATTTCTACGTTTCGTGTGAGCGGGCTTTCAATCCGAAACTGGAGGGTAAACCGGTTGTCGTCCTGTCCAACAATGACGGCTGTGCGGTGGCGCGTTCCAACGAAGTGAAGGCGTTGGGTGTCAAAATGGCTGAGCCGTGGTTTAAGATGGAGAAGCTCGCGAAACAGCACGGCATCATTGCGCTGTCCAGCAACTACGCCTTGTATGGTGATTTGTCGGCGCGGGTGATGTCTATTTTGTCCACTTTCTCGCCTAGGCAGGAAATCTACTCCATCGACGAATGCTTTCTGGATTTGGCGGGGTTCGAACCGAAGATGTTGATGGCCTACGGACAGACTATCCGTAAAACGATTAAGCAGCAGGTTGGCATACCGGTGTGTGTAGGCATTGCCGATACCAAGACACTCGCCAAACTGGCCAATCATTGTGCAAAAAAGCGCTACGCTGGCAAGGACGGTGTCTGCGATTTCGGGCGCTACACGCCGACTCAAGTCAGTAAGCTATTCGCAACCATCCCTGTCGGGGATATTTGGGGAATAGGTCGCAAGATCGCTGAAAAGCTGATCGCCATGAAAATCGAAACCGTTGAAGATTTACGCACGGCGGATCAGACCGAAATGCGTCAGCAGTTTTCAATCGTGGTAGAGCGCACCGTCAAAGAGTTAAACGGCATTCCCTGTATCGAACTGGATGCGCTCAATACACCCCGACAGCAGATCATGGTGTCTCGGTCTTTCGATCAGGAGGTGTCCAATTACAACGATCTGGCGGAGTCTGTGGCTTACTTCGCGACAACGGCGGCGGAGAAGTTAAGGAAGGAGGGATCTGTCGCTGCTAACTTGTGCGTATTTATCCAGACGAATCCGTTTAAGAAAAACGATCCGCAATATACACCCTCGCTCGTTGTGCCGCTGGGTGAGCCGACAGACGACAGCACAAGACTGGTAAACGCTGCTCTGCAGGGCGTGAAAGCTATCTACCGTTCCGGTTTTAAATATAAGAAAAGTGGCGTGTTGTTGATGGGATTGCAACCTAAACATGCCGTGCAGGCCACGTTATTCGATAATGCGGCAGCGCAGGAAAAGTCGGAAAAGTTAATGCGTGTCATGGATGCGGTCAATCGACGTATGGGTCGTGGGAGTATGACGATCGCTGTTTCCGGCACTAAACCGCGCTGGGCGATGCGCCGGGACAGTAAATCTCCGGGCTATACAACGGACTGGGATGAATTGCCGGTGGTCAGTTAAGATTTTCGTTCTGACACGCCACCGTGCAAAATAACGCCGGCAGTCAGTCAGAGGATATAATCGACGCTCATATTTTTGTTTAACGATCATGCGCCACTCATCGAACTCACCTGAACACGACACGCGCGGCGGTTGGAATACGCTGCGTTCACTGCTGCCCTATCTGAGCGAATTCAAAGGGCGGGTAGTGCTGGCGATGAGCCTGCTGATTCTGGCTAAACTTGCCAATGTCACCGTGCCGCTGGTGTTTAAGCAAGTGATCGACGCACTGGATAAATCTCATGCCGTGCTGATGGTGCCGGTGGCATTGATTTTAGGTTACGGCGCACTACGCCTGATGAGTACCTTGTTCGGAGAATTGCGTGACGCGGTGTTTGCCAAGGTGACACAACGTGCCATACGGCGCGTGGCCTTGCAAGTGTTCGAACATTTGCACAGTCTCTCGCTGCGCTTTCATTTGGACAGGCAAACCGGCGGGGTGTCGCGTGATATAGATCGTGGCACGCGCGGTATCGGTTTTTTGCTCAATTTCATGCTGTTCAATATTTTGCCCACCCTGCTGGAAATCGGACTTGTGGCTGCTATTCTGTTGCACAAATATAATCCGTGGTTTGCCGGTGTGACATTCGTGACATTGATTTTTTATATCGGCTTTACCCTGTTTGTCACCGAGTGGCGTATGGTGATGCGGCGCACCATGAATGAGCTGGACTCCAAGGCCAACAGTCGCGCCATCGACAGTCTGCTCAATTATGAAACAGTCAAATATTTTGGGAACGAGCAGTATGAAGCCGCGCGCTATGATCAGAATATGCAGCACTGGGAAACGGCGGCGGTGAAGAATCAAACTTCGCTGGCGCTGCTCAATGCAGGGCAGAGCGTCATTATCGCGATAGGCATCACCGCACTGATGTGGATGGCGGCTGATGAGGTGGCTAAGGGTACGATGACGCTGGGCGATCTGGTGCTAGTCAACGTGTTTATGCTGCAACTGTACATGCCGCTGCATTTTCTGGGTTTTGTCTACCGCGAAATCCGTCACGCGCTGGCAGACATGGAAAAGATGTTCGGTCTGTTGCAGGAAGATCGGGAGGTGGCCGATATGCCAGGCGCGCTAGCCTTGTTGGCGGGGCAGGCAGAGGTGAGTTTTGAGCGGGTGAGTTTTGCGTATAATCCGGACAGGCAAATCCTGCATGATGTGAGCTTTACGATTCCGGCAGGACATACCGTGGCTGTGGTGGGTTCCAGTGGTGCCGGTAAATCCACGCTGTCGCGTCTGTTGTTTCGTTTTTACGATGTGCAGGGCGGTTGTTTGCGCATCAACGGGCAAGATATACGCGGTGTGACACAGGCAAGTTTGCGATCCGCTATCGGGATCGTGCCGCAGGATACCGTGTTGTTTAACGATACTATCTATTACAATATCGCTTACGGCAGACCGGATGCGACTCACGATGCGGTGATCGCGGCGGCACAGGCTGCGCATATACACGAATTTATTCAGTCGCTGCCACAAGGTTATGACACTAGAGTGGGCGAGCGCGGTTTGAAATTGTCGGGCGGGGAGAAGCAGCGCGTAGCGATCGCGCGGGCGATACTGAAAGATCCGTCGATACTGATCTTCGATGAGGCAACCTCGGCGCTGGATTCCAAATCCGAGAAGGCGATACAGGCGGAATTGCGCAGTATTGCGCAGAATCGCACTACGCTGATCATTGCTCACCGCTTGTCCACCGTGGTGGATGCCGATCAAATTCTGGTGATGGATAAGGGGGAAATTGTCGAGCGTGGCGCGCATGATGCGCTGTTGCAGCGTAATGGCCTATATGCGCAGATGTGGAATCTTCAGAAACGAGTCGAGCAGCAGACGCCTGCCTGTTGATTTATATTGATTTAAATTAATTTTGGGGTATCCTTTTACGTCTGTGTGTGTCGGGGGGTAAAAAATGAAAAAACGATTGTTGTTATGTGTGTTGTTGGGATATGCGTTAACTGTTCAGGCGGGTGAGCCTCATCAGAAGCGCGTAGATGGACGTCACGCTAAACAGGTGTCGAAACACGCTGTTAAGCATGCGGCGAAACGCCCTGCTAAACATGCGGCGAAACAACACATTGCAAAGCATCATGCCAGGCATGTTGTAAAAGCGCATGCCAAGCGCTACAGCGCGCTGAATGCTGCGGATGGAAAGCTTCCTGCTCGTGAATTGCAGAGCTTCAAGCATGAGCGTGCGCTGGATAAGACGGATGCCGATATCTCTGATGCGACCTTCCATCGATCTTCCAGTCCAAAATTGTTTTCATCCATTGCGCTGATCTATGATGAGCAATCGCAGACGCCGTTGTACACCAAGAATCCGGATGCGGTCGCACCCATCGCTTCGATCACCAAGCTGATGACGGCGATGGTCGTGTTGGATGCATCACCTGATTTAAATGAAGCTATCAGTGTCGATGTGGCCGATCAGGATAGCCTCAAGGGTACGCACTCGCGTTTAAGTGTGGGAACGACCTTTTCGCGCAGCGAAATGCTCAAGCTGGCGCTGATGTCATCGGAGAATCGCGCGGCCGCCGCGCTGGCTCGCAGCTACCCCGGCGGTACTGTTGCAGCCGTCGCCGCGATGAATGCCAAGGCGCGTAAGCTGGGTATGGTCAATACGGTTTTTTATGATGGAACCGGCCTGAACAGCAATAATGTTTCAACCGCTCGTGATCTGGTCAAGATGGTCGCAGCGGCACGCAATTATCAATTGATCCATCAGTACACCACTACGGCGACGCATTCGGTCGAAGGGCTGCGCGGTCGTGAGTTGCAGTATAACAATACCAATCCGCTGGTCAAAAATGCCTCTTGGGAAATCGGTGTCAGCAAGACCGGCTATATCAACGAGGCGGGGCGCTGTCTGGTGATGCAGGCGCAAATCCGCAATCGTCCTGTGATTATCGTATTGCTGGATTCGGCAGGTAAGAATACCCGTATTGGCGACGCGAATCGCATCAAGAAGTGGATAGAGAGCTCCAATGTTCAGGTGTCCAACATACGCCGGGGTTAGCACCTAATTGCGGGCTTAGCTCGTTGAGGAAAAATGTACGAGCTGTGGATATTGCTGGTATTGCTGGTGCTAGTGCTGTGGTCGTTGCGCACCAAGCCGGTCATTTTTGATAATCCTGTTATTAATCAAGTGGATAATCTGTATCATGCAACGCTCGCACCGCATCTGGTGCAGTCGCATGGTTTTATTGAACAAATTGTGGCTCAGTTGGCTGTCACAGATTGTTCGGCGGGTGATAGCGATACCCTGTGCTATGAGGTGACGGATGCACAGTTGCATTATTTGCTGGCAGTAAGTTTGCGGGCGGGCCTGTTGTATTTTCAGGTGATCAGCCCCGCATCTGTGCGCGAGGCCAATTATCGCGTGTTGCGTGAGTATGCGGATCAGGTGCTGATTCATCATCCGGTGCGATGCCCGGGTGTGTTCGGGGCTGTGCTGGCTCAGGGCGTTGAAGCGGTGGCCGTGCGTCTTAACATAGTCTGTTTGAAACTGTATGAGCTCGATGACTGCGCGATGCGCATTGTGAAATAACCGGAACGGGTGTTATGGCGAAAAGATTGGCGAAATTGAAGGTTCTGGTCGTTGAGGACAGCAAAGTGGCGCTTAAGGCGATTTGCGGTTACATCGAAGACATGGGCGTTCGTCCGCTGAAAGCAGAAAATGGTAAAGATGCGCTTGAAATTTACACTCGCGAACGTCCTGACATTGTCCTGCTTGATATTATTTTGCCCGATACCAATGGGTATGAAGTCGCCAAAGAGATTCGCCGCTTGCAAGGTAAGGACGAGTGGACTGCCATCATTTTCCTCTCCGTCATGTCCAAGGACGAAGATCTGGCGCGCGGCATCGAGGTGGGCGGTGACGATTACATCATGAAGCCGGTAGGTTCAGTGGTGGTGCAGGCCAAGGTGCGCGCGATGTACCGTCTGGTGCAGATGCAGCGCGCGCTGGTGAAAATTGCAGGGCAATTGAATGATGCGAATCAGGAATTGCAGCGTTTGTCGATGACAGACGGTTTGACCGGGATCGCCAATCGCCGTATGTTCGATGAATCGCTGGTGCGCGAATGGCGACGCTGTTTGCGGCATAAAAAGCCGATGTCCATCGTGATGCTGGATGTCGACTGGTTTAAGAAATACAACGACCGTTACGGGCATCAGGACGGCGACGAGTGTCTGAGGGCTGTGGCAGGTGAGTTGGCGCGTGCAGCGCCTCGCCCCAGCGATCTGGTGGCGCGTTATGGCGGTGAAGAGTTCGTCATGATCTTAGGCGATACCGAGGATGATGGCGCGCTTTGGGTCGCTAATCGCATTCGCCAGCACGTGGACGACTTGAAGCTGCCGCATAAGGATTCGGCTTTTGGTCATGTGACGGTCAGTTGCGGTGTGTCCAGCGTAATACCTAGCAACGATCTCTCGCTCGAAGCGCTGGTCAAGTCTGCGGATAACGCCTTGTTCTTGTCCAAAAATCAGGGTAGAAATACCGTAACCTATCTGGATTACGGACAAATCTAAAGGCAGTCTCTGCGTTACAGCAACGCTGCAACTCAGAGTGTTGTTTCGTCATAATCTTGTGTTGCTTACAGCAACACAAGATTATCCCTATGGATCATTTCGGTGTCGCCGCCATAGCCCAGCAAGCCGGTGATATCCTGACTGGCATGTCCTGCGATGGTACGTGCCTCATCCGAGTTGTAGTTAATCAGACCTCGTGCGATGTCTAATCCCTGCTCGTTGATGCAGGCCACCACCGCGCCGCGCTGGAATTCGCCGAATACCTGTTTGACGCCGATCGGCAGCAAACTCTTGCCCTCGGAGCGCAAAGCCCTGAGCGCGCCTTCATCTAGTACGATTTTTCCTGCGACTTGCAGATGTCCGGCCAGCCATTGCTTGCGTGCAGCGAGGCTGAGCGCCGGTGCAATCAGCAGGGTGCCGATGGCGATGCCCTGAAACAGGTTGAGCAGCACATCGGGTTCATGTCCTGACGCAATGACGGTATGCGCACCGCTGTGCGCTGCACGGCGGGCTGCCAGTATCTTGGTGAGCATGCCGCCGCGACCGATGCTGCTGCCGGCGCCGCCTGCCATGGCTTCCAGCGTTGCATCCCCGGCCTGGCCCTCTCTGACTAAGGTGGCATTCGGATTCTTGCGCGGATCGGCGGTGAATAAGCCGTCCTGATCGGTGAGAATGACCAGTGCATCGGCATCGATTAGATTGGTGACCAGTGCGCCCAAGGTGTCGTTGTCACCGAATTTGATTTCGTCGGTGACGACGGTATCGTTCTCATTGATGATGGGGATGACGCCGAGTGACAGCAGGGTGGTTAGCGTGGCGCGCGCATTCAGGTAGCGCTCACGGTCAGCCAGATCGGCGTGGGTAAGCAATACTTGAGCGGCGTGCAGATCGTGTTTGCGGAAGCAGGTCTCATAGGCTTGAACCAAGCCCATTTGACCAACTGCTGCGGCAGCCTGCAATTCGTGGATGGAACTCGGGCGTGTAGTCCAGCCCAAGCGCTGCATGCCTTCGGCGATCGCACCCGAGGAGACCAGCACCACCTCAAAGCCGGTTTTGCTGAGCGTAGAAATCTGCTTGGCCCAGTTGCCTAGTGCATTCAAATCCAGTCCGGCTCCCTGATTGGTCACCAGAGAGCTGCCAACTTTGACGACGATGCGACGGCAGGTAGTCAATACGGTTTTCATCGTTGAGTCAGACATTTTTAATTAATTGATTTTAAATTAAAATATTGTGCTACCAGCTACAGCGTACTGGCGTCCGTTTCCTGCGCGCTTTGGGCAGCCTGTTCCTGGTCCTTTGCTTTGACTTCCAGCAAGTGTTCCATAATCGCGTAAGTCAGTTCTTTGCAACCTTCACCGCTGATCGCAGAAATGACGAAATAACGATCGTAGTCCGAGAACTCCTTGAGGAAATCGGCAACGGTGGTGTCGCGATCTTCCAGCAGATCCACCTTGTTGAGCAGCAACCAGCGCGGCTTTTCGTACAGAGCTTGATCGTATTTCTTCAATTCGTTAAGAATAGCGACCGCTTCACCTACCGGACTGGTACCCTCATAAGCCGGGGCGACGTCGACTAGATGCAGCAGCAGGCTGGTGCGCGCCAGATGGCGTAGGAATTGATGGCCCAAACCTGCGCCTTCAGCCGCGCCTTCGATCAGCCCTGGAATGTCGGCGATGACGAAGCTCTTCTCATGCGAGACACGTACTACGCCTAGGTTAGGGTGCAGTGTGGTGAACGGATAATCCGCAACTTTGGGGCGTGCAGCTGAGACCGAGCGGATGAAGGTCGATTTTCCCGCGTTGGGCATGCCCAGCAAGCCTACATCAGCCAGTACTTTGAGTTCGAGTTGCAGTTCGCGCGTCTGACCTTCCGTGCCCGGAGTGCATTGGCGAGGTGCGCGGTTAGTACTTGATTTAAAATGAATATTTCCAAGCCCGCCTTTTCCGCCTTCGGCCAGCATAACGCGCTCACCGTCGTGAGTCAGATCGGCGATCACTTCGCCGCTGTTGATGTCGGTGATGACGGTGCCGACCGGCATGTGCAGAATAACATCGTCCGCGCCTTTGCCGTAGCAATCCGAACCACGGCCGGATTCACCGTTGCGCGCCTTATGGGTGCGGGCAAAGCGAAAATCCACAAGCGTATTGATGTTGCGGTCAGCTACGACCAGCACGCTGCCGCCTCGTCCGCCATCGCCACCGTCAGGGCCGCCCTTGTCGATATATTTCTCACGGCGGAAGCTGGCAATGCCATTGCCGCCATTGCCGGCGAAGACTTCGATTTTGGATTCGTCTATAAACTTCATGTTTTTGTACCGCTAAATGAAAAAAGCCCTACCTTACGATAGGGCTGATCTGCTCCTTACGAAACAGCTTACGCTGCAACGATGGAAACTGTTCTGCGACGTTGCGCGCCCTTGATAGCGAACACAACTTTGCCGGTGATCTTGGCAAACAGGGTATGATCCTTGCCCATGCCGACGTTTTCGCCGCGATGGAATTCGGTACCACGTTGACGAATGATGATGCTGCCGGCTGAGATCAACTCACCGCCGTAACGCTTAACGCCAAGTCGCTTCGAGTGCGAGTCGCGTCCGTTACTGGTACTGCCGCCGCCTTTTTTTGATGCCATGT